>OGQT01002716.1_pt1 | contig 12221 bp, 10 predicted proteins | sample 1553261 | NCBI WGS metagenome assembly OGQT01 (sample SAMEA2579992, study PRJEB22360) | human gut metagenome | biome: human gut; feature: human-associated habitat; material: faeces | place: Denmark | collected 2008/2010
CATCATTCAGTAGATATACTAGAGAATTTTTATTTGTTTTCTTCCGGCACGGTCATGATGACTTGAATTTCGTTGTTCTGTTTCAGCAATTTGGCGAGGAAGTCTTGCACTTCTTTTGCTGTGATGCTGTTGACCAACTTTTCATAGTCTTTTGTATTATCCACACCCGTGTAGAGGTATTCGTCCATATTATTAAGCCAGTAGCCGTTTTCTTTCTGGGCGTCTTTATACTTCTTCAGCATATATTCTTTGATCTTCTGCATGTGTTCGGCAGACGGACCTTCTTTTGCCATTTTGTGAAGTTGTTCTACAACAACAGCAGACAATTTATCTTTCTTGGCAGGGTCAGTTTGGAATACAATCTGAAGAACAAGTTCCTCTTTCGGGTATTTACCAAGACTTCCGTTACAGCTTACACCGTATGTACCTCCTTCTTTTTCACGGATTTCAGCAGTGTAAACCAAATCCAGAGCCTGATCTAAGAAGCTAAGCAGGACGTTGTTGCGCAAGTCATATTTGCAAGTGCCGCTATAAAGGAACATGATGGTAGCCATCGGAGTTTCCTGTGCTTTCGCAAATACATTTTTGATCTCTCCCTTGCGGATGTCCATCTTGTTATCTTTGAAAGTCTCTTTACGGTTGATAGATGGCAGACCTCCCAGATATTTGGCGATTAACGGTTTCATTGTAGCCAAGTCTACGTTTCCTACCAGAAAGAAAGTGAAGTCACTTGCATCTTTGTAGCGGTCTTTGTACATTTCAAGAATACGGTCATAGTTGATCTGGTCTACCATGTTTTCTTTCATTCTGATAGCACGTGGATGGTGACCGTATAGTACGCTTGTAATAGTGTCACTGAAAGCAGTCATCGGGTTAGCGTCTGCATTTTGAAGTTCAGCTTTCAAACGGTTCTTGTAAGATTCGAATGCTTCGTTATCCTTACGCGGAGAAGTGAAAGTCAGATAAGTAAGCTGCATCATTGTCTCAAAGTCTTTCGGGGCACAGCTACCGGAAACAGTTTCCGTAGTGTTGCCGATACCCGCACCTACGTTTGCACGTTTGCCAGCCAAAGCTTTACCCAGATCTACTTTGCTGAAATTACCGATTCCACCTACTAGAGCTACTCCGTTTAATTGAGAGATATTGATAATTTCTTCGTTCGGGAATACGCTGGTACCACCAAAGCTTACACCTTTCATTACAATCTGGTCAGCCTTGAAATCAGTTGGCTTCACATATACGGTTACGCCGTTGGAAAGTACCAACTTAGTCGTACCATAGATTTCACCAGCTTTTTCAGAAACAATCTTGCCACCTTTAATATCTTCAGAGATTAGCGGTTCGTTAGAAACTTTATCTTCATAAGGTTTCAGATCGAATGACTTCATTTGTTTCAATAAAGCAGCAATTTCTTCTTTAGTAGGGTATTTTGCTCCTTCTTTTTCCGGACCGGCCAGCAAAACCACCTGATTGTTGTCAGTGATTAGTTGTTGCATCACCTGATTGACAGCTTCTACAGGGATATTCGGAGCCAGTTTGTTTACCAGTGTATATTCAACTTCTATTCCCGGAATCGGTTCTTTTTCAAGGAAATTGTTAACGTATTCGTTGACGTAAGAACCACTTTTAGTCTTTTCACGTTCGTTGTAAGCAGATTCTACGGCTTGCAAATAGTTGGCGCGTGCGCGTTCATATTCTGATGCGGTAAATCCGAAGCGGCGTGCACGTTCCGCTTCTTCCAAAACAGTTTTCATTGCTAAATCGATACCGTCTATTTTGCTGCTTGCATCAAGTGCGAGTGCTTCTTTAGTCTTGGCAAGGAAATAGTTTCCATATTCTGCGCTTGCGCTAGTGAAAGGAGGATTAGCGGTTTGACGGAGTTCATTCAAACGGTTGTTCAGCATATTCATAGCCATGCTGACCATATATTGAGTAGCATAATAAGCAATGGTGTTTTTCAAAGAATCCGGTGTAGCGTCTTGTTTGAAGAAGATGTTCACATAAGGATTCTTCACTTCCTTGTCTGTACCGATATAGATCAGCGGTTCCTGATTATCTGCCACTGGATAGTAGATACGTTCGGCCGGGTTTACCGGAGCTTTTACATCTGCAAATACCTTTTTCAGTTTAGCTTCAATTTCATCTACATTGATATCACCTACAATAACGATTCCTTGTAAGTCCGGACGATACCATTTCGCATAATAATCGCGGATATCCTGATAAGGGAAGTTGTTGATAACATCAATACTTCCGATAGGCATACAGTCTGAATATTTAGAATCCGGATACAGAGTCGACTGTGCATCAGTCATGATGCGAAGCATACCACTGTTGCGACTTCTCCATTCTTCGCGGATAACGCCACGCTCTTTGTCAATTTCCTTGTCGGCAAGGTTGATAGCGCTCGACCAGTCGTGAAGAATCAGCAGACAAGAGTCTACCACGTTTATATTTTCAGTTGGTACGTTGCTGATGTTGTACACCGTCTGGTCGACACTGGTATATGCATTCAGGTTCGTGCCGAATTTAATACCTTTTGTTTCACACCAGGGCACGATGCCAAGTCCGGTTTCATCACCTGGGAAGTGCTTTGTTCCGTTGAAAGCCATGTGCTCCAGAAAGTGAGCCAGACCACGTTGTTGCGGTTCCTCAAGAATGGAACCTACTTTCTGGGCGATGTAGAATTCAACTCGTTTTTCGGGAAGGGCGTTGTGGCGAATGTAATAGGTAAGCCCGTTGTCTAGTTTACCGATGCGAACATTCTTGTCCACAGGTAATTCTTGCATGGGTTGTGCAAGTACGAGCTGGAAATTGCAGCATATAAAAAGGACTGCAATAAATAATCCACGTAATAAATGTTTCATGTTCTATTTAGTTTAAATAAATATTTCTGTGTTATTTGTCGTTGTGCTTGGTTGTAAATCACAAATAGACAGGGAAAAGAGTTATTTTATAGCTTCCCGTATCCTGACTAGCTTAGTTAACAGTCCTTCCAGAAGGTCTAACTTTAACATATTGGCACCATCGCTTTTGGCTACGCCAGGGTTTTCATGTGTTTCGATGAATATTCCGTCGGCACCTACGGCGATACCTGCTTTGGCGACAGTCTCTATCAACTGCGGCATTCCTCCCGTTACCCCACTGGTTTGGTTGGGTTGCTGCAAGGAGTGAGTGACATCCAGAATCACCGGATAGCCAAATGACTGCATTTCGGGGATACCACGGTAGTCTACAACAAGATCTTGATAGCCGAAAGTTGTTCCACGTTCGGTAAGCATCACATTCTTGTTTCCGGCTTCCACCACTTTGTCGGCAGCAAACTGCATTGCCTGCGGTGAAAGGAACTGTCCTTTCTTGATGTTAATCGTCTTACCCGTTTTAGCAGCAGCAACCAGTAAATCCGTCTGACGGCAAAGGAAAGCCGGCGTCTGAAGAAGATCCACCACAGCGGCAACTTCCGGAACTTCATCGGCCGTATGAACATCGGTGACAACCGGAACGCGGATCTGACGGCGGACTTCTTCCAAAATACGAAGACCGTTGGTCATACCCAGACCGCGGAAGCTCGTATCGGAGGAACGATTCGCTTTGTCGTAGCTTGCCTTGAAAACATAGGGGATCCCGAGCTTATCGGTGATCTCCTTCATCTTGCCGGCGATATCGAGCGTCAGCTGCTCGCTCTCAATGACGCAGGGACCGGCAAGAAGAATAAAGGGTCGGTTCAGACCGACTTCAAAACCGCATAACTGCATGTCGATTACTCAGCCTTTTCGTGTTCTTTGTGATACTTGGCAGCCGCTTCAATGAATTTATTGAAGAGCGGATGACCGAAACGCGGAGAGGAAGTAAATTCCGGATGGAACTGAACGCCGATGAAGAAGGAATGATCGGGGAGTTCCATGATTTCGGGAAGATTTTCGCCGGGTGTTCTAGCAGAAATCACCATACCGGCCTTCTCGAACTGGTCACAGTAAGAGTTGTTCACTTCATAACGGTGACGATGACGCTCGCCGACTTCCTTACCGTAAACTTCGGCAGCCAGTGTTCCGGGTTTAACAGGAACAACTTGTTTGCCTAAACGCATTGTGCCGCCGAGATCGCTGTCTTCATCGCGTTTTTCGATAACGCCAGTGTGGTCTTTCCACTCGGTGATCAAAGCAACAACAGGATGCGGTGTTTCCGGATCCAGCTCAGTGGAGTTAGCGCCGCCGAGACCGCAGACATGACGGGCAAATTCAATCACGGCAAGCTGCATACCCAGGCAGATGCCGAGGTAAGGAATGTCGTTCTTACGAGCATATTCGATGGCTTTGATCTTGCCTTCGGTACCGCGTTTACCGAAGCCGCCGGGAACCAAAATAGCATCCATGCCCTTGAGGCAGTCAGTGCCTTCTTTTTCAAGAATTTCAGCTTCGATGAAGGTGACATCCACATGATGACCGGTATGGATACCAGCGTGGATCAGAGCTTCATTCAAGGACTTGTAGGAATCCTTCAGGTCATACTTACCGATCATGGCAAGTTTGACAGTGTCTTTCGGATGTTCAAGACGATCAACGACCTTTTCCCAAGCGGAAAGATCGGCAGCTTTCGGATTCAGGTCTAAGCAGCGGCAGACGATTTCATCTAAGCCCTGCTCATGCAGCATCATCGGAACTTTGTAAATCGTGTCAACGTCCCAAACGGAGATGACGGCATCCATCGGAACATTGGCAAACAGAGAAATCTTGGCTCTTTCGTCGTCCGGAATCTTGCGGTCGGCACGGCAAAGCAGAACGTTGGGGCTGATACCGATCTTACGGAGTTCGCCCACGGAGTGCTGAGTCGGCTTTGTCTTCAATTCGCCGGCGCTGGCGATATAAGGAACGAGTGTCAGGTGAATGAAGCAGGTATTGTTGCGGCCTGCTCTCAACGACAGCTGACGAACGGCTTCAAGGAACGGCAGAGATTCGATATCACCGACCGTACCGCCGATTTCAACCAATGCGATATCGGGATCGCCGGCAGCATGAGCACCGCGGGCAATGAAGTCCTGGATTTCGTTGGTGATGTGTGGAATGACCTGAACGGTTTTACCTAAGTATTCGCCGCGGCGTTCTTTGCGCAGAACATTACGATAGATCTGGCCGGTCGTAAAGTTATTCGCCTTGTGCATCTTCGGCGTGATGAAGCGCTCATAGTGACCTAAGTCCAAGTCGGTTTCAGCACCGTCTTCGGTCACGAAGACTTCACCGTGCTGGAACGGGCTCATTGTGCCCGGGTCGACGTTGATGTAGGGGTCCATCTTGATGATTGTGACCTTGAGCCCGCGAGACTCAAGGATGGCGGCCAGGGAAGCTGCTGCAATACCTTTCCCCAGGGAAGAAACTACACCGCCGGTAACAAATACATATTTCGTCATCTTATTCTCAACAGAAAAAAAAAAGAGACGCGCTTCAAATGAGCAGGCGTGGCTTTACAAAATTCAATCAATTATAGCGGTCGGGAGCCTATTTGTAACTTCTAAAAGGCCGCTCCTGACGGTTTGATACAAGTCCGCTTCTCTGCTATTCGCCGATGCACATGAAACGCTTTTTCATTTCCTCAACCGGTTCCGGCTGAAGCGTAATGTGTGAGATGCCGTACTTTTTCTCCAAAACCTCACGCGCCTTCTCCAAAACCTGAGGCCATTCATCCATCCGCTCTAAAACAATATGAGAGGAAAGAGCCGCCTCGTTTGCCGTCATATCCCAAATGTGGAGATCATGCACGGCATAAACACCGGGAATTGCTTCCAGAGTCGAACCGACTTCCTGATAAGGAATGTTGTCAGGAACTCCGTCCAAAAGAAGATGTACTGAAGTTTTCACAACGCCCCAGGAGGAATGCAGAATTAAAGCACTCACAAAAATAGAAAGGATCGGGTCAACAATGACCGGACCGCCGAAGTAAATCACGATACCAGCCGTGATCGCGGCCACAGATCCGAGCAAGTCGCCCATGACATGCAGGAGCGCTGCCCGCGTGTTGATGCTCTTCTGGTCGCGGGAAAGCGTCCAGGCAACAGCGATATTGATCAGCAACCCGAGCGTGGCAACCAAAAAGACGCTAGAACCGTTGACTGGTTCCGGACTGCTGAAACGCTCTACCGCTTCCACAACAATCCAAAGCACCACCGCAAACATGGCAAGCGCATTCAAAAGTGCTGCGAGCACTTCCAGCTTGGCAAAGCCAAAAGAATATTTCCCGCTTGCGGGGCATCCTGCAAGAACATTGGCCAGCAGTGCAAAGAAAAGAGAGGCTGAGTCCGTCACCATGTGACCGGCGTCAGAGAGCAGCGCCAAAGAGTTCGAAAGAAAACCTCCGATGACTTCGATCACGGCGTATCCCAAGGTCAGACAAACCGCGGCGATCAATACCTTTTTGGATGAGCCTGTGCCTTGATGGGTATAGTCGCTGTCGCCTTCATGATGGCGTGTCAGCTGCTTTTCTAAATTGGTCGATTCAATTACTTCTTTCATGCCGGATTTCTTGCCGGACAAATGCCGTCAATTTCCTCAATAACTTCAAATGGCAGATCAGAAATTTTAAGGTTGTAACCGTCCAAAAGCTGCTTAATCAGGCAGATCTCTTCATATTTTGAGATCTTCCGATTCTGAGTTTGGGCAAATTTCTCAACAACTTCCAACAAAGCTTTCTTCGGCTCGTGGGGCTGAATTTCTCGAATCAGCGCGTCCGTGGTTAAAACCGAGCGTTTCATTAAACCCTTACCTAAGATTTCAACAATGGCATGTCTGAAACAGTCCTTGTCGTAAGTCAGAGCTCGCTTCCGGGCTATGAACGGGACAAAAATAAAGATAAGGCCGATACCGATACTAACCGGAATCGTGATTCTTCCCCACACACTTTCAGGAATAGAAATTAAGGCCAGAAGCACACCGGCCAGTACGAAGCTTCCTCCGACGAGCCACATCATGAAGGCATCCGTCAGATGTTCAAACCGCCCGATCCTGCTCACATCTGCTTCAATCCGATCAATTTGGTTAAAAACATGAACCGCCTCTTTACGACTGATGCCGGCTTCGCGCATCAGCGTGCCGATAGGCAAGGTATTCAGATAATCCCATTCCTTTTTAGACAGGGCCCCAGGGGATTCAATCAGCTGATTTAAAAGCGCAGCGATCTTCAGCCCCTCATCGGTGTCTTCTTGATAGTAATGAGTGTGAGACATATATTGCGTGTGGTTCGTTTCTATTGATCGTAAATACGATCATTGTATCTTTCTCAACACAGAATCTGACGCTTTGCATCCTAAGTTGTGCGGTTAGCCTCTTCTTTTCCGAGGCTTTCCTTCCGGCAAAAACAAACCGCTCCGATCACGAATGAAAGGAGCGGCTGGAAGGATATCTATCCTAAGCGGCTTACATTAAGAAGAGCCACGTAAGAACCAGGAAGATCGGAACCAAAATACCGTACGACCAGGCCATGAAGCCGAAGAAGGAAGGCATTTTGACGCCGCGGTTCTGAACGATACTGACCACCATGAAGTTCGGTGCATTGCCGATGTAGGTCATCGCACCCATAAAGACGGCACCCATAGAAATCGCCATCAGGGTATGTGCGCCTGTCGTCATGAGGTAGGCAGGATCGCCGCCGGCCAAGTTGAAGAAAGCCAGGTATGTCGGAGCGTTATCCAGGAAGCTGGAGAGCATACCGGTCAGCCAGAAATAAGCGGCGTTGACAGGCTGTCCGTCGGGACCGGTCACCAAGGCAACCACCGGAGCAAAAGCACCGGAGGAACCTGCGCGCAGCATTTCCAGAACCGGAACGATCGTTACGAAAATACCGAAGAACAATTTGCCAACTTCCAGAATCGGTTCCCAAGAGAACTGGTTGGCCTCGCGGTACTCTTTCTTCGTGAGAATAAGAGAAAGAATTGCTGCTGTCACAAAGATAGCATCGCGAATAAGGGATTCAAGTGCAATGTGCAGACCGAGGAAGTGATATTCGACGCCTGTCTTCCAGAAACCGGACATGAGCACGGCACCCACGATACAGGCAAGAAGAACGAAATTAACGGAGCCTTCGAAACCGAACGGAACGTAGGCGACGGGCTTCTTGAGTTCTTCGTTGTCTTTAAGTTCTTTCTTGTACAGCCAAGTATCAAGAAGGAAGTAAATGATCAGAAGGAGTCCCACGGCAAGACCGGTCACTTCCCAAAGATGACCGGCCGTCCAGAAGAAGGTCACGCCGCGCAAGAAGCCCAGGAATAAGGGTGGGTCGCCGAGCGGAGTCAAAGAACCCGCGATATTAGCGACAATGAAGATGAAGAAAATGTAGGTATGCATCTGATAGTGACGTCTTCTGTTCGCGTTCAGCAGAGGACGAATCAAAAGCATAGCGGCGCCCGTGGTACCCATAAGGTTGGCCAAGATAGCGCCGCTTAAAAGAAAAGTAGTATTAAGCCAAGGCTTGCCGACAAAAGAGCCTCTGAGGTGAATACCGCCGGCCACAATATAAAGAGAGCCGACGAAAATAATGAACGGAACGTAATCTCCGATCAGGGCGTGTGCAAGAGCTTCGACAGAAGTCTGTGTTCCGAAGAACATAAAGAGCGGAACGGCTGCCAAAACTGCCCACATCAAGGCGACTTTGCCGTAGTTTTTGTGCCAGAAATGTGCAAAAAGCAGAGGTCCCAAAGCAATACTGAGCAAAATACCGGCGAAAGGAATCGCCCAACACAAGCTCAGTTCGGCACCGGGAAGCGCCGCATGGGCAGAAATTGGAAGCAAGCCGGATAACGCCGCCACTGCTCCGAGGAATGTTGTTTTCTTGTTCATCATTTACCTTTTCTACGTTCGCGGCCGGCAGAACAAAAATGCCGGAACCGAAACCATCAAATGATTCGATGTACCGCAAAACAAAACCAAAGCAGAATTTAAAGTCCGTTTGTCTTTAATAACAACAGAAATAAATTCTGCTCCTTCAAACAGTCAAAATTTGAATAACTGCCTAAAAGAAAAGGTAAAAGTTTAACAAATTCACTGGGTTAAGTTTGTAACTTTCATATTGTGATAAGATTTATCATATATTGAAAACACTTTTCAGATAGCGTAAATATGATTCGTCCTCGCACATACTCTTTATCGGATCATCGGAGAGTTTTGCCACGGGCTGATCATTACAGCGAATTAGTTTGATGACATTCTGCAGTGCAGGAATTCCCAAATCGTTGACAAGGTTTGTGCCGATGCCGAAGCCGAGTCTGATTCTTCCGTGGAAAGCGTTATACAAACTAATCACTTTCGGGAAGTCGAGCATGTCCGAGAAAATCAGCGTCTTTGTCTTCGGATCACAGCGGTTCTTCCGATAATGCTCGATAAGGTGTTCGCCCCATTCAAACGGATCGCCGGAGTCATGGCGTGCTCCGTCAAAGAGTTTGCAGAAGTACATATCGAAATCCAGCAGGAACGGTTTCATGCCGTACACATCCGACAACGCAATTCCTAAGTCGCCGCGATACTCTTTTGCCCACATTTCGAAGGCGTATTTTTGAGAATCTCTAAGACGGGGGCCTAACGCCTGACATGCCTGGAGATATTCATGGGCCATGGTTCCCAGAGGCGTGAGGCCCAGCTGCATCGCGTAGTAAACATTGCTGGTGCCCGTGAACTGTTTGCCCATGGTCGCCTGCATGGTCTTAATAACCTCTTCCTGCCAGGCTTTAGAGAAACGTCTGCGGGTGCCGTACTCAGAAATACCGATATCCTGGATATCTTTGATGGACTCCATTTTTGCTTTCAGACGTCGACGCCCTTCCGTCAAATCCTGATTAGGATAGAACTTGCGGTAGTAGCACTCGTTGACGATGGCAAGAACCGGAATCTCAAACATGATGGTGTGCAGCCAAGGACCGCGAATGCGAATCTCAATATCGGTATCGCTGCCTTCCGCCTTCTTGACCTGGATACAGGAGCGCTTGAGATGGAAGAGTTCCAAAAAGTCGATGAAGTCGCTCTTCATAAAGCGCAGGCTGCGCAAATAGTCCAGCTCGTCTTTGCGGAAATGCAACGCGCACAAGTGATCAATCTCTTCATTGATCGGACCGATCACGGCCTGAAGGTCGGTTCCGGGATTTCGACACTTGAATTTATATTCCGCCTGAGCGGCCGGGAACTGATGCAGGACACACTGCATCATCGTAAATTTATATAAGTCGGTGTCTAATAAAGAATCAATAATCACTGCATGCTCCTTGGCAACTACGATAACTATTCTATAGTCTCGAGTTGACGCGAACCGAAAGGCAGGAGGAGTTTTTCAGTTGGAATTTCTCACGCTCCGCAGTTAACAAAACGTTTCGGATTTCTTTGTCTTGATTCGGCTGCGGCATGAGCTCTCCGCAGATCGGAATCTACTAAAATACGGAATTTTAGTATTGAATTAAGAAAACGGAGTTTTCCAATGGCACATGTAGTGACCGAACCCTGCATCCTCTGCAAATATACTGACTGCGTTGACGTTTGCCCGGTCGACTGCTTCCGTGAAGGTCCCAATTTTCTCGTGATCGATCCGGATGAATGCATCGACTGCGCTGTCTGCATTCCCGAATGCCCTACTAACGCCATTATGGCCGAAGAAGATGTTCCTGAAGATCAGCAGGAATTCATTGCATTGAATGCTGAGCTGGCTCGCGTTTGGCCGTCCATCACTAGAATGAAGCCGCACACGGACGAAGCCGAAAAATGGCGTGACGTCCTCGATAAGCGTCAGTACCTCAAGAAGGAACTCTAAGCGTGTCCGAAAATCGCACCAAAGTCCGCCTGCTGCAAAAGCAGGTTTGGAGAAAAGGTTTGGTTTCTATGAGAGTGACCAAGCCGGAAGGGTTTACCTTTACGCCCGGACAGTTTGTCCGATTGGGGCTCGATATTGAAGCGGACGGAAAAACAGAATACGCCGCCAGAGGCTACTCTTTGGCTTCCGTTCCTTCAGATCCTTTCCTCGAGTTTTTTATTGTGGAAGTCCCCAACGGGCTCGTCTCCCCGCGCCTCTGCGCCTTAGAAGCCGGCTCCGAACTTTGGTTGGAAACCAACCTCTGGGGCTCTTTGCTACCGGACAGACTCTCTGCTTCTCAAAACCTTTGGTGCCTTAGCACCGGAACAGGACTGGCCCCCTTCCTCAGCATCCTTCGTCAGGACTCTGTCTGGAAAAAATGGCCCACGATCGTTCTGGTCCATTCCGTGCGTTTGGCTGAAGATCTCGCTTACACTCAGCTGTTTCAGAAAATTAAGGACGATTCTTCGCTCGGCGGCAGCAACGGAAGAAATCTGGTCTATATTCCCGTGGTCACGCGAGAAGCCACTCAATTTCTGTCCCGAAGAATTCCTGATTTGATCAGCTCCGGGGACTTGGCTGAAACTGCAGGCGTTAAGTTCGATAGTTCTGTTTCCGGCGTCCTTCTTTGCGGCAACCCCGGCATGATCAAAGAGGTTCGAGCTTTGCTTAAACCTATGGGCTTCCAGGCTCCGAGGCGCGGGGAACCCGGTAACTTCATCGCAGAAAATCTCTGGCAGTCATGATCCAAATTTCTAAGATAGAAGAAATCCTCCCGCAGACTCAGTGCAGACAATGCGGTTACCACGACTGTGCCGACTACGCTAAGGCCATTGCTGTCGGAGAAAAGCATAATCGCTGCCCGGCGGGAGGCCCTCAGGTCATTTCCCGCCTCTCAGCCCTTTTAGGCAGAGAGGAGCTTCCGCTCAATGAGGAATGCGGCGAACACGTTCCCCCTGAGATCGCAGAAACCGATCCGAACAAGTGCATCGGCTGTCGTCTTTGTTCGGATGCCTGTCCGACAGACGCCATCATCGGCTCTCCGAAACATATGCATTTCGTTGACGCCGAACGATGCAACGGCTGCTGTTTATGCCAGCTCGCCTGCCCAGTCGACTGCATCTCCATGGTTCGCATTGACCGCGAATGGACAGATGGTCTCGCTCGTCAATCTAAGGAGAATTACCTGAAACGAAATCAAAGACGCGCCAAGATTCGCCAGGAAGAAGAAAATCTCCTCAATGCCAAGAGTTTAACTGCTGACAAGCGGGACTTCGTGGCAAATCTTATTCGACGGAAAATTTTAAATGAATCAGGAAAAGCGCCTCGAAATTCTTAAAGCCCTTCAAGCGGACAATCCCACGCCGAAGACTGAGCTTGAGTACCACTCGAACTTTGAACTGCTG
>OGQT01002717.1_pt1 | contig 12215 bp, 7 predicted proteins | sample 1553261 | NCBI WGS metagenome assembly OGQT01 (sample SAMEA2579992, study PRJEB22360) | human gut metagenome | biome: human gut; feature: human-associated habitat; material: faeces | place: Denmark | collected 2008/2010
GAGAGGTGCTTGAGGTCTTCGGCGGCGGTGCGTGCCTCCTCTGACGACGGATAACGCTCTATTACACGGCGGTACACAACCTTGGCCGTGGGGGTATCGCCGAGCGAGTTGTAGGTTATGGCCGCCATGAGCAGCCCCTGACGCCCGTGTTCGGTGCCGGGATAGGTCTCGGCGACCTCGGTGTAGCGGGCTATGGCCTCGTCGTGACGACCCAGAGCCTCAAGGGCGTGGCCCGTCTCAAGCATGGCGCGGGCTTTCAGCGGCGAGCGACTGTAGCGTTCCATCATCGCGTCAAGCAGGGCTATCTTCTCCTCGTGGTCGCGTTCCAGGCCCTTCATCATGGCCTGCTGGAAAGCGGGATAGTCGCCCGTCGAGGGTGACGCCTCGATGGCGCGGGCGTATGTCTTTGCGGCGCTGTCGAAGTCGTGCGAATAGTAGCGGCAGTCGCCCAGGCGGTTCAGGGCGTCGGCGCGCTGGTCGGCCTGCGACCCGGCGGCGGCATATTTCAGGTAATTGTTGAAATCAGTGGCGGCCGCGCCGTACTGTTTCATGGCGAAACGGGCATAGCCGAGGTCGTAATATGCCAGCGCGCGGTTCTGCCCCTGCGCATAACCCGATTTCAGATAGGTGTTCAGCGCCTGCACGGCGCCGATGTAGTCGCCGGTGCGGTACAGCGCCCCGCCCTGCCACAGACTTGCCTCGGCGGCAAGCGCGGCGTCATGGCGCCCCATCGAGGCGGCCTCGGCAAGATGTGCGGCCGCCTCACGGTCCTGACCCGACTGCAGCTGGCGCACGCCCCACTGGTAGAGCACCTGCTGGCGGGCGCCCTCAACCTTGTCGGTACGGCGCGTGGCGCGGTCGAGCGTGGCGAGTGCCGAGGCGTAGTTGCCGTCGGCCACATAGCCGCTCACCAGATAGTCGCGCACCTGCGGCACAAGCGACGATTCGGGATAGCGGGTGATGAAATCCTCGAACAGCGTTACCGTAGAGCCGAACGGCACACGGCCTCCGCGCAGACGCGACACGCCATAGTTGTAATAGGCCTGCTCGCGCGCGGCCTCGTCGAAGTCAAGCCGGCAGGCACGTTCAAGCGCCATCGTGGCGGCGTCATAGTTGCCCTGCGCCAGATATGCCTGGCCCACGAGCAGGTATGCGTTCTGCCCCAGTGAGTTGTTTTCGTTCACAACGGGGGTGAGCAGTTCCACGGCGCGGTCGTTGTCACCCTGCTGATAGGCGTCGAGACCCAGCAGATAGAGGGCCGACGGTTTCGGCGACTCGGTTTCGGCCACATAACGCTCAAGATACGGCAGCGCCGCGTCACGGTCGCCCGTGCGGTAAAGCGACTCGCCGGCGATGCGCTCGGTCTCGGCCTTGAACTCAGGTGCGAGGCCGGCGCGCCTGAGCAACTGCTTTGCCCGGGAGGCGGCTTTGGCGAAATCGCCCTCGGCGTAATCGATCTGCGCAAGATAATACGGTGCCATGTCGGCGGGTGCCTCTTTCGACCCTTCGAGCGGCGTGAGCAGCTGCCGCGCGCGTTTCAGGTCACCCTCGTCGTATGCGATCGTGGCCACATAGAATCTGGCGCCCGCGCCATAGACGGGGTCTGACGTCAGCGACTCGAAAGCCGTGAGGGCCGCACGCTCTTCGCCGCGCATAAGACGGCAATATGCCAGACGGTAGATGAGCGACGCGCGCTGTGTCGAGGTCAGCGCCTCGTCACGCACCTCAAGATATGCCGCAAGAGCCTCACCCCACCGGCACCGGTCGTAAAGGCAGTCGGCTATCCCCATGCGGGCACGCTCACAGAGTGCTGATGACGGATAGTCAGCCACAAAGCGGCGGAAAGCCTCCAGGCCGCGTTCGCCCGGCAGGTGCGCCAGTGCCCTTGCAAGCTGGAAACGCGCCGTTTCGGTATCGCGCGCGTCAAGGCAGCCCGATTCCAGCGCCTGTGTAAGCTGGTCTACGGCACCGTGCCAGTTGGCATCGTCGGCCATGAGCACGCCGCGCGCCAGATATCCGCGCGCCCCGGGCGTGTTGACGTCGGCACCGACCGGAACGGCCGACACCGCCTGCGATGCGCCGCGTGCGCCGGCGGCAGCTGCCCCGAGGCGAGGGCCAGCGCCCCCGCAAGTATTATCGCTTTTTTCATCAGTGTGCAATTTTTGCAAAGTTACGCAATCCCCGCCAAAAACCGGGCCGTTGCCTGCCAATAAATGAAAACGGCACCGAATATACGCGCACGGCCGAACAAATCCCGAAGGCCGGATGTTGATTCCTACAGACCCCCGATGTGGGCCTACAAAACATGACTGTCAACTAAATTCTTGAAATATGGATAAGAAAGCAATCAGGGGCACGCGCACCGAGCAGAATCTGCTCAAGGCGTTTGCCGGCGAGTCACAGGCCCGCGGACGTTACACGATCTTTGCCGAAGTGGCCCGCAACGAGGGGTACGAGCAGATCGCCGCAATATTCATGGAGACGGCCGAACAGGAGTTCGCCCACGCCAAACGTTTCTTCTCGATGCTCGACGAGGGGTTCCTTGAGATTACCGCTACCTACCCCGCCGGTCCCGTGGGCGATACCGCCCGCAACCTGGCCGAAGCCGCCGCCGGCGAACACGAAGAGTGGTCGGAGATGTACCTTGAGTTCGCCCGTGTGGCCCGCGAGGAGGGTTTCAACGCCATCGGCGCCCTCTTCGACGGCGTGGCCCGTGTGGAACAGCATCACGAGGCCCGCTACCGCGTGCTTCTGGAGCGCGTCAACACCGGTACCGTCTTCACCTCAGACAGTGACGATACCGAATGGCAGTGCCGCTACTGCGGTTACATCCACAAGGGGAAATCGGCCCCCAAAGCCTGCCCCGTCTGCCAGAAACCCCAGGGTTTCTTCCAGCGCAAAGAAGACAACTATTGACAAGAATTTGATTATTGGTTCCCGGTTGTAATAGGTGGCTTGGACATATTTACCAGGCACCAATAGAATTTGATAAGAATATTGATAAGAAACCGGTCAAAATTTGATTGATTTTGACCGGTTTCTTACAGATTCAGGCAATCTCTCAGGGAATCATTTCACCAGAATCTTGCGAACGGTGCCATCCGTGTAACGGACAATATTGAATCCGCGTACAGCCTCGTCGTGACGTACACCCCTGAGATCATAATAGCCTTCCACGGCGACATCCGCAACCTCCTCGCCGCCAATCTCATCAATGAACGATAGGTTGACTTTGGTACGGAACGTGCGTTCTTCACCGTATGTGGTCTCGTTGGGCGTCGTGGCAAATGAGCGGAACGCGTACTCTGTGTCAGGCCGCAGTTCCGGCAGTGTGGCTGTCATGACTTGCCCGTTGGCGAGGACGGTGCTGTAGCTTTCGTTGGCCAGCGCGCGCAATTTCGGTGCGCCGGAGCTTTCCGGAGAAACTACCCAGTATTCAAACCCCTGGCTCAAAATGACGTCGGTTCCGGCTAGGACATAACCTTTAACGTCAGCCGAGTTCGTTTCGACTGTCACGGTCTCAAATGTGCGTACCGTAGGCACGAAGTAACTGAAATCAGAGGGATCGAAACCAATCCACTCGCCATACCACTGCTTGCTCCCGTCGTAGGTCTCATAGAATGCCCTTACCTTATAGTAGACTGAGGCATCGAGATTTTCAATACGGCCTTCCATTGAGCCGTCGATGGGGATGATATACGCACGTTTGCTCGGAATCTCCTCGGGGGCATCGATTTTGCGCCATTCGAGTCCGGCGTGCGTTTCTTTCTCGCTGAGGTTGCTCTCGGCACCCACAATGGCCGCAGAACTGCTTACGACTTTCGGGGCGACGGTGGTCAGTTCAAGAGGCCCGGCGGTCTTGATTGTGAAAGCCTTTGTCTCAAGACTCATGTCGGCCAGTTTCACACAGTACGAGGCCTTGTATTCGGTTGCGGGAGCAAGACCTGTGAGGGAGATTTCCTTGCCGGGATATTTCGAGCCATTGAAACTGATATACTCTTCTTCGAGCACATCGCCTTCATCCCCCTCGAAATTATAAGATCCGACGCCTTCAAACGTAGTGACATCGCATGCCGTCTGCTTGAAAGAGGGACTGAGTCCTTTGGTCTTGAATGCACGGTCGCCAAGATGTTTGTCGCCGAAATAGAGACCGGCCGTGTATTCCGTTTTCGGACGGAGACCCTCGACCGTGAAATTGTAACGGCCGCGGAACTCATCGGCCGACTCGTCCTGAACCGTAAGTGTCTGGTTGGTCTGACGGATGACGACCGTAAGGGTACTCTTGTCAAAAGAGTCATCGGCTTTACTCACCAAAGTCAGTGGCGCATTTCTTCTGCGGGTACGGGAGGTTTCCAGGCCATAGTAAAAATCATTCGGAGAATAGTAGAGGCTCAACGCCTGAACCTTGACGTTGAGCGGTGTGTCGCGTTCGGAGGTTGAAAAGCTCATATAGCGGTCACCGTATTCTGAGACTTCGTATGAGCACTTCCCGTCGCTGTCAGATGAATGGGTGATGTCAATGACATAAGGATTCGGGGCGTGCTCTGCAAATGGCACCGCGTATGATTGGAAATCCCATCTGAACACATTCAGGACGGGCTGCACAGCAGTGTTCCTGTCGAGCAGCAGGAATTGGCTGTCGGCATTGGTGCCGTGATTCGAGGAATTGGTTGCTCCGTGATATTCGGGATAGGGCCTGAATGTCTTCTGAATATGCTGGTTTTTAGACTCGAGCTCGACATTTTCGGAAAGGATCACCAGATTGTCAAGGTTCGTGTCCTCGAACGGATATTCAAGAGTCACAGTCATAGACGGGGGCAGTGTAAGTGCAGACTCTACCTCTGTCGTCGTGGATGGCAACCGTACATTCTTCAGACTGCTGCAATCCTTGAAAGCATTGCCCCTTATGTTGGCCAGCCCTTCGGGCAGGTCGAGGTCTGTCACAGGAACATTGCTGAACGAGCAGATGATTTCCCTGAGGTTTCCGGCCTGAGGAAATATGATTTCCGTAAGGTTGGGATTGTCGCAGAAAGCATAGGATACACGGTAATAAGTCTTGCCGCTAAGTCCCCTTTTGAGATGATAGCCAATTTTCTCAAGATGCACGGCTTGCGACAGGTCTACTTTACGGAGATTCGGCATCTCGCAAAAGTGATGGCCTGCCCAGTTGGCGCTCCAGATATTCTCATCGAGGTTATCAATGGAGGCGCCTATCCTGACGACAGTATACTCTTTACCGTCCGATTCACGGACTACAACGTCGGGGACAACGAGGGTTTCCATTTCAGGGTCGTCGCACCCGGTCAGAGCAACACGTTGGCCATACAGCTCCGTCGCGTAGCGCAGACCGTCGACGGTGAAGGATTCCGACTTGTTTGAGGCACTGGCGACAACGGGCAGGAAACACCCCAGAAGAACGAGCGCGACGAGCCGGACAAAATGTGATTTTTCAGTCATAAGGGACTATGATTGGTGCAGACCTCTCCTCCGGGTCCGCGTAATAATAAAATAAAGCGTGAGGATCTGTATCTGTCAATCATTCAGCCTCGCAAGACCCCGGCATGGAACTTATCGATGCCGGCAAGTCTCAACTGACCGGAAAAGAACGCAAACAACGCTTCTTCAAAAGTCAGAAACAGTCGCTCCGTATGGAGCGGAAAACTGTAAGACAGGCAAATTTACTAAAAAATTTTTGAACAGTTACTTATCACTTTATTTTAATTATCACTTTAATTGGTGTTTCCTTACGCAGGGGTTTCCTTACGCAGCTGCCTGACGCGGCCAAGTGAACAAACTGACGGCGGGGGTTGTATTCTCTTTAGACGTTTCAATTATATATGTCATGGGAATGTTTTCAATACTTGCGGCGATAGCTCCGGTGGCGCAGGCGGCAGCCAAGACTGCGCCTGACCACCCGATAGATGTCACGCGGTTCATCGGCGACAGCACCGGCGCCTCGTATGCCATAGCACAGTGGATCATGGGGATTGTGTACCATGTGGCCGATTTCTTCGGGCTGGAACACAACCAGACAGTGGTGACCATACTCTACGCCGCCGTGGTGCTCGGCGTGGCGCTTGTGGTGGGCTGGGTAGCCCAGTGGGTGATTTTCCGCATTGTCAGGATAATAGCGCGCCGGTGGGGCACCGAGGTCTACAACACGCTCACAAGCGTGAAGTTCTTTCACAAGGTGTGCCGCATGATTCCGCCCCTGGTGTTCCTGATACTGATACAGTTCACTCTGTCGAACCACGACAGCCTTTCGGGCACGCTGACCAAACTTACACTTATTTATCTGGTGTTCGTGACAGCTGTGGCGTTCTCGGCGCTTATAGTGGCCGTGTGGATTCATATCGACCACAAGGAGAACAAACGCAAGCTGCCGCTCAAAGGTCTGGCACAGCTTGCCAAGGGTATAGTGTGGATAATCGCGCTGATAATCATTGTGGCCATACTGCTCGACAAGTCGCCGGGCTCGCTGCTGGCGGGACTGGGCGCCTTCGCTGCGGTGCTGATGCTGATTTTCAAGGACAGCATTCTCGGTCTGGTAGCGGGAGTACAGCTCTCAGAGAACGACTCGCTCCATGTAGGCGACTGGATCAAGGTCAACGGCACCGATGCCAACGGTACCGTACAGGAGGTTACGCTGACCTCGGTGAAGGTGCTGAACTGGGACAAGACCACCACCACGCTCCCACCTTACAGCCTTGTCAGCGGGAGTTTCACCAACTACCGCTCGATGCAGCAGAGCATGACCCGACGCATCTGCCGGTCGTTCATGATCGACGCCGACAGCATACTCCCCGCCACACCCGCTATGATAGCCGACATAAAGGAGAAACTCCCCTTGATGGCCGACTGGATTGACAAGAAGATAGCCCAGCGCGACGCCGGACGCGTTGCCGACGTAGACAACCCCGACGGACTGGTGAACGGCACCATCGACACCAACTTAGGCATGCTCAGGGCCTACATGAAACTGTGGCTCGACGCCTCGCCGCTTGTGGCGCATGACAGCGACTGTTTCGTGACCTCGCTGGCGCAGACCTCTACCGGCATACCGTTCCAGATCTACTGTTTCACGGCCACATCGAAATGGTTCCCCTACGAGGCTATACAGGACACCATCTTCGAGCACCTGGCCACGGTGCTGGCCACTTTCCAGCTCTATGCGTTCGAGAACCCCTCGGGCCGCGACACCATTGTCGACGGTTACCTCAGCCCCGGGGGCGACATCGACGATGTGTTCGGCATCCCCTACCCCTTCTTCCAGAGTCCCGACGCCCCCAACTCGCCAGCCTCGACCCGCGTGGCACCGAAACGCATCCTGGCCAACGCCGCCTCCCCCTACCGCGCCACCGCACCCGCCACAGACCAGAAATCCACGCCCTCTTCTTCTCAGGCATAAGGCCTGAATGCATCAGGGTTTGGGGATGGCCAGTATGTAGTCGTCGAATTCGGCCTTGGGCACGCGGGCGTGCGACTTGACGCGTGTCTTGTAGACATAGACGGTGTTGACCGAGATGTTGAAATATTTGGCCACCTCCACGGGATTGCTGATGCCCAGACGCAGAAGGGCGAAGATGCGCACTTCGGTCGAGAGGCGCCCGTCGCTCTCGAAACCGATGCGGTGCTCTTCGTCAAAGAGCTTGTTGAACTCGTCAAGGAAGTTGGGGAAGAGCTTGAGGAACGCGCTGTCGAAGGCCGAATACATGCGCTGACGCTCCTGCTTTATGTTGATACTGTTGAGTATGCGCCCCAGCTCGTCGTATTTCCCGGTCTTGAGACGGCTCACGGCCTTGGAGCATTTGGTCTCGACCTCCTCTACGAAATCGGTGTTGCCGTAGAGCGACTGCATGATGTACTGGTCTTTGATCTCGGTGGTCTCGTGCAGCTCGTTGTTGAGACGCTTGAGGGTGGCGTTGTTCTGTTCGAGTTCGGTGTTCTTGCGGTTTATCTCGGCGTGGGCGGCCGCCAGCACGGCGTTGCGGCGTTTCAGTTTCAGCGACAGCACTATGGCCACGGCCATGAGCAGACACACCAGCACAACTATTATCACGAGCGCCCAGCGCTGGCTGTTAATCCAGTTGTAGCGTGCCATCTCGATCTTGGGGAGCACCTGGTTTATCTCGATCTTGCGCAGGCGCGAGTTGAAGGCGGTGGCGTCGTCGAGCGCAAGGTGTATGTAACGGTTGGCACGCTCGATTTCACCGCGGTCAAGCATCATGTTGGCCAGATCCTTGGCGGCGGTGGTCTCGCGGGTGTTGCCGCGCAGGTCGTGCAGGGCCGAGAGGGCGTAATAATATACGGCGGCATCGCGGTCGCCGAGGTTTATCATGGCCATGGCGAGCACCGAATAGTTCACGGCGCGCTGATGGTCGTCGAGGCCGGGACGGGCGGCGAACTGGCGGCGGGTGTCGGCGGCAAGCTGCGGCAGATATTTATAGACCTGCTCGCGCTCGAGCAACGCCACGTCGCGGGCATAGCTGCCGCGCGGACTGAGGGCCACGATGCTGTCGTAGGCGGTGGTGCGCCGGGCGGCGTACTGCACGCCGAGTTTCGAGTCACGCGCCACATACGACTCGAGATTCTGGCACATGCGCGCCTGCATCTCGTAATATTCCACGCGTTTTTCGGTGCTAAGGGCACGGGCGTCGATCTCGGAGTCAATCTCGGCGGCCTCCTTGAAGAGCCCTACCGTGAGATATGAGTCGAGCAACGCCATGCGCGAGGCCGCGCGCTGTGCCGGGGTGCCGGCGCGGTCGGCGAGTTCTATCATGCGCGAGGCATACACTATGGCCGAATCGTTCTGGTAAAGCCGGTATTCGTCATAAAGGTTCTGCGTAAGCGCCATGCGCGTGGCATCGTGGTCGGCTGAAACGAGTTCGCCACGCAGACGCGCTATGCGTTCCTCTTTGCGGGCATGGCTGGCCGGCATCTGCTCTATCTCTCGGTCAAGTGCCGTGAGCGCCGAGTCGACCTGCTCGCGGGTCACCAGCGATGACGCGGCGCCCGACACGGTGCACAACGCCACCGTCACCGCCAGCACAAACAGGCGGAACTGTGCCAAAACAGATCCTGGAATTTCAGTAAGGTGGAATTTCACGAAATCATCTAAGGTTATCAATCGGTCGGATATCGGGAGACATGCATCTGCCATCGTAGCTGTCGGCAAATGTAATGATTTTTTGCAATATGTTCCAAATTACTTTTCTTTTTCACCGGCAGGCTGCATGCCGTCGGGGCAAAACGAAAACGGGACGTCAGTCTCGACGGCCCGTTTCTTAAGGGATAATGATGTATCTTTTAAATTACTTTGCTCTTGTGTACTATATTGCTGACTTGTCTTTTCAAGGCACACTTGACAGATTTAAGTGTCGTGTACGTTTTGAAAATCGTGGAAAGCGGCACCGGAGGTGCCCTGTCGGGTTCCACGTTGCAAAGGTAAAGCGCCGATGTTACGTCATGGTTACATTCATCACACATTTTGCACACAAAAATCAATTTAACGTTTATTAACCCGATTGGGCGGTTTTTCAATATCTTTTATCACGCTTTTTGTCGACTTGCCGCCACAAAACTTTGTTTCGACACAGTTTTATGCTTAAATTTGCAGGTGTCGGCAATAGGGCCGGCATCATCACATTTTTTGCTTTTTAATAACTTCTCGATATATTACCGGATGAAACGTAATCTTTATTTCGCAATGGCCGCCGCCGGCGCGATTGCCCTCACAGGCTGCAGCAAGAAACTCGGCCAGTTTCAGGCCGACTATTTTTCGGTCAATCCCAATCCGCTCGAGGTTGTGGGCGACCGCGTACCCGCCACAGTGACGGCACGTATCCCCCAGAAATTCTTTGTAAAGAACGCCACCGTGACGGTGACCCCCTACCTCTGCTACGAGGGGAAAGAGACCGCATCGCAGCCCTATTCGTTCCAGGGCGAGAAGGTGCGCGGCAACGACCCCGTGGTAAGCTATGACAACGGCGGTACCGTAACGATACCTGTAATGTATCAGTACGACCCCGAGATGATGCGCTCGGAGCTGCAGCTCGCCTTCGACGTGGTGCAGGGGGGCAAGCAGTATGTGCTGCCGCGCGTGGCCGTGGCAAAGGGTGTGGTGGCAACTGCCGCACTGGCCGACGCCTCGACCGTGAACCCGGCGCTGGCGCCCGACAAGTTCCAGCGTGTCATAAACGAGAAATACAACGCCGACATCCACTTCCTGATCAACCAGTCAAACATCCGTAACGGCCAGCTCACCACGGCCGAGATGATTGACCTCAACCGCCAGATAAAGAACGCCGCAGGCGACTCGGCACGCCAGATCGAGGAGATCAACATCTCGTCATATGCATCGCCCGAGGGTTCGCTCGACCTCAACACCCGCCTGGCCGAGAACCGCGAGAAGAATACTTCGGCCTACCTGAAGAACAAGCTGAAGAAAGACAACATCACCGAGTTCGGCGAGCTTACCGCCAACTTCACCCCCGAGGACTGGGAGGGTTTCCAGAAACTCGTGCAGGCATCGAACATCCAGGACAAGGAGCTGATCCTCAGCGTGCTCTCGATGTACAAAGACCCCGAACAGCGTGAGAAGGAGATCCGCAACCTGTCGTCGATCTTCGACCAGCTCGCCGACCAGATTCTGCCCCAGCTGCGCAAGAGCCGCATCACGGCCTCGATTAACGTAATCGGCAAGAGCGATGACGAGATTCTGCGTCTGGCCGACGCCAACCCCTCGGCTCTCTCGGCCGACGAGCTGCTGTACGCCGCCACGCTCGTTGACTCGAACGCCGACCGTCTGAAAATCTACAACGCCGCCGCACAGAAGTACCCCGAAGACTACCGCACGTTCAACGACCTGGGTCTGGCACAGTACCGCGCCGGTGACTACGACGCGGCCAAAGAGAGTTTCAACCGCGCCGCCCGCCTCAACCCAGGCGCCGCTGAACCGCAGATGAACCTCGGCCTGATCTCGCTGATGAACAAAGACTACCGCGCAGCCAACCAGAAGTTCGGCGCCGCCGCAGGTGTGGCCGAGCTCAATGACGCCCTGGGCACATACTTCCTGATGACCGGCGACAACGCCGCCGCCGTAAAGGCCTTCGGCAACGCCAAGACCAACAACGCCGCACTGTCGCAGATTCTCAGCAAAGACTACAGCAAGGCCAAATCGACCCTGGCAGGCGTGACCAACCCCGACGCCATGACATACTACCTGACCGCAATCCTCGGTGCCCGTACCAACAACGACACCATGGTGAACAACAACCTGCGTCAGGCTGTGAAACTCGACCGCTCGCTGGCCGCAAAAGCCGCCAAAGACCTCGAGTTCCAGAACTTCAACCTCTCGGCTATCCTCTGACAACCGAAAACCACAACCCATAACCTGAGCGGTGTGCCGGCAGATGTCCGGCACACCGCTTGTTTAACCCCACTCTATGGCAACCAAAAGACGGCCCCGACGCAAAACTTCCGCTCCGCGCACGCGCATCCGGCTCACCGGATGGATGCTCGCCCTGTGTGTCATTGCCTTCGTGGCATACCTGGTGAGCACGGCCAGAAATCCCGCGCCACGGCCGGCCGATACCACCCCGGCCGAGGCGCTCGAACAGGTCAATACCCCGGCCTCACTGCCCCAGCAGATGATACGCTACCGCGGGTTTACCGTAAACTTCAACCCGGAAACGCACCAACCGAACTACGTGGTGTGGGAACTGCTTGCCGACGAGGCCACAGGCTCCGAGCCGCGCAACGACCAGTTTGCCAACGACCCCGACATCGCCGCATCGGCCTATCCGCAAGACTACCGCTACACCGGCTATGACCGCGGACACATGGCACCCGCAGGCGACATGAAATGGGATGCCGAGGCCATGCGCCAGTCGTTCCTGATGACAAACATCTGCCCGCAGGCCACGGAACTCAACCGCGGGGCCTAGAAGAAACTCGAAGAGAAGTGCCGCCTTAAGGCGCAGGCCGACAGCGCCCTGATTATCGTCTGCGGACCGGTGTTCGACAATCCCGACCGCCCCTCGATGCGGCTCGGCAACACCGGCGTAGCGGTGCCCGACAGGTTCTTCAAGGTTGTCCTCTCACCCTACACCGACCCTCCCCAGGCCATCGGTTTCATCATGCCCAACGGCCCCGTGCCCGGCGGCATGCAGGCAGCCGCCGCTTCAGTCGATTCCGTCGCAACCCCGGGGTGGATA
>OGQT01002720.1_pt1 | contig 12205 bp, 8 predicted proteins | sample 1553261 | NCBI WGS metagenome assembly OGQT01 (sample SAMEA2579992, study PRJEB22360) | human gut metagenome | biome: human gut; feature: human-associated habitat; material: faeces | place: Denmark | collected 2008/2010
CCTTTCCGTAGGAGGAGAGAAGCTTGTTCCCTGTGAACCGCCAAAGGGTTATACCTTTATAAATGCTTATGGCCCTACAGAGTGTACAATTTTTACAACCATATTTGAAGTAGATAAGTACTACTCCAACATTCCAATTGGAAAGGCACTTGATAACTTTAAGCTTTATATAGCCGATAAGTTTGGCCATTTGCTTCCATACGGTGCCTGCGGTGAACTGATGATATCCGGATGGCAGGTTTCCAGAGGCTATCTGAATAAACCAGAGAAAACTTCGGAAGTTTATACAAAAAATATTTATGACGATGCAGAAGGCTATGAAGTCCTGTATCATTCCGGTGATGTTGCCAGATATCTTCCAGATGGAAATATCCAGATCATTGGAAGAAAAGACTCCCAGGTTAAGGTCAGAGGCTTTCGAATTGAGCTTTCCGAGGTTGAGGAGGTCATAAGAAGATACGAAGGCATAAAGGATGCAACCGTAGTGGCTTTTGACGATCCAAATGGCGGCGGAAAATATATTGCAGCTTATGTAGTATCTGACGGTCAGGTTGACATAAATAAGTTAAATGATTTCATCAAAGAAACCAAGCCTCCATACATGGTTCCGGCAGTTACCATGCAGATCGACAAGATTCCGCTGAACCAGAATCAGAAGGTAAACAAAAAAGCCCTTCCACTGCCAGAGCGAAAAGTGGAAGAGATCGTGAAACCGGAGAATGAGACCCAGCAGAAGCTGTTTGACTGTATTGCTGAGGTTCTTGGCTATACCGAATTCGGCATTACCACAGATATTTACGAGGCAGGACTGACCTCTATCACTGCTATTAAGCTGAATATCCTTATTTCTAAAGCTTTTGATATTGTGATAAAAACATCTGACATCAAGGATCACCCAACCATTCAGATGTTAGAGGGCTTTGTGAAGACTGCCGGAAAAGAAACCAAGAGGGAAATCCAGGAAAATTATCCTCTCACCAATACCCAGGAGGGAATTTTCATCGAGTGTACAGCAAATATGGGATCCACCATTTACAACATCCCATATCTTCTGAAGCTTGACAAAAAGGTTAACCTGGATAAGCTGGCAGAAGCAATTGACAGCACCGTTGCAGCTCATCCTTACCTGAAAACCCGTCTCTTTATGAGCGACGAGGGAGAAGTCCTTCAGAAACGTGATGATGCTTTAACCTATAAGACGCAGATTATAAATGGAATGAACCGGGAAACTCTGGTTCGTCCGTACATGCTGTTTAATGAACAGCTTTTCCGCTTTGAAATTCACAGAACCTGTGATGGAAATTATCTGTTCCTTGACATTCATCATATTGTTGCAGACGGTACCTCCCTTGGCATTATCCTGAACGACATTAACAGGGCTTACAGCGGAGAAAAGCTGGAAGTGGAAGAGTATACTTCCTATGATCTGGCCCTTGATAACAGGGATGCTCTGGCAAGTGATGCTTATAAGAATGCAGAGAACTACTATAAATCCGTTTTTGAAAATGCGGGCGGAAGCATCAACTTCTATCCGGACAAGAGCGGGGCAGCTCCAACCGCAGAGATGTATCATCGTGAGACCAGTGAGTTCTCCGTACAGGATGTGAAGGCATTCTGTAAGAAGCATGGAATTACAGAGAATGTATTCTTTATCTCTGCCTTTGGTATTACTCTTGGAAAATACAATTTCAGGAAGGATGCGGTATTTACCACTATTTACCACGGCAGAAACGATTCCAGACTTTCCGATACCGTGGGTATGCTGGTAAAGACACTTCCTGTTTACTGTGATTTCTCAGGAAGCACTAAGGATTGCCTGAATGCTGTCCAGCAGCAGTTGATTAATTCCATGAACAACGATATTTATCCGTTCTCCCAGATCAGCCATGAGTTCAACATCAAGGCAGATGCCATGGTGATCTATCAGGGCGACAACTTCGCCTTTGATAATATCGGCGGGGAATATGCGCAGGAAGAACCTGTTCAGCTGAATGCGGCAAAGGCACCTGTTTCCATCAGTATTTCAATTGAGAGAAATAAGTTTGTCTTTGAGATTGAGTACAGAGGCGATATGTACAACGAGGAAACCATCAAATACCTTGCAGACAACCTGGAAACAACGGCAGATGGAATCCTGAGAGAATACGAGCCGGCAGACATCAGACTGATGTTTGAGGAAGAGACCAAAATGGAAGATGATCCTTCCCATGCCGGAAAGACCTTTGTAGACCTGTTTAAAGAAGCAGTGGCTAAATATCCGGACAGACCGGCGGTAAGAGATGGAATGGGCGAGCTTACCTATAAAGAACTGGATCATATGTCTGATTATGTTGCTCAGAAGCTTACGGAAAATGGCTTTGGCAGGGAAAAGGTTGCAGGTATTTTGTGCGGAAGAACAAAGGAATATGCCGTAGCTTATATCGGTGTTATGAAAGCCGGCGGCGCGTATGTTCCACTGGATCCGGAATATCCGCAGAGCAGAATCGAGTACATGCTGAAGGATTCCGAGGCAGAAAACCTGCTTGTAATAGACCGTTACCGCAGTCTGGTAGGCTTCTATGACCAGAATGTGATCAGCCTGGATGACGTGGCAGCAGAATCCAAAGACTTTGCACTTTCTGTAGAGCTTACAGCTCCGAAACCAGAGAACCTGGCTTACATGATCTACACCTCCGGTTCCACCGGAAAACCAAAAGGCGTTATGCTTGAACAGCGGAACCTGCTGAACCTGATCGAGTATATCCTTATGACAAGAAAACTGACACCCGATGATATTGTGGCAGAGTTTGCAAGCTTCTGCTTCGATGCATCCGTGATCGACCTGTTTGCTCCGCTTACTGCAGGCGCAGTACTGTACATTTTGCCAGAGAGCATACGAAAAGATGCAGTTGCTGTTGGAAAATTCATAAAAGAAGAAAAAATTACCACAGCTACCTTCCCAACCCAGATGGGCGAGCTGGTTGCAGAGCTTCTTGACGACGCTCCGAGCCTGAAATTTGTCACCCTGGGTGGTGAGAAGTTCAAATATTACCGGGATAGAACTTACCAGATGATCAATGGCTACGGTCCAACGGAGAATACTGTTTCCTCCACAGAGTTCTGGGTTGACAAACAGTACGACAACATCCCGATCGGTAAGTCACAGCGGAATATCCGCAGCTATATTGTGGACGAAAATATGAAACGGCTTCCAGTGGGCGCGTCTGGTGAGCTTTGCCATGCCGGACGTCAGATCGCAAGAGGATATCACAATCTTCCTGAGAAGACGGCTTCCGTATTTGTGGAAAATCCGTTCTCCGTATGCGAAGAGGACAAACGTCTTTACAGAACCGGTGATATGGTCCGCATGAAAGGTGACGGAAATATTGAATATATCGGAAGAATCGATTCTCAGGTAAAAATCAGAGGATATCGTATCGAGCTTGGTGAGATCGAGGGTGCCCTTCTGAAGCATGATCTGGTGAAGAATGCGGCTGTTATTGTAATTGAAAAAGGTGGAAACAAATATATCACAGCTTATTATACTGGTGAAACCATTCCGGAAGATGAGCTGAAGCTGTTCCTGAACCCGCTGATTCCGGATTACATGATGCCGTCCTTCTTTGTCCATCTTGAGAAAATGCCGGTGACTCCTGGCGGAAAGATAGACAAAAAGGCGCTTCCGGTACCAGAAGTAACCACCACAGCAAGCACAGCCTATGTGGAGCCTGTTACTGCTGTCCAGATTAAACTTTGCGAGATATTTGAAAAAGCACTTGGCATTGAAAAAGTAGGAATTGAGGATAACTTCTTCGAACTTGGAGGCTCCTCACTTACTGCATCAAAAGTTGCTGTTATGTGCCTTTCCAAGAATATTTCCATTGTATATGCGGACATTTTCAAATATCCGACCATCCGTGAGCTTTCTGCAATCGTGGATAACAGTGAGGCATTTGAAAATCCGCAGAGTGAGAATGAATTCTCCAGCTACAATTATAACCGGATCCAGAGCGTGATCAGCGGAAATGTGGAAGAAAACGTAAACCAGGTGACAAAGGAAGAAATTGGTGATATCATGATCACAGGTGCAACTGGCTTCCTGGGAATTCATGTTCTGAAGGCTTACCTGGATAATTATGACGGTAAGGTTTACTGTCTGGTACGTAAGGGTAAATATGAGTCCATGGAGAAACGAATGATGCATATGCTGATGTATTACTTCGATAATCCATGCCAGGAACTGTTTGGAGAGCGTATTATCTGTGTGGACGGCGATATTACCTCGAAAGAACAGGTTGAGAAATTTGCAGATTACAAATTTAACACCATTATTAACTGCGCAGCCTGCGTAAAGCATTTTGCAGCTGGTGATGTACTGGAGAAGATAAATGTACACGGAGTGGAAAATCTGATTGAATTCTGTAAAAATAGTGGACGCAGACTGATCCAGATTTCTACGGTTTCCGTTGCGGGAGAAGGTTCTGACGGTGTTCCGCCAATGTCCAGAGTTTTCTGTGAGAATGATCTGTACATCGGACAGAATATTACCAATGAATATATCCGTACCAAATTCCTGGCAGAGAGGGCGGTTCTGGAAGCAGTTTCCGAGGGACTGGACGGCAAGGTAGTCCGGGTAGGTAATCTGATGAGCCGAAACTCTGACGGTGAGTTCCAGATTAATTTCATTACCAATGGATTCCTTCGCAGCCTGAGAGGTTATGTGGCTGTAGGTAAATTCCCTATGGGCGGTATGCATGAGGTGGCAGAATTCTCACCGATTGATTCTACTGCGCTGGCAGTTCTGAGACTGGCTCAGACCGACCGGAGATTTACTGTATTCCATGCATGCAACAGCCATCATATTTATATGGCAGACCTGATCTACGCAATGCGCAGCTATGGATTCAGGATTGATATTGTAAGAGATGAGGAGTTTGAGGCAGCAGTGAAGGAATTTGCAAAGACCGGTCAGGATTCTGATGCGGTTTCCGGACTGATCGCCTATACCTCACATAATGAAAATGAAATCTATACCATTGATTACAGCAATCGTTTTACAGCACAGGTTCTGTACAGGCTGGATTATAAATGGCCGGTTACAGATGACAGATATCTGGAAAATGCAATTGCAGCACTTGACAGACTTACATTTTTTGATTGATTCAGGAGGGAAAATTACAATGGAAATTATCACAAAAACAGAAGGTAACAAAGCAACTATGGAAATCAGCGGATGGCTTGATACACAGACAGCTCCCCAGTTAGGGGAGGCTCTGTCCGGACTTGAAGACAGCATCACAAGTCTGGTATTTGATTTTACAAATCTGGAGTATATTTCATCTGCAGGCTTACGTCAGGTGATCGTAGCCTACAAAAAAATGGCTCAAAAGGATGGATTTAAGATCATCAATGTTTCTGATGAGGTTTACGATGTATTCAGCCTTACAGGGTTTGACAGCAAGATCGATATTCAGAAGAAGTAACTGTTGATCAGATGCAGAAATTATACAGGATCAATATTAATCATTTTGAGGATCCGCTTAAGAATGAAAGGCTTCTGGATCTGGTTGGGATCAGAAGAAGAGAAAAGGTCATCAGGTATCGTATGCCTGATGACCGCAAAAGAAGTCTGGGTGCAGGGATCATCATCAGAAAAATTCTCGATGAAAACGGGCTTACGGAAAGCTGCCTGAGATATTCTGACAATGAAAAGCCGGTTGTGGATGGCCTTTTTTTTAATGTATCTCATGCGGGGGACTATGTTGTGGGTGTGCTGTCAGACTGCGAAGTCGGGTGCGATATTGAGAAAAATGCCAATGCGCCTCTTGAGGTGGCAGAACATTATTTCTACCATTCAGAGCTTGCTTACATCAAGGCTGCGAAGAACAAAGATAAGGCGTTTTTTACGCTCTGGACATTAAAAGAAAGTTATATGAAAATGACAGGCAGAGGAATGAGCCTTCCTTTGGATTCTTTTGAAGTGGTTCCCACAGCAGATGGGTTTGTCCTCGGAAAATCCTCAGAAAGGCCATGCTTTTTTGAGACAATGGAATTTGACGGTTATATTTTCTCAGTCAGCAGTGAGAGGGCTTTTTCTCTTCACAATCCATTGGAAATTGCTTTTGACGATATTTATATATGATCACAGAGGATTTTTCAGACACGTTCTAGAGTTCCAATCAGACAGGAAAGCGTATATGTCAGATATTGCTTCTGCTGTACGGGAGAACTGAGGAAGGCATCGGAGCAGGTAAACCAGGTGTAACAGGTATTTCTGGTTGCTGCTTTCCGGTGCTTTCTGTCAATTCCGGATCCGAGAGATTTCGGGATAACCGTATCCTCCTCTGGGAGATAATAGTAATCCTTATAATCTGCATAGTATTGTTTCAGTTTCCCGTCAGTTGTTTTGATAATTAAATTGATTTCTTCGTCTTTTCCTGTCAGATAGAAGTCGGTGTTTCCATTGGAAAATTCCTGTGGCAGTGTGCAGGGGAGCTTCAGTTTCAGAATCAGGTTGTCTCCGTCAAATTCGCTGTATGTAACTTCATAATCTCCATCATAGATGCAAAGATATCCCAGCATATCAAAGATTCTTCCCAGTCCCAGCACATCCTCCAGGTTGTGTCCCAGGATTTCATCAGCTGTAAAGGCATCTCTTTTTTTCAGAAAATCTTTGTAAAGTTTAATGCATTCCTTACCATTATCATAAATCCTGTCTTTGATCCCCAGAAATTCTTCCATGCAGGGCTGCTTCATGGCAGACAGTTTTAAAAGTGACTTTAACGGTTTTAATGTCAGGTAGAGATCCAGCGACTGTTTTCCTGTAAACGGAGAGGGAATTCCATATTTTTCATATCGTGCTTCCAGATATGGCTGGTCGAAGCGGTCTCCGTTGTAGGAAATCAGCAAATCACATTGCTGAAGAAATTGTGAAAAAATTCTCAGAATTGTCTCTTCTTCATTTGCATTTTCCGCCATCCATTGATAAAAATTCCAAGTTTCATCTTCAATTCCAACAGCTCCGATCAGGTATAAATACGTGGAATTTCTTGATAATCCGGTGGTTTCAATGTCGTAAAAAACAGGTGTAAAATTGTATTTTTGGAAGAATTTTCCGGTGAAAAATTTAACAGTCTCAAAGTCTGGAAACCCTTGTAAAATGGGCATTTTTTTAACAATCATGTTAATAATTTTTCCTTTCTGAAATTGTATTCAATTATACACAAGAAAATGAAATTTGGGTAGTGCTTTTTTTGAAAAAATGGTTTATATTATAAACAGGTTGATAAAAATGTACAAAAAAGTATATGGATTTTATCAAAAATAGAGCACTTTGGTGGTGCTTAATATAAAAGGAGGGAACGAAATGGGAATTTTAACCTTTAAGGGTGGTGTTCATCCTTATGACGGAAAAGAATTATCCAAGAACAGTCCGGTAGTGAAATATCTGCCAAAGGGAGATATGGTATATCCTCTTTCCCAGCATATCGGTGCTCCGGCTGCAGCGATAGTTCAGAAGGGAGACCATGTGCTCGCAGGACAGAAGATCGCAGATGCTGCGGGGTTTGTCTCATCACCGATCCATTCGTCTGTTTCCGGTACGGTAAAAGGAATCGAACCGCGCCTGACAGCAACAGGTTCTATGGTCAATTCCATTATCATTGAGAATGACCAGCAGTATGAAAGTGTGGAATTTACTCCTGCACGTCTGGAAGATCTTTCGAAAGAGGAAATTCTGGCGAGAATTAAAGAAGGCGGAGTTGTGGGAATGGGCGGCGCCGGATTCCCCACACAGGTAAAGCTTGCGCCAAAGGAACCAGACAAGATCGATCATATCCTTGTAAACGGTGCCGAGTGTGAACCCTATCTTACCAGTGACTACAGAAGAATGCTGGATGACTCTGAGAAGCTGATCGAGGGCTTAAGAGTTATGCTGAAGCTCTTTGACAATGCGAAGGGATACATCTGTATTGAGGATAACAAGCCTGACTGTATTGCGAAACTGAAAGAAATGGTAAAAGATATTCCACGTATTGAAGTAGCAGAGCTGATGACCAAGTACCCACAGGGTGGTGAGCGTTTCCTGATCAAGGCTGTCACAGACAGAGAGATCAACTCTGCCATGCTTCCGGCAGATGCAGGATGCGTAGTTGACAACGTAGATACCGTAATTGCTGTTTATGAAGCCGTTATCCTTGGAAAACCTGTTATGGACCGTATCGTAACAGTAACAGGGCAGGGAATTAAGAATCCGCAGAACTTTGATGTCCTTTCTGGAACAGATATGGCAGAGCTTATAGAAGCTGCCGGCGGACTGACAGACAATGTATCCAAAGTAATTTCAGGTGGTCCTATGATGGGATTTGCCATGTATGACACTCATGTACCATGTATTAAGACAAGTTCCGCATGTCTCTGTCTGGAGAAGGATGATGTGGCAGATGCCGAACAGACTGCATGCATTAACTGCGGCAGATGTGTAGGAGTCTGTCCCGGCCATGTCATTCCTGCAAGACTTGCAACCTTTGCAGAGCATGGTGACATGGAGAGCTTCCAGAAATTTGATGGTATGGAGTGCTGCGAATGTGGCTGCTGCAGTTATATCTGCCCTGCCAAGCGTCCGCTGACCCAGATGATCAAATCTATGCGTAAGATGGTTCTGGCAAGCCGTAAGAAAAAGTAAAAGGGGGACATCGTAATGGATCAGATGTTACATGTATCATCCAATCCCCATGTCCGGGATAAGATGACAACAAGCAAAATCATGCAGCTTGTGGCACTGGCGCTTCTGCCGACCACACTGTTTGGAATTTATAATTTTGGCCTTCGTGCCTTACTGGTAGTAGTGATCACCGTCGCTTCCAGTGTATTCTTTGAGTGGATTTATGACAAGCTGATGCATAAGAAGAACACAATTACAGACTTCAGTGCAGTTGTTACAGGTTTATTACTTGCATTAAATATGCCTGCATCAATTCCGCTCTGGATGCCTGTACTTGGCAGTGCATTTGCGATCATCGTTGTAAAACAGCTCTTCGGTGGTCTGGGACAGAACTTCATGAACCCGGCACTTGCAGGAAGATGTTTCCTGATGATCTCTTTCGCAGGAAAGATGACAGACTTCGCAGTAAGCGACAGCTTCAGAGGTGTGGTAGATACTGTATCCGGTGCAACTCCTCTGGCAGCTCTGAAACAGAATGGATTTACAGACAGTTCTGTATCTGTATTACATATGTTTATCGGTGATATCCAGGGAACTATCGGTGAGACTTCTGCCCTTGCGATCCTGATCGGAGCAGCAATCCTTCTGGTTTTCAAGGTGATCGATCTGAAGATTCCGCTTACCTATATTGGAAGTTTCGCAGTATTTGTAATCCTTTACATGCTTGGAACAGGCAAGGGATTTGACGTGAACTATCTGTTCAGCCACATCTTCGGCGGTGGTCTTATGCTTGGTGCATGGTTTATGGCTACAGACTATGTCACAACACCGATCACACCAAGAGGACAGTATGTATACGGTGTCTGTCTTGGTGTACTGACTGCGGTCTTCCGTCTCTTTGGCGGTTCCGCAGAGGGCGTATCCTATGCGATCATTTTCTGCAACCTGTTAGTTCCGATGATTGAACGTGTGACTCGTCACCCGGCATTTGGGAAAGGGGGCAAAAAGGCATGAGTAACAGAATTATCAAAGATACCATAGCCATTACAGTGATCACACTGGTGGCAGGACTTGCCCTTGGTGTAGTCCAGGATATTACAGCAGATCCTATTGCAAAGCAGGAAGCACAGGCGAAACAGGATGCGTATAAGGCAGTATTTGCAGATGCGGACAGCTTTGAGACAGTGGATGTGGATGCGGATGCCATGCAGTCTTATCTGGATGAGAACGGATATGCGGCACAGTCCATAGATGAGACTATGCTTGCCAAAGATGCTTCAGGCAATGAACTGGGATATGCATTTACAGTAACCACTTCCGAGGGTTACGGCGGAGATATCCAGTTTGCAATGGGTATCCAGGATGACGGTACCTTAAATGGAATTTCCATTCTTTCCATCGGTGAGACCGCAGGTCTTGGTATGAGAGCAAACACAGATGCATTTAAGGATCAGTTCAAAGATAAGAAAGTAGACAAATTTGAATATACAAAGACCGGTGCCACAGCGGATGATCAGATCGATGCGTTAAGTGGTGCCACTATTACAACGAATGCCATGACAAACGGTGTTAATGCCGGATTATGTGCATTCCAGTATGAGAAAGGGGGAAATCAGTGATGAAACCAAACACACCTGCTGAACGTTTATATAACGGAATCATCAAAGAAAATCCTACCTTTGTACTGATGCTTGGTATGTGTCCTACACTGGCTATCACCACATCTGCAACCAATGGTATCGGAATGGGACTTACTACAACAGTGATTCTTGCAGCATCCAACTTAATGATCTCTCTTCTGAGAAACTTTATTCCGGACAGAGTGCGTATGCCTGCATTTATCGTAGTTGTTGCTTCCTTTGTAACAGTTGTACAGCTTCTTTTACAGGGATTTATTCCAAGCCTGTATGACTCCCTTGGAATCTATATTCCTCTGATCGTAGTTAACTGTATCATCCTTGGACGTGCAGAAGCATATGCATCCAAGAATAAACCGATTGCCTCTCTGTTTGACGGTATTGGTATGGGCCTTGGATTTACCTTAAGTATCACCTGTATCGGTGCAGTACGTGAGCTGATCGGCGCAGGTTCTCTGTTCGGACATCAGATCCTTCCTCTGGCAGATGCTGCAGCAGGTAAGGCTGGTTATGAACCGATCACAATCTTTATCCTGGCACCCGGAGCATTCTTTGTTCTGGCAGCGCTTTCTGCATTACAGAACAAATTCAAAATCGGTGCAGCCAAACGTGGCATTGATCCAAGTAATCCTGATTGCGGCGGAAGCTGTGCAGCCTGTGGCAATACCATGTGTAAGGGAAAAAGGGGGTAATGGATTATGAAAGAACTTTTGATCATACTTGTAAGCTCAGCGATTGTAAATAACGTAGTCCTCAGCCAGTTCCTTGGCCTCTGTCCTTTCCTTGGTGTTTCCAAGAGTGTTGAGACAGCAGCCGGCATGGGCGGTGCGATCATCTTCGTTATTACACTGTCATCTTTTGTGACAGGTATTATTTACAATGCTATCCTGGTTCCTACGAACCTGACTTATCTGCAGACTATCGTATTCATCCTGTTGATCGCGGCGCTGGTACAGTTTGTAGAGATGTTCCTTAAGAAGACAATGCCTTCCCTGTATCAGGCACTTGGTGTGTATCTTCCGCTGATTACAACAAACTGTGCGGTTCTCGGTGTTGCCCTTACAAACGTGCAGAAAGAGTATAATGTTCTTCAGGGAACAGTGAACGGATTTGCAACAGCAGTGGGCTTTACTATTTCCATCGTGCTGATGGCTGGTATCCGTGAGAAAATTGCATACAATGACATTCCAAAATCCTTCCAAGGATTCCCTACAGTTCTGCTGACAGCCGGACTGATGGCAATTGCCTTCTTCGGATTTTCAGGACTGATTTAAGGAGGGGACTGGTATGAATATAGGAGCAATTATCGCGGCAACTGTACTGGTTGCGGCAGTAGGTCTTTTTATCGGTGTTTTCCTTGGCGTTGCCGGTAAGAAGTTTGCTGTGGAAGTGGATGAGAAGGAAGTTGCTGTTCGTGAGGCACTTCCCGGTAATAACTGTGGTGGTTGTGGTTATCCCGGCTGTGACGGTCTGGCAGCAGCCATCGCCAAAGGTGAGGCACCTGTAAACGGATGTCCGGTAGGCGGTGAGCCTGTCGGAAAAGTAATCGCAGCGATCATGGCTGTTGCTGTTCTGGTCGGATTGGAACCGAATATAGAAGTGTTACGCCATCTGTGTCGCCGAACATCCGTCCGACAGCGGTTCCGACGAAACGACCAACGGTTGCACCAACAAAACGTCCGGCAAAGCACCCATGGAAACCCACGATAGCACCGAAGAAATATCCTGCACCGCGCGTGAAAGTAGTCCGTAAGAAGACCAAAGCCGGTCTGCGGTATATTCAGGTGTCTCTGCGCAAAAAACAAAATTGTTATTTGGAATTTTACCGAAAAACAAAACTTGGGTTCATGCGCTTAAAACTTAAGAAAAAGCGGTTAAAAAACGCACACCGCAAGATTAACATTGCCTAGAGCAGGAAGATGAAAAC
>OGQT01002722.1_pt1 | contig 12200 bp, 5 predicted proteins | sample 1553261 | NCBI WGS metagenome assembly OGQT01 (sample SAMEA2579992, study PRJEB22360) | human gut metagenome | biome: human gut; feature: human-associated habitat; material: faeces | place: Denmark | collected 2008/2010
CGTAACTTCCATCGCTGGGCACGCCTGCACAAACTGGCGCACGGCACTACCCCCCGCAAGATTCTTTTGAATAGTTGGGAAGGCGTGTACTTTGACATCAACCAGCAAGGTATGGACCAAATGATGGCGGACATTGCCTCCATGGGTGGCGAGTTGTTCGTGATGGACGATGGCTGGTTTGGCGACAAGTATCCCCGTAAGAACGACAGCTCATCACTCGGCGACTGGGTGGTGGACAAGAACAAGCTTCCGAACGGCATTGAAGGCTTGCTGAGTGATGCCAAGAAACATGGCGTCAAGTTTGGCATCTGGATTGAGCCGGAGATGGCGAACACTACCAGCGAACTCTACGAGAAGCATCCCGACTGGGTACTTAAGGCTTCCGAACGTGACGTTGTGTTGGGACGCGGCGGCACGCAGGTAGTGCTTGACCTTGCCAATCCTGCCGTGCAGGACTTCGTTTTCGGTGTGGTAGACAACCTGATGACCTCTTATCCTGAAATAGATTACATCAAGTGGGACGCCAATATGTCTGTCCAGAACCACGGTTCGCAATATCTGACGAAGGATAATCAGAGCCACATGTACATCGAATTTCACCGCGGCTTCGAGAAAATCTGCCAGCGCATCCGTGCCAAATATCCCGACCTTACCATCCAGGCATGTGCCAGTGGCGGCGGTCGTGCCAACTACGGAGTGCTGCCTTACTTCGACGAGTTCTGGGTAAGCGACAATACCGATGCCCTGCAACGTGTCTATATGCAGTGGGGAACTTCCTATTTCTTCCCCGCCATCGCTATGGCATCGCATATCAGTGCTGCCCCCAATCATCAGACGTTCCGCACCATCCCTCTGAAATATCGGATAGACGTTGCCATGAGTGGTCGTTTGGGTATGGAAATTCAGCCCAAAAATATGACGGAAGAAGAAAAGGCTCTTTGCAAGAATGCCATTGCCGAGTACAAGACCATCCGTCCCGTAGTACAGTTGGGAGACATTTACCGCCTGCTCTCTCCTTATGACAAGCAAGGTGTGGCTTCTCTGATGTACGTGGCTCCGGAGAAGGACAAGGCAGTCTTCTATTGGTGGAAGACGGAACATTTCTGTAACCAGCACCTGCCGCGTGTGAAGATGGCCGGTCTCTGTGCTGACAAGCAATACCGGGTACATGAGCTGAACCGTATAGATAATGTTCCCTTGAACTACGAAGGAAAGAGTTTCAGTGGTGCCTACCTCATGGCAAACGGGCTGGAGATTCCCTACAACCATAAGGTGGACTATCACAAGCAGAACGACTATTCGAGCCGTGTGCTTTATCTGGAAGAGGTGAAGTGACATCAGCAAAGGTGAGGTTGGGCCGTGTAAAGGTGAACTTGAGCGGCGTAAAGGTGAGGCTTATGGGTACAGTGGGTACAGCGTCTCTTCTATCTCACACACGCATGTATATAGATAATGTACGCGTTATGAAGTAATGTACATAAGCGCATGTGTGTGAAGCAGAAGAGGCGCTGTACCCACTGTACCAATTGTACCACTGTTTGGATGTCCAACTTTTCTTTTCGTACCCTTTTGGGACTTTCAGGTAAGATGGAAACATAAAAAAAGTCCCACAATACATTGATATTGTAGGACTTTTTTTTTGTCGCCTTCTGACTTTGTTTCTATGTGAACCGCTTGGGGCTCGAACCCAAGACCCCAACATTAAAAGTGTTGTGCTCTACCTGCTGAGCTAGCGATTCAATCCTTCATTGCTGTTAAGCGGGTGCAAAGATAGATACTTTTTTGAAAATTGCAAAATAATATCATCTTTTTTCTTATCTTTGTCCCCATTAATCCTTGATATTAATCATTATCACTGAACATTAATCATTAAATACATGGCAACAGTAGACGATAAAAAGATTATCTTTTCTATGGTTGGGCTGAATAAAACCATTCAGCAGAACAACAAGCAGGTACTGAAGAACATTTACCTTTCGTTCTTCTACGGGGCAAAAATCGGTATCATCGGTCTGAACGGTTCGGGTAAATCGACCCTGCTGAAGATTATCGCCGGATTGGATAAGTCCTATCAGGGCGAAGTGGTGTTCTCGCCGGGATATTCTGTGGGGTATCTGGCCCAGGAACCGTACCTCGACCCCACCAAGACCGTAAAGGAAATTGTAATGGAAGGCGTGCAGCCCATTGTGGACGCGCTGGCAGAATACGAGGAAATCAATCAGAAGTTTGGCTTGCCCGAATATTATGAGGACCAGGACAAGATGGACAAGCTCTTCTCCCGCCAGGCCGAGTTGCAGGACATCATTGACGCGACCGATGCCTGGAACCTTGACAGCAAGCTGGAACGCGCCATGGACGCCCTCCGTTGTCCGCCCGAAGACCAGTCCGTAGAACATCTTTCCGGTGGTGAGCGCCGCCGTGTGGCCCTTTGCCGCCTATTGTTGCAGAAGCCCGACGTGCTTCTTCTTGACGAGCCCACCAACCACCTTGATGCCGAATCCATCGACTGGCTGGAACAACACTTGCAGCAGTACGAGGGTACGGTGATTGCCGTAACCCACGACCGTTACTTCCTCGACCACGTCGCCGGCTGGATTCTTGAGCTGGACCGTGGCGAAGGTATTCCCTGGAAAGGTAACTACTCCAGTTGGCTGGAACAGAAGACCAAGCGCATGGAGCAAGAGGAAAAGACCGCCAGCAAGCGCCGCAAGACGCTGGAACGCGAGCTGGAGTGGGTGCGCATGGCTCCCAAGGCCCGTCAGGCAAAGGGAAAGGCGCGTCTGAACTCCTACGACAAATTGCTGAACGAGGATGTGAAGGAGAAGGAAGAGAAGCTGGAAATCTTTATTCCGAACGGTCCCCGTCTGGGTAATAAGGTGATTGAAGCCAAGCATGTGGCAAAGGCGTTCGGTGACAAACTGTTGTTCGATGACCTCAACTTCATGCTTCCACCCAACGGTATCGTGGGTATCATCGGCCCTAACGGTGCCGGTAAGACTACGCTTTTCCGTCTTATCATGGGACTGGAAAAGGCAGACAAAGGCGAATTCGAGGTGGGGGAGACCGTAAAGGTTGCCTACGTGGACCAGCAGCACAAGGATATCGACCCCAACAAGAGCGTATATCAGGTCATTTCCGGCGGAAACGATCTGATTCGCATGGGAGGGCGCGACATTAATGCACGCGCCTATCTGTCCCGTTTTAACTTCTCCGGTGCCGACCAGGAAAAGCTCTGTGGGGTGCTTTCCGGTGGTGAACGCAACCGCTTGCATCTGGCGCTCTGCCTGAAGGAGGAAGGTAATGTGCTGTTGCTGGACGAGCCCACCAATGACATCGACGTGAATACGCTCCGTGCCCTCGAAGAAGGTTTGGAGGACTTTGCCGGATGTGCTGTGGTCATCAGTCACGACCGTTGGTTCCTTGACCGTATCTGTACGCATATCCTCGCTTTCGAAGGAGACTCCAATGTGTTCTTCTTTGAAGGTTCTTATTCAGAATATGAGGAAAATAAACAGAAACGTCTTGGGAAAGAAGAACCCACCCGTGTACGTTATAGAAAGCTCATGAATGATTGATTTCGGTGCGAATTTGAAAGTATATTCTTTTACTTGTTGACAATACGAAAGCCCTGCTGTAGAATGCAGGGCTTTTTTTGTTTAAAAATATCTCAAAAAAGCCTTTCTACCTTCAAAAAATGTAACATAAATATAACATTAATCTCGTTTTTATTAGTTATATTTGCGACTTAAAACATAAATTAATGTTTAATTAACACTATCTATTAACAAAAAACAGAATTATGAGAAAACATCTAATTCAATTCCTGTTGGTTGCAGTGTTGTCGGTATTTAGTGCCGCTGCATTTGCTCAGACTACAGTGAGAGGTCAGCTTGTTGATTCAGAAACAGGTGAACCGTTAGTGGGTGCCGTCATGGTGGAAGGTACTACACAAGGATCGGTGACCGACATTGATGGCTATTTCAAGCAAAGCGTTGCTTCGAATGCGACATTACTATTCAAGTACGTGGGTTATAAAGACCAGAAGAAGAAGATTGCGCAGAAGGGCGCTTCTGTGGATTTGGGAGCTATTCAGATGGAGCCGGATGCGGTGATGCTGAAGGACGTGGTGATTACATCGTCAGTGGCAGTTGTCCGCAAAACGCCAGTAGCTCTTTCTACGGTTGATCCTGTATACATTGAAGAAAAGTTGGGAACGCAGGAATTTCCGGAGATTTTGAAAGCGACTCCGGGTGTTTATGCAACTAAAAATGGTGGTGGTTATGGTGACTCAAAAATCAATATGCGTGGATTCCAAGCTGCTAATATCGGTGTGATGGTAAACGGTGTTCCAGTTAATGATATGGAGTGGGGCGGTGTTTATTGGAGCAATTGGGCAGGTCTTTCCGACGTGACCCGTTCTATGCAAACACAACGCGGTCTTGGAGCGTCGAAGGTGTCTTCGCCGTCGGTAGGTGGTACTATCAATATCGTGACACGTACCACTGATCAAAAGAAGGGAGGAAGTGTTTCGTATGGTATAGGAAATGATGGAATGAACAACATCATGTTCAATGTTTCTTCCGGGTTGACCAAAAGTGGATGGGCATTTACACTTCTTGGCGGAAAACGTTGGGGTGATGGCTATATCCAAGGTACGGAATTCGAAGGCTATAATTGGTTTGTAAATATATCCAAGCAATTGGGCGATAACCATACATTGGCGTTGACCGGTTTCGGCGCTCCGCAGTGGCACAATCAACGCTCTCAATATGACGGACTTACAGTTGAAGGTTGGCAGCAAGTGCGTAAATACATGCCTGATGGTCAACAATATCGTTATAATCCTACTTATGGTTTTGGAAAGAATGGTGAACGTAAGGCTTCTGCAAAAAATTTCTATCATAAACCTCAGATAAGCTTGAACCACCAATGGCAAATAAACGCTAAGTCTTCATTGAGTACTGCTCTTTATGTGTCAATCGGTGAAGGTGGCGGTAATAAAGGTTTGGGACAGACTTCCACGGATTCTAATAATTGGTATGGAACCAGCAATGGCGTGTTGAATACAACTTTCCGTAATGCGGATGGTACATTTGCTTATGATAAGATTCAAGATTTGAATGAGCAAAGCGAAAACGGTTCTGTAATGGTGATGTCTAAGTCTAAGAATTCTCACCGTTGGTACGGTTTGCTGTCTACTTACACAACTAAAATAAACGAAAGTATTGATTTCTATGGCGGTATTGATTTCCGTTATTATAAAGGTATTCATACCAATGAAATTACCGACCTTTACAATGGGGAGTATTATACTGACTCTTATTATCGCGGTCGTGTGAAAGCTGCTAATAACGCTGCTGCTGCTAATCCTTCATGGCAATATGAAAAGTTGGGTGTAGGTGATGTCGTATACCGTGATTATGATGGTCATGTGATGAGTGAAGGTGTGTTCTTCCAAGCGGAATACAATAAGGATAAACTGTCGACATTTATAGCTGGTTCATTGAGTAACACCGGATATTGGCGTTACGACCGTTTCTATTATGACAAGGAACATGCAGAAAGTGAAAAATTAAACTTTTTAGGCTATACCATCAAGGGAGGTGCTAACTATAACTTGACAGAAAATCACAATGTATTCTTTAATGTGGGTTATATTAGCCGTGCTCCATTCTTCTCAGGAGGAGCATTCCTTAATAGTACCACAAGTAATGAAACGAATCCTGATGCCATTAATGAAAAAATATTCTCGGCAGAAATAGGATATGGCTTCAAGAGCCGTATTTTCAGTGCTAATTTGAATGCTTATTTCACTAAATGGTTGGATAAGACTACAACCAAGACTGGTGATTATACGACGGCAGATGGAGCGGACGACCGGTTTATGTTGAATATGGCAGGCGTGAATGCCAAGCATATGGGAGTGGAATTGGATTTGAAATTCCGTCCTTTCCGTTGGTTGGATGTGACTGGTATGGTTTCTGTTGGCGATTGGAAGTGGGACAGCAATGCCACAGGATATTTCTATAATTCGGCAGGCGATCCTTTGGCAGACCTTAAAGGTACAGTCGCTTCTGGTATTGGAGCCGAAGATCATACTAAATTTACATTGAAGCAAAAGGGAATAAAAGTAGGAGGTTCAGCACAGACTACAGCTGCTTTGGGATTGAGTGCAAAAGTGACTAAGGATTTGCGTGTAGGTTTGGATTATACTCATTTCGCTAATCTTTATGCTGATTATCAGCTTTCATCCAGTAATATCATTCCGGGAGAACTTAATGTAGTTGATCCTTGGAAAGTTCCTTCCGGAGGACAGTTCGACTTGAATGCAAGCTATAAATTTAATATTGGTAAGTGTAATGCTACTCTTTATGGTAATGTAAACAATTTATTGAACTACCATTATATTGTGGATGCTTATGATGGAGGAACAGGTACTTGGGACAGTGCATACCGTGTGTTCTATGCTTTCGGGCGTACTTATTCCTTGAGATTGAAAATAAACTTCTAAATGAAACCTAAAAAGCATAAGAGATATGAAGATAAATAAATGGTTATATATGTCTGCGGCTCTGCTGGTGCTTGCAGGTTGTAATGACGATTGGAACGAGGACAAATTGGATGGCTTTAAACGTCCTGAAGTAACAGATATAAAGAAAATTGAGTACACGCTTCTGGATGCTGACTATAAGGCAATAGCCACTAATAAAACAAATAAGGCGTTGGCAGAATCTCTTGGTTTATCTGATGCGTTGTCCAAACTGACTAATGACAAATATTTTACGGATGAAATTCCGGCATCCAAATTCATGCCGGCCTTCTTGTCTGATACTTATCCTACAGCAGATGACAAGTCGGCTGTCAAAGTGACTTATAGTAAACTGGTGGGAGAACCGGAATATCTGGCAACTATAGGAGGAGCTAAACATTACCAACTCACAGCAGATGATTATGCCAAGGTGTGGGGAGAGTCTGTAAAAGCGCCGTTCTTGTCTCCCAAAACAGAAAACCGGATTTCAAAATTGCTGGGTGAGGCAATGGAGAATGCGGCCGAAGGCGATATGGTAATGGTAGATTATGCATATTCGGAAACCGAGCCGAGCATTGGCGGAGGTGAAGAAAAGATGGTTTACCAGCAAGTATCGGAGATTACGGAAGAAGGTGGCAACTATGTGATTGTGGCTCCTGATAAGGACGGCAATCTGATACCTTTCGGCAAGTTGCAGGATGAGTCGAAGAATTATGGCTATATGGCAGGTGAAGCAGTCACCGTGGCTGATGGATTTATTACCAGTGATGTGACGGATTATGTGATTGCAGTTGTACCTTCGAGCGTAGGATATACCTTGCAGCGTCCTGATGGAAAATTCATTTATCAGCAGGGTACCTATAATAGCTTCAATCTGGGTGCTACGATTCCTGATAATGCTTTTGCAAATTGGGTATTCCAGCCCATTCAAGACGGAATGTTTACGTTGGTTAACGACGAAAACAAGAAGACCGTGAAGTTGAACTTCTATGAAAAAGGAGGGTCTTACTCTTACGGTTGCTATCCCGGTGCATCTTTCGGAGAGTATTTGAATGCTTCTATGAAAGTGAATGACGGAGGCTTCAAAGCGCAGAACATAGCATTGGAGGAAGTTTCGTATGTCTGGAAGTATGATGCAGGATATGGCTATTGGAAAGCAGGAGCTTATGCCAATAATAAGAACAATCCGACTGAAAGCTGGTTGGTGTCTCCCGAAATAGATTTGTCTAAAGCAACAAAGCCGGTGCTTTCTTTTGATAATATTCTTAATCACTTGAAGGGCCATGAGCGCGCAGGATATGTTGAAGCTTATATATTGGCTGATTATACAGATGACGTGCAGACTGCTGCCAAGACTCTTGTAGAGGGAATCACTTGGGGAAGTGGGTCAAGCTGGACTACTGTGAATTCGGGTGATATAGATCTTTCTGCCTATGCAGGAAAGAAAGTCCGTCTGGCCTTTATGTATAAAAGTACTACGGAATGTGCTCCTACGTTTGAAGTGTACAATATTGCAGTAAAAGAACCTATCAAAGGCTATTATGCTGATGTGAAAATCTTTAAGCAAATTCCTGAATCAGAAGCAGCTATGTCAGTTTCTGCATACGGTATGGCTTCTACTCGCACAGCCGATGGTTGCAACCGTACGGCTTTGTATGCTTATGACGGTTCAGGTTGGAATAAACACGCATTGAATGGCATTACACTTGATGTAATGCAGCCGGAGGCATATTCCTCATTGGGTATGGGTTATTTGACATCGGCTTCAACTGTACTTCCTGTCTACTTGAAAAACGCATATCCTTATGCACAAGAGGAAGATGTGATAGCTGTGGCTTATTATACTTCTGCTGAAAATGCTGTGGCTGCCAAGGAATTGATTTACAACGGAACCGAATGGGTTATGACACAAAAGGCCATTAGCGTTGTCGATCAGTTTGTGAAGTCCAACGGGGCTTGGGTTTACGACCCGAGTGTAGTTCTGGAGTTACCGGCAGGAAAGAACCAACCGGTATCATCAGTTTATTATCAGGCTATGACTGACTGGGTATGGGAGAATGTGGATGTCCCCAATGGCATGGTGAAAGGACAAGGATATGTGACAACCTATGGAAACAACGAGTACTATACAGGTGCTTCGGCTTACCAGGGCAATGTTGATTGGCGTCCGAGTGCTGCCAAGAACCAATATCCCGCAGAGTACGAGTCAATGGCAGATGCTGATATTGTGGCTTTGCTTCAGAAACGCTTTGTTGAAGTAATGGGAGAGGTTCTTGCCTCTTTGAATCCGGATGCAAAAATGGTGGACGGTGTCGATGTATTCTATACCATAAACTTTGGTGTGTATACGGGTACTGCTGAGAATTGGACGGTAGTTTATAAACTTGTTGCTGATGGCAAGTTTGAATACGTGGAAGGTTCTTTGGCAAAAAGATGATAATAGAGTGAGTATATAATTAGTGAGGGCGGTTCTCTTACAAAGATTTCGTATCTTGTAAAGTGAGCCGTCCTTATTGTCTGATAGAAAAATGATTATGATGAATAAAAAATATGCAATTTGTCTTTTAGGATTGCTCATATCCGTTTGTTTTGCGGCATGTGACAATGAGGGAGATTCGCTGGTAAAAGCGAATGGGTATATTGAAAATACCGAAAATGGCACTTCCACAGCCATACTGAAAGGATATGAAAATCCTAATATAGAGTTCAGTGTGCTTAAACCTTCAGGCTTTGATTCCCCTTTCTATATTAACGAGAAATCTTTTATAGGAGATTCTTATAGCTTTATCGAAGCTTCCGAAAGCAGGCTGGATGCCATGACTACGGTTCCCGTCAATGAAAATTGGGCAGAAACAGCGCTTATAACTTTGGGAAATACTTATTGGGTGCGTTATGAAAAACCGGACTTTTATCATTACCTGAAATTGCGTGTAGCCTATATTATGGGTAATGAAATAGGGGTGGAATATCTGATAGTCGATACAAAAAGCGAAGGTCCTAACCCTAATTCAAATTTCCGTTATCAATCCAAGTATCCGTCTGCGATGAATATGGAAACTCCCGCTTTGAATGAAAGCAATCAGTATGTGGCGTACAACGTGACTTTTAACAATAGCCAGTGTGTGAATTTTGCTTTGGAGTATGTGGCTGAGAAGAAGCATTCGGCATGGGTGGCATTCAGTTTCGACCAGTGGACAAGTCAGGACAATGTATCCAGAAAGAATGAGTGGGAGCAGGACGACCCTAATATTGACAATTCTGTGGAAGTGACCGAAAGCATGCACAAAAGTGACGGGTACGACAAAGGACATCTTGTGGCGAGTGAAGACCGGGTATATTGCAGAGATGCTAACCGGCAGACTTTCTATTATGCTAACATTTCTCCGCAAATAGGAGTGTTCAATCAAAAATACTGGGCTGCATTGGAGAAACAAGTGCAGACATGGGGACGTTCTACTCAGCAGTCTGTCTACGACAAGGTCTATGTGACCAAAGGCGGTACGATAAATAAATTGCTGACCAACTTCACCGGTACACTGAAAGCCAATGACCAACTTTATCCTACAACAGATGCTGATGGAAAAACTGTGAGAGGTCTGATTGTACCTGCTTATTATTATATGGCTATTTTATCTGAAAAAAATGGAGTGTATAAAACGATTGGCTTTTATGTGCCTCATGCAGAAACGTTGCCACAGAAACCTACAGCCGACGACTTCCTGGTATATGCCGTAAGCATCGACAAGCTGGAGCAAGAAACCGGTATCGACTTCTTCTGTAACCTGCCTAATGAGATAGAGACGACTGTAGAAGCTACTTATAGTGCTGACGATTGGGCTTGGTAAAAGCTTCAGAAAACTATAAGGAGAGTCTCCCTTTTTAGTATGACGGGCATGTCATGATTTAGGTAGCTTTCTTAAAAGCTGTTTTCGTTTTGATGGAAACTGACTTCTTATCCGTATCTTTGCATATTGATTAAAAAAAGAGATATTCATGGAACTTTCGGATATACTTCATAATTTGAAGATACAAGAACTTACTCCGATGCAGGAGGCTGCTAAGGAAGCCTATCAATCAGCCCAAGATTTAGTACTTCTTTCGCCCACCGGTTCGGGTAAGACACTGGCTTTTCTCCTTCCGCTGGTACAGACCTTGAAAGCGGAGATCCAAGGTGTGCAGGCTCTTGTACTGGTACCTTCACGCGAACTGGCTTTGCAGATAGAAACTGTGTTCAAGTCCATGGGAACTCCCTTCAAGGCTATGAGCTGCTATGGCGGACGTCCTGCCATGGAAGAACACCGGACAATGAAAGGCATTCATCCCGCCGTCATTATCGGTACTCCGGGACGTATGAGCGACCATTTGAGGAAAGAAAATTTCAATGCCGCCACTGTCGTCACTCTGGTGATAGATGAATTCGATAAGTGTCTTGAGTTCGGCTTCCATGACGAGATGGCGGAGGTTATCGGACAGCTTCCCTCACTGAAAAAGCGTGTGCTTCTCTCGGCCACCGATGCAGAGGAAATACCGCAATTTGCCGGAGTAGGAAGTGATTCTCCGTCTTCCGGCTCCCGGCTCATGAAGCTTGATTTTCTTGCTCCGGAAGCTCTTGCTCCGCGTTTGCGGCTGCACAAGGTTATTTCTCCGGAGAAGGACAAGCTGGAGACCCTCTATAATCTGCTTTGTACTCTCGGCTATCATTCCACTCTGGTATTCTGCAATTATCGTGAAAGCGTGGAGCGTGTTGTTGGGTACCTGAAAGCCAGGAAGTTCCCTTGCGACATGTTTCATGGCGGTATGGAGCAACCCGACCGCGAACGTGCGCTTTACAAGTTCCGTAATGGCAGTTGTCATGTCTTGATTTCTACCGATCTGGCAGCCCGTGGACTGGATATTCCAGAAGTCGGACATATCATCCATTATCATTTGCCGGTCAATGAAGAAGCCTTTACGCACCGCAACGGACGAACAGCACGTTGGGATGCGACCGGAACGTCTTATCTGATTCTTCATGCCGAAGAGAAACTTCCTTCTTATATTCCGGAAGAAATGGAGATAGTAGTGTTGCCTGAAAACCCTCCCCGGCCTCCGAAATCGGTTTGGGCTACTATATATATAGGTAAAGGAAAGAAGGAGAAACTTAGTCGGATCGATATTGCCGGATTCTTATATAAAAAAGGAAATCTGACTCGTGAAGATGTCGGAGCGATTGATGTCAAAGAGCATTATGCTTTCGTAGCTATTCGCCGGGCTAAGGTGAAGCAACTCCTGAATCTGATTCAAGGAGAGAAAATAAAAGGAATGAAGACTATTATTGAGGAAGCGAAGTAAAACTCTTTTTTGTAATATAGAACTCTTAAAGTCCTCTTTTATTATTTACAATCGTCCCTATGTTCACTAGTCATTGAGCATTGGGATGATTACTTTATTTCCAAAGATATTTTACTTTCCACTTCATTTTCCTGTTAATCTAAGCTGAATTCACTGTTGTAGTTTATAAATATTCATTTTTATTGCATTAATCTTTTGTTTTATCATCAATATCCCCGGTTCTATTTCAATCTCGACTTTTATCCCATACTTGACATCTATAGATAACAATATGGTGTATATATCCTGTATAAACCAATAAAAAGAAAGGAAAATCTGCTTTAAAACAGTATTTTTATAA
>OGQT01002723.1_pt1 | contig 12198 bp, 7 predicted proteins | sample 1553261 | NCBI WGS metagenome assembly OGQT01 (sample SAMEA2579992, study PRJEB22360) | human gut metagenome | biome: human gut; feature: human-associated habitat; material: faeces | place: Denmark | collected 2008/2010
AAGCCATGATGCGATTGTCGGCTCTTTATAGAAAAGGTACCGGTGTCGAACTATCTCAGGAAAAAGCTTTTGAGCTCATTCAAAAAGCCGCTTCACTTGACTATGCTCCGGCACAAGCCGCTCTAGGTATTTCCTATCTTGAGGGCAGAGGCGTCGAAAAAGACGAGAACTTGGGCTATGACTGGATTCGCAAAGCCGCTGAAAACGGCCATGCGCTCTCCAGAGTGATGACCGGTGAACGTCTGCTTTCTCAAGCAGATAACGAGCAGTCCAAGCAAACAGGGCAGGAATATATTGATTCCATCCTTCAAAACGCTTCTCCTCAAGAACTTTATACGATTAGTTATTCCTTCGGACACGGCTTACGGCTGACAAAGAATCCTGAAAAGGCCAGATATTGGGCAAAAGCCGCCGCGGACAAGGGAAGTGTTAACGGTACATACTATCTAGGCGAACTGTATTGGAATGCCAAAGAAGTGCCGGAAGCGCTTAAATGTTTTGAAAAAGCAGCCGAGATGGGCTTGACGGCTGCTGAACTCCAAACAGGAAGAATTTATCTTTACGGCGCTGAGGGTGTTGCCAAGAATCCTGCAAAAGCCGTTTACTGGATGAAAAAGGCCGCTCCCATCGCTTCTAATGAAGATTTACTGACTTTAGTCGGATTAGAGTTATCCGGACCTCGTGCGGTTAAAAACCATGAAGACGCCCAAAAGTATCTTGATATGTACATCGCTCGGGCTAAGCCGGAAGAGCTGGAAGAAAACGCTGAGAAATACTGGAACGGTGTCGGCGTACGCAAAAACTTCGATATCGGCGGGGCCTTGGCTCTAGCAGCCGTGCAGAAAGGCAATAAAGCGAATGTCTGCAGCTATGCCATGAAGTTAGCCACTCCGAATTGGTTCGGAGGCGATCCTGTCACCGCTTATGCAATTTTGAACGATTGCGTACTTCAAAAAGGTGCCCCGGAAGAAGAGGTCAAAGCCTTTGAAGCTTTGGAAAAGAGAATGAGCGCTGAAGACCTCAGAAAGGCCCAGAATTTAAATGGTGAGGACGCTATTGAGGCCATCAAAATTCGTCGAGTCTATTTAACAAGCAAGTAACTTCTTTTACGATAATTTTCGGCCGATCTTCGCGAATTGCGACGATCGTTTTTTTTTTCATGCTCGCCATTAGGCTTTTAATGGCTCGAGTAGACAAAAAAGCCAGAAAAGCTTTTGGAGATACAGAAGAAAAACAAGTAAGCAAGCTTAAATAAGCGATGCTCTTAGGAAATTCTGAAGTGGAAGTTGATGGTGGAGATAATGGGGATCGAACCCACACCCTAAGCTTGGGAAGCTTATATTCTACCATTAAACTATATCTGCATGAATTAATTATACCACAGGATAAGAAAAAGAGGCTAATTTTATGCCTCTTACTTCACACTATTTTTGATAGTTTTTAAATTTTTCGCATTTTTATTATTCGCTTCTTAATGCTTCTACTGGGTCTTTCTTAGATGCTGCTCTAGCTGGAATTAAACCACCAATTAAAGTTAAGATTATTGCTAAGCCTACTAATACTAGAGCATGAGTTATTTCGAGTGATGCTGAAAGTGGTATGTTACCTATGTAGTGATGTAATATTGTATTTATTATTGGAATTAGTATATAAGATATAACTATACCAAATAGTCCTGATAAGAACCCGATAATAAATGTTTCAGCATTAAATATTGATGAGATATTTCCCTTTGAAGCACCAATTGCTCTTAGGATACCTATTTCTTTTGTTCTTTCATATACTGAGATGTATGTGATAACTCCAATCATGATGCTTGATACGACTAGTGAAATTGATACAAAGGCGATTAAAACATAACTTACAGCATTTACGATTGTTTTTACTGACGACATAAGAATTCCCGTTGTATCTGAGTAATTAATCTCTTTTTCTTCTGAAACGTTTTTATTATAGTCTTCAATAAATGATAGAAAGTGTTCTTTTCCATCGAAACTATTAAAATAAAATGAAATATATGTTGGTTCTTCTTTATCTTGATAACCTAATGTAATAAGATTTGTTTTTTGAGTTGTTTCAGTTTTATTCATCATAGCGTTTACTACTCTTGCTAGTTCATCTTTACTAAAGTTAAGAGTAAATGCTGAAGCGATTTTATCTTGATCAATGTTTAGAGATGTAGCAAAACTTTTAGATAAGTTAGTTGTTAAGTCGCCTACTTTAGTTAGAATATCTTTTTTCATTTTAGTTTCAGTCATTACTGATGCCATGGTTTCACCTGTTTTAATTATTGGAGCACTATTTAAGTATGATGATATGACATTTTCTTTTATTTCTGCAATAATTACTGCACTTGGGTTTTCTCCATTTATTTCATAATCTGGATTAAGGGTTTTCATGTAAGAATTATAAGCAGTGATGTAACTATCAAGTAAACCCTTTAATAATGATTTATATGTAGTTTTAAAAGTGTCTGCTGGTATAGTATATTCTTTTTCCATGCTAGTTAAAAGTTCTTTGCTTTCAGCTTTATTTAAAAGATTTTCAGTTAACGTTAAAGTGTTATTTAATGTAAACTCACTATTTATACTATTAAATAGGTTGTTTGCTAATTGTGAAAGATTATTATTAAATAAATCTTTTGCTGGAGTTACATTTGTTGTAATTGAGTTCGCTATTTCCTCCATATATTTTTGGGTTTGTTTTTCTAGTTCTTTTTCATTTATATTAATATTGAATGCACTTTGTAATTTTTTATTATCTACTTTTACTAAATCTTTAAAATCAAAGTCGAAGTTATTTTTCTTACTATCAAAACGATTCCCAGAGAAAATGTCAATATCTTTATTTTTTAATTGTTTTTTAACAACATCAGTGTCTTTTGAGTAATTAATTATATAGTCAATGAGGTCACTTGTATAGTTTACTCCTGGGTTTAATGCCATAGTAGTTTTTCCTTCTTTAGGGCTTACTATACCTACTATTTTTAGTTTAAGTGCTTTGTCATATAGAGTTTTCATGTAAGAGTCATCGGCGCTCATGTCTTCATATACGTCATATTTTGAATTATATTTGTATGTGTCTGATGGCATGATTAATCTTAAGTCTACATTTAGTAAGTCATCATATGTAAATGTTTTTGGTTCATTATTAATATTAATACTTTCACCGCTCATGATTTTAGTTACCATATTAGTTAGTTCCTCTGTGTCTCTTAATCCTAGTGAGTAAACAAGAAGATCAGATATGCTATTTTTTTCTGATAAAACAATAATCATTTCGTCATATTTTTCTGGCCATCTTCCTTTTAATAAGTCATAGTCGCCTTCAATCTCTTTTTTATTATCTACTATTTTTGAGAAAATAGATGCCATAGATGAGTAGGACTGCATGAGAGAACTATCCCCCATCATAGTGCTAAATAAGTTACTTGGATTTAGTTTAGCTAATTTTTTGGTGGCATCGATTGTGTAAATATTAGGATCAATGCTATAGTTATATGATACATTTGATAAATCATTTTTTACTTTACTATAGTTGTCTTCTAGATATGTTTTAAAACTTTTAAGATCGTTAGTACTGATGTTAGATAGCATTGATGAGATGTACTGCTGTTCTTTAACATTTTCCCCTTCTACGCCACTTTTTTCACCTGAACGCATTGAAAGAAGAACACCAGTGATGTCAGATGATTCTTGCATGATTGAAAGTGGATAACTTGTTAAAGTCTCTTCTTGAATTGAGTCTACGTAGTTTTGAAAGCCAGTTGATACTGCTAAGATAAGAGCTATGCCTATAATACCAATAGAACCTGCTACTGATACAAGCACTGTTCTACCTTTTTTAGTCATAAGGTTATTAAATGATAGGGATAGTGCAGTTAAGAATGACATTTTAGTTTTGGATGTTTTTTGGATCGCATCTTCTTCTAATTCTTCTTTTCCATCAAAAGGATTAGTATCACTTGTGATTTTGCCATCTTTAATGTTAATTATTCTGCTTGAATATTCTTTCGCTAGATCTGGATTATGAGTAACCATGATAACTAATTTTTCTTTAGAAATGTCTTTTAAGATTTTCATTATTTGAACACTAGTTTCTGAGTCGAGAGCACCGGTTGGTTCGTCAGCTAGAATTATTTCTGGGTCATTTACTAAGGCTCTTGCGATAGCTACTCTTTGCATTTGACCACCAGATAGTTGATTTGGTTTTTTATTTATGTGTTTTTCTAAGCCAACATCCTTTAAAGCTTTTATTGCTCTATCTTTTCTTTCTTCTTTTGAGATTCCTGATAGAGTTAGTGCTAGTTCTACATTTTTTAAAATTGTTTGGTGTGTTATGAGATTGTAACTTTGAAAAACAAAACCTACTCGGTGATTACGATAACTATCCCAGTCTCTATCTGTATAGTTTTTAGTACTAACATTATTAATTATAAGGTCTCCAGAAGTATATTCGTCTAGGCCACCTATTATATTTAAAAATGTTGTTTTCCCGGAACCTGATGGACCTAAAATAGATGCAAATTCATGTTTACGAAAATTAACGCTTACTTTATCAAGTGCTGTTTGTTTGAGTCCTTCGGTTTTATAGATTTTTGTTATCTTTTTTATTTCTAGCATTATAATCACCTTTACTATTATATAATTTTATATATTTTAAATGTCAATGTTAATCTAACATAAATAGTGGCTCTAGTCAATTATTAATATAAAGATATATAAAAAAGCCACCCATAAGGATGATTAATTATCTTTTGGAGCAGGTGATGAGAATCGAACTCACGTGGTCAGCTTGGAAGGCTGAAGTTCTACCATTAAACTACACCTGCAACTTAATGACAAGATAAATTATACCATATCTTGTCATTTTTTCAAGTGTTTTTAGTTAGTTTTTTTAATAAGTGATAAATTAACTTTGTTTGTTTCTTTGTTTATGTTGTCAATATATACTGTAATTATATCACCTACACTTACGATATCTAATGGATTTTTAACAAAGTTTTTACTCATCTTGGAGATGTGTAATAAACCATCATCGTGAAGTCCAATATCAACGAATGCACCAAATGAAGCTACATTTCTGACTGTTCCTTTTAATTCCATACCGATTTTCAAGTCGTCAATCGTTAGAACATCACTTCTTAGTATTACTTCTGGAGCATCTTCTCTTGGGTCTAGGCCGGGATTTTTTAATTCTTTAATAATGTCTTCAATTGTGTATTTTTCACCAAATTCTTTTGCTAGTTCTTCTGTATTAGCTTGCTCTAAAGTTTCTTTGAATTCATCTTTTTTAATATCATTAATACTTAAATTTAGTTTATTTAATATTTTAGTTGTTAATTCGTAGCTTTCTGGATGGATGCCCGTGTTATCTAACGGATTTTTACCATTATTTATTCTTAAGAAACCCACTGCTTGTTCATATGTTTTCGTTTGTAAGTTTTTTTAGTTCATCTCTTGATGTAAAGTCTTTTGATTCTTTAAATTTTTGAATTTTATTTATTGAAGCGGTTGTTAGGCCAGAGATGTATTTTAGAATAAAGCTAGATGCAGTGTTAATGTTTACTCCTACATTATTTACTACTTTGCTTACTGTGAAATCTAATCCTTCAGTTAGTTTTTTAGAATTGACGTCATGTTGATATTCACCTACTCCAATGCTTTTAGGATCTATTTTTACTAATTCTGATAGTGGGTCGATAGTACGTCTTCCGATACTTACGGCACTTCTTTCTTGAACTTCAAGATCTGGGAATTCTTTTTGAGCTTCTTTGCTTGCTGAGTAAACACTTGCTCCTGCTTCGCTTACGATTGTGTAGTATACATTTGGAAGATCTTTAATTGTTTGAGCAACGAATTCTTCACTTTCTCTAGATGCAGTACCATTACCAATAGCGATAAGGTTAAGGTTGTATTTACTAATAAGTTCAAGTATTTTTTTTCGTGCGCCTTCTTTGTCATTTTTTGGTTCGTGTGGGTAGATAACATCTATGTGTAAAAGATTACCTCTTTCATCTAGACAGGCTAGTTTACATCCTGTTCTAAATGCTGGGTCAAATCCGAGAACACGGTATCCTGTTATTGGTCTAGTCATAAGTAGATTTTCTAGGTTTGATTTAAATACTTCAATAGCGTTATCATCAGCGTTTTCGGTTAGTTCTGCTCTTATTTCACGTTCAATAGATGGTAGGATTAGCCTTTTTAGAGCATCTTTTAAAGATAATACTACATATTCTTTTACAAATGACGAAGGATTTTTTATTATTTTTTCTTCTAGTTCACTTGTTATGTAATCTAGGTCATAATCTAATTTTACACTAAGAATGCCTTCTTTTTCACCACGATTCATTGCTAGAACCTGGTAACTTTTTACATACTTAATTTTTTCTTTGAAGGCATAATAGATTTCATAAGTTTTCTTTTCGTCTATAGCGTTTTTCTTAATTGTGCTTGTTATTTCTCCGTAGTTTTGAATATTGTATCTTATAAATTTACGATAGTAGGCGTTATCACTTATCCATTCACTTATAATATATTTTGTGTTTTCGATAGCAACTTCTTTAGATGTTGGGGCTTTTGCCCAGATGTCATCCATGCTTCCTTTTTCTGGAAAAGACATAATCATTTTTGCTAGAGGTTCTAGTCCTAGTTTAATTGCTTCACTACCTTTGGTTTTCTTTTTTTCTTTGTAAGGTAAGTAGATATCTTCTACGTCGACCAGTTTGGTACAGGCTAGAATACTTTCTTTGAGTTCCGGAGTTAGCATGCCTTTTTCATCTATGAGTTTGATTACAGTATTTTTTCTTTCCATTAGGTTGCAGTAGTATTTGTATTTTTCTTCGATTTTTTGAATTTGATTTTCGTCTAATGCACCAGTTGCTTCTTTACGATATCTTGCGATAAATGGGATTGTAGCTCCTTCTTCTAATAGTTTTAAGACGGCTTCTATTTGTTTTGTTTTAATGTTAAGCTCGCCTGATAATTCATTTATTATTATTTCATTCATTTTTATTCACCTTGTAAATTATATCATAAAGAAAAGAGATTTTGGTCTCTTTCTAGTTTATTTTATTTATAATTGTGATATCTTCTTCAGAAGCATAAGAAATATTTAATTTATCTCCATCTTTTTTGAATGGTAGTTCATCACTTAATTCGATAGATGCTTTATATTTTTTATTGTTTTCGTCAGTTATAAAGTAATAAGTGTTACCATTGATTACTGCGGTTTCTATTTTCTTGATTGTTATGGTTTCGCTTTTGTTTTGTGAGTTTGACGTTATTTTGGCATTTTTTAGATAGTTTTTAGCCGCCTCGTTTATACCTTTTGATACGTCTGTGACAATTACTTTTTGATAATCATTAACATCTATAAATGCATACATTTTAACTAATCCTGCATCATCTTTTAGGCTTAGTAAATATGTTGGATTACCTTTTAAATTTATAAGTAATGGGAATGTTGATGTATATTTCATTTGTTGAACTGCACCTTCTGCTGATGCCATTGCACTATATTCTTCAGCGCCTGGAACACTATAAAATGATGTTTCACCAGTTCGCATGTTTGTTAAGATAAATCCAAGCGTTGATTCGTCTGTAACCGCTGATGTTAAACCTGTATATAAATAAATGTCATCATTCATTGCAAGATAGTTATAACCGTCAGTAGTTTTTACCATATTTTTTTGACTGAATACGCTGTTAAAGAAGCCATTTTGATATTTGCCCCAGTCATCTACTTGATCAATGATAAGGTCAGCTGAGAACGCAATATCAATCCAATTCGGTATATTTCCTACTTTGTATTCTGATGTTGTGCCAGTTATCGCATTTAAAATTATAATTCCAGTAACTTCTGCACGAAGGCCTACTCCACTATATTTTATTGTTGGAACTACCCAGTATGGATTTCCATCGTTATCAATTTCAAATGACATATGGCCGAGATTTCTTGTTGGATGAGAAAATCTTATTTTACGGTAGGCATTGTCATTAAATAGTCCGGTTTGAACGTATTTCATTCCTTTATCTAGTCTAATTAAATTGGCTTTTCCAGTAGTGCTATCTACTGTAATATACCCTTTAACGCCTTCTTTTCTATTAGTTAACCATTTGATTGGTGAAGCATATTCAAGAGGTGTAACTCTAATTATTCTTTCGTTATAGTTTATTTGGGTATAGATATCAGATACGTTATATTGGCTTACTAAGTCTCTCATTTGTCCCATTACTCTGTCGCCTAAGGCTTGACTACTTTTTTTATCAAGTAGTGGCAATTTTGAAAAATCTACTTCTGAAATGTCTGTGGAAAAGTTTTTGCCAGTATCAATTTCAATTCTTTTTGATTATTAAAAAGCCATAAATAATGGGCTTTCAATAATATTCCATATAATTACTAAAACAATAATTAATGGGATTATTAGCATAGTGTATTCTTTTACTGGTTTGGTTTTTCCTTTTTTCAAAAATTCTATTACTGACAAAAGATTGTTTAATACAGTAAAACAAATTATTATTAAAATAATGAATAAATAAAAGCTTACACTGTGAATGTTGATTGCTGGCATTGCAAAGTAATAGTAGACAAATGCAAATAAAATTGTTAATAAAATGTTGATAATTCTTTTCATATAGTTCCTCCTAATGTAATTATAGCAGATTATTTAATAGTATGATAGAATATATAAAGTGATTTGTATGTATTATAATAATTTAGCAGACTTTTATAAGAAAAAATTTGGGTTTAGGCTTGCTAAACTTGCTTTTAATGGTGGATTTACTTGTCCTAATAGAATTAATGGTGCTAGGGGTTGTATATTTTGTACAGGTAGTGCTGAAAATGCAAGTGAATCTTCCGTTTCTTTATATGACCAATATTTAAAAGAAACAGAAGTAGTTAAGAATAAGTGGCCACAAGCTAAATATATTGCTTATTTTGGTTCATTTACGAATACTTTTGATAGTGTGGAAAACTTGAAGAAAAGATTTGAAGAGGTTCTTACTTTTCCGGATGTTGTTGGTTTATCTATTGGCACTAGATGTGATTCGATTAGTGATGAATGTTTTAAGTATTTACGTGATTTAAATAAGAGGACTTATTTAACTGTTGAGCTTGGGCTTCAGTCTAGTTTTGATAGTACGCTTAAGTATATTAATCGTGGGCATGATATTGCTAGTTTTGATAGTATGGTTAAAAAATTAAAAGATGCCAATATAAATGTTGTTGTGCATATTATAGATGGTCTACCTAATGAGACTGAAGATATGATGATTGAAACTATTAGACATTTAAATATGTTACATATTGATGGGATTAAAATTCACAATTTATTTATTGCAAAAGATACTATTTTAGGGGATATGTATATTAATAAACCATGGAAGCTTATGAGTATGGAGGAGTATATTGATATTGTAAGTAAGCAGATTGCAGTGCTTGACCCAAATATTGTTATTCATAGACTTACTGGTGACCCAGGAAAAGACGAACTTATTGCTCCAGAGTGGGCTACTAGAAAAATAGATATTTTAAATGGAGTCGTTAAAAATTTAAAAAGATTAGGCTTAAAACAAGGGATTTATTATGAAAAAAACGGAGATTAAGTTCTCCATTTTTTATGCGTTTAAATCAACGTTTTCTTCTTCTAACATATCTTTAAATTCTTCTTTGAAAGCCACTAAGGCTTTTTTCTTTGCATCTTCGTAAATGTTTTTGGCATTTTCTATTGCTTTATAGATATGTTTGATTCTTACTTCTTTTGAGTTTTCGAATACTGCATAACTAAAAGCGTTTGCTAGTAGTGTTAGAGTTATGTCAGGATATCTTGCGGCAACTTCATAAACTCTTTTATATTCACTAGTCATATCGGTTAGAAAGGCAAAGATTTTTTCTTTTTGAAAATCGGTATAAGCTAGTTTTACGCCTAGTTTTTTTTCGAACTTCGGATATGTTCCCATAAGTATTTTAACAACAGTTTCTTGGTCTGCTTCTAATACTTCAATTTTTTGAAATCTACGTAAAAAGGCACGGTCTCTTAGGATGTATGTTTCATATTCTTCTGTTGTAGTAGCACCAATCATTTTTATTGTTCCACGGTCAAGGAAAGGCTTTAACATATTTGCAAAGTCAATGTTAGTGTTTGATTGGGTTCTATTTACAAGTAAATGAATTTCGTCAATAAAAAGAATAATATTATTTAGATTTTTAAGTTCTTGTAAAAGCAATTCCATTCTTGATTCAGTTGTACCATTTATTGTATTTGATCCAAGTAAACTTGAAATATTTATTTTGATTATGGACCATCCCTTTAAAGCATCAGGGACATCCCCTTTTTGTATTTTATAACCTAAACCTTCAACAATAGCGGTTTTACCAATGCCTGGTTTGCCGACTAATAAAGCACTTTTGTCTGGTGTAATAAGAGATAGAATTATTTCACCAATTTCTTTTTCTCTACCTATTGCAGGATTTGTTACATATTCTCTTTTGGTTAAGTCTTCACCATAGTTTTTGATAACGCTAAATGTATCTGTTTCTTCTTTTACTGGTGTATCATTTATATTAAGAACTTCAATGTTTTCATCAAGTTCAAGTTTTTCAATATTGTCTTTCATATAATCACGTCTTTTCTAGGGTATTATAACATATTATTTTTTAAAAAGGAATTATCTTTTTGTTGTGCCCACCTTTTACCGTGTAACAGTTATGGGCTGATATGAAAGCATTTGGGTCAATGTCTAAAACTGTATGTTTTAATCCATAATATAGGTTAAATGGGACTATCATAAGAAGTGTTGCTTCTTTTTTAGTGAATAGTCCACCTTTTGAAGCTATTTCAGTGGCACCTAAGCCAAGGTCACGAGTTACATATTTTTCAATTCTATCACTTTGTTTAGATTTAATAAATACGAGTTTACTATCATTAATACCTAGAAGAACCATATCTACAAGTTTATTGTAGGTTATAAGAATGAACATAGCATAGATGGTTTTCTTTAGACCAAATAATAACATACCTGATAAAATAATTATCATGTTTACGATAGTACTTGATTTTCCTAGTTCTATTTTTGCTAGTTTCGAAATTATTGCTGCAATAACGTCAGAGCCGCCCGTATTAAAACCAGCTCTATAGACTAAGCCGCCGCAAAAGCCATATATTAAAATGATTGTTAGAATCATAAGAAAATCAGAACTGAATGTTACAGGAATTTTAGCAGCAATCGGTTCAGTAATTGTTACCATTACTGAGTATGATACAGAACCTATTATAGTATAAACTGATTGTTTTCTACCAAGGACTATAAATGAAAGAACAATTAAAACGGCACTCATAAGATAGATAAATAAATTGTTAGGAATGCCAGTTATTTCATGGACTACAATTGATAAACCACTTACTCCACCTACTACTAATTTGTTTGGTACGAAGAAAAGATTATAGCACATACCTAGACCAAAGATGCCAAATAAGAATACAGCAAAACGGCCGACAAGTTTATTCTGGTTTATCTTATTTAAGATGTCAGTTTTTTTATGACCTATACCCATCTATACTTCACCTATTATAATGATACTATAAATCAAATTTTTAGTCAAAAAAAACTCACCGAAGTGAGTTTTAAGTTTATTATTCAATGATTTCAGTAACAGAACCTGCACCAACAGTACGTCCACCTTCACGAATTGAGAACTTAGTTCCGTTTTCTAAGGCAACCTTACTAATTAGTTCTACAGTCATATCTACGTTATCACCAGGCATAACCATTTCAACTCCTTGTGGAAGTTCAATTACACCAGTAACATCAGTAGTTCTGAAGTAGAATTGTGGTCTGTAGTTTGAGAAGAATGGAGTATGACGTCCACCTTCTTCTTTAGATAGAACATAAACTTTAGCTTTGAATTTATGATGTGGAGTAACTGAACCAGGTTTAGCTAGTACTTGTCCTCTTTCTACATCATCACGGTTGATACCACGAAGTAAAACTCCAGCGTTATCTCCAGCTTCAGCATAATCTAAAGATTTTCTGAACATTTCGATTCCAGTTGCAACTGTTTTCTTAGTATCCTTAAGACCTACAATTTCAACTTCATCATTAAGTTTTAATTGACCTCTTTCAACACGTCCTGTAACAACAGTACCACGTCCTGTAATAGTGAATACATCTTCAATACTCATTAAGAATGGTTTAT
>OGQT01002735.1_pt1 | contig 12163 bp, 9 predicted proteins | sample 1553261 | NCBI WGS metagenome assembly OGQT01 (sample SAMEA2579992, study PRJEB22360) | human gut metagenome | biome: human gut; feature: human-associated habitat; material: faeces | place: Denmark | collected 2008/2010
AGCTGGTGGGCGGCAGCGAGCCGGTGTTTGTGGAACAGATGAACGCCCGGGCGGCGGAGCTGGGGATGACCAACACCACCTTCCGGAACGCCTGCGGGCTGGACACTGAGGGCCATCTCTCCACGGCGCGGGATGTTGCCGTCCTGAGCCGGTACCTTCTCAATACCTGCCCGGAGCTGCTGCACTATACCGGCATCTGGACGGACAGCCTGCGGAACGGCCAGACCCAGCTGGTGAACACCAACAAGCTCCTGCGCCGGTACAGCGGCATCACCGGGCTCAAGACCGGCACCACCAGCGGGGCGGGGGTCTGCATCAGCGCCAGCGCCACCCGGGACGGCCTGACCCTGATCGCCGTGGTGCTGGGGTCGCCCTCCAGCGCCGACCGGTTCCACTCCGCCACCACCCTGCTGGACTACGGTTTTGCCAACTATGCCGCCGCCCCGCTGCCCACCCTGCCGGAGCGCCCGCTGGCGTTGGCCGTAAAGGGCAGCGCCGAGGACAGCGTGCCGCTGGATTACGCCGCCCTGCCCGAGACGATCCTGATAGAGAAGGGAACGGCCTCTGCCCTGCGGGCTGAACTGACTCTGCCCGAGGAGCTGGAAGCCCCCGTGGAAAAGGGGCAGACAGTGGGAAAGGTGAGCATTTTTCAGGATGATACCTTATTGAATGAATACGAAGTAAAAGCGGCCGCGGATGCCCCGCTGCTGACCTTTGGCGGCGCGCTGGAGCTGCTGTGGCAGTGCCTGCTGGGAGCATAGCAGACAAAAGAAACACATCACCGAATAAAAGCGGTTAGCAGAAACAAAGCGGCGTTGGCGGGCCTGAACAAAAGATGTCAGGACAGCCAAAAGAACACTATTAAAATTGTATGAAATCCGGGGATTTTGGCCTTGACTTTGCACGATTGGAACGGTACACTTATACTAACAAAACCCTCAGGGAGCACGTCCCGTAAAAACGTTTGGAGGTTCTGATAGAATGAGCGTCGTTCTGAATACAAAGCACCTCTCCAGTTTTATCAACGAAGAGGAATATAAGGCCATTTATCCTCAGGTGGAAGCGGCTCACAACCAGCTGGAAGCCAAGAATGGCCCCGGCAATGATTTCCTGGGCTGGATGTACCTGCCCCGCGATTACGACAAGGAAGAGTTTGCCCGCATCAAGGAAGCTGCCAAGAAGATCCGTGAGGACTCCGAGGTGCTGGTGGTTGCCGGCATCGGCGGCAGCTATCTGGGTGCCCGCGCTGTGATCGAGGCCGTCAAGGGCCTGTACCACAACGAGCTGGAGGATGGCCCCAAGATCTACTTCTGCGGCAACAGCATCAGCCCCAGCTATCTGAATGATATCATTGCTCTGTGCAAGGGCAAGAAGTTCTCCATCAATGTCATCTCCAAGTCCGGTACCACCACCGAGACCAGCCTGGCGTTCCGCGTTCTGCGCAAGCTGCTGGAGGATGAGATGGGTGTTGAGGAAGCCAACAAGCGCATCTATGCCACCACTGACCGTGCCAAAGGCACCCTGAAGCAGCTGGCTGACGCGCAGGGGTGGCCCACCTTTGTGGTTCCTGACGATGTGGGCGGCCGCTACTCCGTTCTCTCCGCTGTGGGCCTGCTGCCCATCGCTGCCGCCGGAATCAGCATCGACGAGCTGATGAAGGGCGCATCCGATGCCATGGAGCGCTTCTCCGTGCTGAGCCCGGACAACGACGCTTACAAGTATGCTGCCATCCGCAACATCCTGTACCGCAAGGGCAAGAGCGTGGAGATCCTGGAGTGCTACGAGCCCAACTTCGCCCTGATGAACGAGTGGTATAAGCAGCTGTTCGGCGAGAGCGAGGGCAAGGACAACAAGGGCCTGTTCCCCGCAAGCTGCATCTTCTCCACCGACCTGCACTCCATGGGCCAGTTCATTCAGGAAGGCTCCCGCACCATGTTCGAGACCATCGTGGATGTGAAGAAGCCTGCACAGGATCTGTTCATCGACCCGCTGGAAGGCAACTTTGACGGCCTGAACTTCCTGGCAAACCAGAACATGAGCGTTGTCAACCGCAAGGCCATGGAGGGCACCATCCTCGCCCATACCGACGGCGGCGTGCCCCTGGGCGAGGCGATGCCCGTCAGCGGCGATTATACCGTGGGGCAGCGCGTCGAGCACCCCAAGTTCGGCGTGGGTATCGTGCAGCGCATCGAGACCCTCGCCACCGACCACAAGCTGGTCGTGGCCTTCGATGGCGCGGGCGAAAAGACCCTGCTGGCCAAATTCGCCAAACTGACCAAACTCTGATCCGGCTATGGAAACCCCGCTCGTATCGGTCTGCATGACCACCTACAACCACGAAGCTTACCTCCGCCAGGCTGTCGAAAGCATCTTGGCGCAGGAGACCTCATTTGACGTCGAACTGGTGCTGGGCGACGATTGCAGTGCGGACTCCACGGCCGCTATCTGCCGCGAATACGCGGCGAAATACCCCGGCCGCGTGCGTTTCGTCACGGGCCAGCGCAACGTGGGCTGGCGTGCCAACTACCGCCGCACGTTCGAGGCCTGCCGCGGGAAATACGTGGCCTACTGCGACGGCGACGACTGGTGGAGCGACCCCCGCAAGTTGCAGATGCAGGTCGACCTGCTGGAGTCCGACCCCTCGTGCGGGATGTGCTATACGCGCGCCAGCAACTATTACCAGAACACCGGCCTCACCGAACCCGACCACGAGGAGCACTTTACCGACTTCGACCGCCTGCTTTGCCGGCTCACCATCGCCAACTGCGCCACGCTGGCGCGCCGCGACCTCATCGCCCGCTACTATGCCGAGGTACGTCCCGACGAGCACCCCGAATGGCTTACCGACGACGCCCCGATGTGGCTCTGGTTCGCGGTCTGCAGCCGTGTGCGCTACCTCCCGGCCATCACGGCGGTGCACCGCCGCCTGCCGCAGAGCGTGAGCCATAGCACGGAATATCCCCGCCGGATCGCCTTCTGCGACTCCCTGATGGACATAAGCCTGTGGTTCGATGCCCGTTACGGTGCACGCCGCAACCGGTTCCGCATCCTGCGGCGGCGCAGTTCGGTCGCGTTGTGGGTACTCTCCTGGAACGGTTCCGTCGGCGAATACCTCGCCCGGTGGCGCCGCGACGTGGCTGCCTGTCCGCGCCTGCTGTTCTGCCCCGAAGGCTGCGGGCTCCTCGTGAAGAAGATTTTGTTCCGACGTAAAAAACAACGACTATGACTACCAAAGAGCGTTACGACGGCGTTATCGCCTGGTTCTCGGAGCACATGCCCGTGGCCGAGAGCGAATTGCACTATACGGATCCCTACCAGTTGCTCGTGGCCGTGATCCTTTCGGCGCAGTGTACCGACAAGCGGGTCAACATGACTACGCCCGCCCTGTTCGAGCGCTTCCCCACGCCGTTCGAAATGGCGAAGGCCACGGCCGAGGAGATTTACCCCTATATCCGGAGCATCTCCTACCCGAACAACAAGGCCCGCAACCTCGCGGGCATGGCGCGTATGCTGTGCGAAGAGTTCGGGGGCGAGGTGCCGAGCGACCTGCAGCAGATGCAGCGCCTGCCGGGCGTGGGGCGCAAGACGGCCAACGTGCTGGGTGCCGTGCTGTGGCAGAAGGAGGTGATGCCGGTGGACACGCATGTCTTCCGTGTCTCGAACCGTATCGGGCTGACGACCAATTCGAAAACTCCGTTGCAGACCGAGCTGACGCTCGAAAAGAACATCCCTTCGCACCTGTTGCCGGTGGCTCACCACTGGCTGATCCTCCACGGACGTTACGTCTGCATGGCGCGCAGCCCCAAGTGCGGCGAATGCGGGATCGCCGCCTGGTGCCGCAAATACGCCGCCGACCACCGGACGAAAGGGTAGGTGCCCCCCCCCCGACGTTTTGGGGCGTTTGCCCGGGGAGGCTTTGCCGGGACGGTTCGTTCCCCGATCGACACCCCCGCCCGATCGACAGCCCCCTCCCGGTACGGCCCGCCTCCTGCGCGGGGCATGATCCGGCCGCCGGGGACACCCTGAACACAAAAAAAACAGATCAACCCAATCCAAACCTCAGACCTATGACCAAGATCGTCCTGAAATTCCTGTTGTTGCTGTTCGTGCCCTTTTTTGCGCAGGCGCGTGACACCGATTCGCTGCGGGTGCTGTGGGTCGGCAACAGCTATACCTATTACAACGACATGCCGTCCACCGTCCGGCAGATCGCCGCGACGCAGAAGGTGAAACTCTCCTGTACGCGCTTCCTCAAGGGCGGCGAGCGCCTTTCCGGCCACCTGAAAAACCAGAAGCTGCTCGACGCCATCGCCGCGGGCGGCTGGGATTACGTCATCCTCCAGGAGCAGAGTTCCGCGCCGGCCATGCCGACCCGGCAGGTCGCGCGGGAAGTCTACCCTGCGGCGCGTACGCTCGACAGCCTGGTGCACGTCGCGTCGCCCGATGCCCGTGTGATCTTCTACATGACGTGGGGGCATAAGAACGGCAACCGCTTCCCGATTCCGGAGTACCCGCCCGCCAACAGCTACGGCACCATGCAGGAACGGCTGATTACCAGCTACCTCGAAATGGCCTACGACAACGACGCGTGGTGTGCCCCCGTGGGCATGGCATGGCGCCGGGTGCGTGCCGAAAGGCCCGATTACGTGCTCTATGCGCAGGATTGTTTCCACCCCGGGCCGCTGGGCAGCTACCTGGCCGCGAACGTGATTTTCACCACGATCTACGGCAAGCCCTACCAGACCGCCTGCACGCTGGACTTCCCGGCCGAACAGGCCGAATACATCCAGCGTGTGGCGCAGCAGACCGTGCTGGAAAACCTCACGCTGCTGAATATAAAAAGGTAATCGGATTTGTACGGATTCATGCCCGCGCTTCGACAAGCGCGGGTTTTTTCGGATCTTGGACGCCCGCCGGCCTTGCCGCAGGCCGTTCCGCCGGACAGGATGCCTGCTCTCACCGCTCGCTCAGCTCCAGCCAGCGCATCGTCTTTTCGTCGATCGACGCGATCAGCTCCGCTATGCGCCGTGACTGCGCCGTGAGCTCCTCCACCGGGAGCGTCCCCGACGAGAGCGACGCCTCGAGTGCCGCTTTCTCGGCCTCGAGCGCCGGGATTTCCGTTTCGAGCGCTTCCAGCTCCCTCTTTTCGTTGAACGAGAGCTTGCGCGGCACAGCCTCCGCCGCCTGTGTTTTCGCCGCCTGTGTTTTCGCCGCCTGCGGTTTGGGGCGGGCCTGTGCGGCTTCGGCGCGGCGTGCCGCTTCGTATTCGCGCTTCCAGGCCACGTATTCCGAGTAGGTTCCCGCAAAATCCCTGATCTCGCCCCCGCCGCAGAAAACCAGCAGGTGGTCGGCGACCTTGTCCACGAAATAACGGTCGTGCGACACCACGATCACGCAGCCTCTGAACGCTTGCAGGTACTCTTCCAGGATGCCCAGCGTTACGATGTCCAGGTCGTTCGTCGGCTCGTCCAGCACCAGGAAATTGGGGCTCTGCATCAGCACCGTGCAGAGGTATAACCTCCGCCGCTCGCCGCCGCTCAGGCGTGCCACGTAATTGTATTGCGTTTCCGGTGTGAAGAGGAAATGCTGCAGCAGCTGCGAGGCGCTCATCCGCCGCCCGTCGCCCAGTTCGACCTGTTCGGCGATCGCCGTCACCACGTCGATCACCCTCATCGAGTCGTCGAACTCTAGCCCCTGCTGGCTGTAATAGCCGAAGCGAACGGTTTCGCCTATGTCGATCACACCGCTGTCGGGTCGTTCGATGCCCGTCAGCAATTTGAGAAACGTCGACTTGCCGCAACCGTTGTCGCCCACGATCCCCAGCTTTTCGTAGCGGGTGAAGTTGTAGTTGAACTTGTCGAGGATCACCACGTCGCCGAAGCGCTTGCTCACGTCGCGGGCCTCGAATATCTTGGTGCCGATCCGCGACGCCCCGACGTCGAGCCGCACCTCGCCGCTGCGGCGCGTCGTTTTGAGCCGCGATTCGAGATCGCGGAACGCGTCGATGCGCGACCGCGCCTTGGTCGCCCGCGCCTGCGGCTGGCGGCGCATCCAGTCGAGCTCCTTGCGAAGCAGGTTGCTGGCCCGATCCACCTCGGCATTCAACGCATCCATCCGCTCCTGTCGTTTTTCCAAATAATAGCTGTAATTCCCCTTATACTGATAAATCTGTTTCCGGTCTATCTCGATAATCTCGCTACAGACACGGTCCAGAAAATAACGGTCGTGCGTCACCATCAAAATACTAATGTTCGCGCGAGAAAGATATCCTTCCAACCATTCAGTCATTTCCAAATCCAGGTGGTTGGTCGGCTCGTCAAGGATGATCAGTTCGGGATCGGTGATCAGTACGTTTGCCAAAGCCACCCTTTTCAACTGCCCACCGGAAAGCGTTTCCACCTTTTGGTCGAAATTATAAATCTTCAGCTGTCCTAAAATCTGCTTGGCACGCTGTTCATAATCCCAAGCTTTCAGGTTATCCATCCTGAGCAGGATATCTTCGAGGTTGGAATGATCACCGCTTGCCATCGCCTGTTCATATTCGGCAATCAGACGCACTGTCTCGTTCGGAGAGTAAAAGCACGCTTGCAAAACGGTCAGGCCATCCGGATAATGCGGCGTCTGTTCCAGATAGCCAACCCGAAGATCGTTTCGGAACACAACAGCCCCGCTGTCATAATCCTCTTTTCCGGCTATGATATTCAGCAAGGTCGTTTTCCCCGTACCATTCTTGGCTATCAGTCCGACCTTCTGCCCTTGCGCGATTCCGAAAGTGATATCTTCGAATAAGATCAAATCGCCGAAGCTTTTCGTCAACTTATCTATTTGTAAATAGCTTATCATATATTCATATCTGCTTTAAATGCAGGACAAAGATACAAAAAGATCAGGCACGGCGGATGGTATTATTTTGTATAATTCATGCCAGTCTAATTTGTCTTCGCCAATGTCGTGCATATTTTCGACGTTGTCGTGTATATTCCCGACATTGTCGTTTATATTCTCGACATTGTCGAAAACAAATTACATAAGCATCCGCGGGGTAACTTCCCTGCATGGAAACTCCGGTTGCCCTGCGACGATTTAAACATATATGCCGGACAAATCTAAACAATCACCTTAACAAAGGTGTTTCTCTCATAATAAATTCTTAATTTTGTCACGTTGAATTAAATTTAATAAACATACTATGTTGACAACAATGATCATCGTGTTCCTGGTCGGATATTTGCTTATTGCCCTGGAACATCCGCTAAAAATCAATAAAGCGGGAACAGCACTCCTGACCGGAACAATCCTTTGGGTTTTATATACATTGGGAGCTCCTCAATTCATTCCGGCCGCTTCTGCCGAGGAATTTAAACTTTTTTTAGACGCATTCCCGTTCATGAAGGATCTGCCCTACGCAGACCAGTGCATCCGCTTCGTCATCGACCATCAGATATTGAGCAGTATCGGAGAAATCGCAGAAACATTGGTTTTCCTGATCGGAGCGATGATTACCGTTGAATTGATCGATTCGCACGGAGGTTTTCTGTTCATCACCAACCGGATCACGACCAACAGCAAGCGGAAATTGTTGTTCGTCATCGCCACGATCACCTTCTTCATGTCGGCAGTCTTAGATAATTTGACCACCTCTATCGTGATGGTGATGTTGATCCGGAAATTAGTCGGCGACTATAAAGAACGCTGGGTTTTCGGCAGTATTATCGTGATCGCCGCCAACAGCGGCGGAGCTTGGTCGCCCATCGGTGACGTGACGACTATCATGCTATGGGTAAGAGGAAACATATCGACTGCGGCGACCATCCCGCATCTGTTTTTGCCGAGTTTCGTGTCGGCTTTAGTCCCGGTGCTGATCATCTCCCGCAGCCTGCACGGGAAAGTGACCCCTCCCAACGCTTTTGAGGAAGACCGCGGCAACCTTCTGCTAAAAGTATTGAAAGCGAACGAAAAACTGGCGATCCTCTGCATCGGCGTGTTTTGCCTGCTGTTCGTTCCGGTGTTTAAAACGATCACCCACTTGCCGCCGTTCATGGGAATTTTGATGGGAGTCGGTATCCTGTGGGTATTCACCGAATTGATGTACCGGAGAACTCCGATCAACGAGGATCTGAAACTCCGCTTATCGAAAGTTGTGAGCCGTATCGACGGAGCAACCCTGATGTTCTTCCTCGGTATCTTGCTGGCTGTAGACGCACTGCGTTGCAGTGGTGTTCTGGGTAGTTTTTCCCTCTGGTTGGACGATACGATCGGCAACGTATATGCTGTTAATCTGATTATCGGAACACTCTCTGCCATCGTCGATAACGTTCCACTTGTCGCCGGTGCTATCGGCATGTATCCTGTTGCCTCGGATGCGATGGTTGCTACGGCCGCCGACCCGGCTTATATGGCCCATTTCGTACAAGACGGCGTGTTCTGGCAATTCCTCGCCTACTGCGCCGGAGTGGGTGGCAGCATGCTGATCATCGGTTCTGCTGCCGGAGTCGTCGTGATGGGATTGGAAGGAATCAACTTCATCTGGTATCTGAAAAGGATCTCGTTGCTCGCCTTGGCCGGCTATCTGTCGGGAGCCGCTGTTTACATCCTGCAAAATGTACTATTAGGCATATAGAAAGATTCTTCCTATATTTGCCGGCAATAAATATAAATACACACAATGAATTTCATTTCCAAACTATTTAAAAAGAAAGAAGAAGAAGAAACAGAAGTCGTATCGAAAGGCTCCGTAGAAGAGTTCGTTACGTTGATCCGCGTGTATTACCAGGCGGTAATGGCTGTGCAGTTAGGTATCACCAACCTCAACATATTGAACGACATGGCGTTGTTCAAGCGGATGCTTAAGATCCCGACCCAAAACAACAAGTTGGGTATAGCCGAGAAATCCCGTTCCCGTAAAATCCTGATGCAGGAATACGGACTGAACGAAAACTTCTTCAAGGAAATCGATGCCTCTATCAAAAAGAACTGTAGGACGCAGAACGACATCAAATCCTATTTCATCATGTATCAGGGGTTCAACAACGATCTGTTCTCCCTACTCGACAACCTGATGCAATGGAAGTTCCGCTTCTCCATGCTGGTGAAGAAACTATTATATTCGCAAACGCAGAAGACCATCCACGAAATCGTGACCCGTTCAGAATGGAAAGATGTCGGCGTTCAGAAAGTTGCCTGGAGAATACGTAAATACAAAGAAACACTCGGATATTCGGAAGAATGGATGACCGACTTCGTGTACAATGTCGTGCTGATGGCCAAAGAAGATGCCAAAAGACAAAAGAAAGAAGAAAAATAATATCGTAACCGTATGAGCTACTTGTTTTTAGAATATCCGAAATGCAGCACCTGCCGAAATGCAAAAAAGTGGCTGGGTGAGCGCAAAGTAAAGTACGAAGGCAGCCCTATGTTCCATTCAGAACGGAGAAAAAAAGGACACGGACGACGCCCGCCATATCATCGACCGGAATCCTTCCGTCGAAGAACTGACGAAATGGATCGGACACAGCAAATTGCCACTGAAAAATTTCTTCAACACCAGCGGATTGGTTTATAAGGAGATGAAATTGAAGGACAAGCTGCCCGCGATGAGCGAAGCGGAACAGATCGCATTATTGGCTTCGGACGGCAAATTGATCAAACGCCCTCTGCTGATCAGCGAAGATCAGGTTTTGGTCGGTTTCAAACCGGATGAATGGAACAGTCGGGTAAAATAATGGAAACACCAGTCACTCAGCCGGTAGAACAGCATCCGTTAGGGTTCTTCCTTCCGGAAAACACGAAATTATTGATGCTGGGTAGTTTCCCGCCTCCGCGTGTGCGCTGGTCGATGAATTTCTATTATCCGAATATCCAAAACGACATGTGGCGGATACTCGGACTGATCTTTTATAACGATAAAGAATATTTCTTAGAAACTAAAAAGGCTTTCAGTGAAGAGAAAGCAAAAGCTTTCTGTCGGGAAAAAGGAATAGGAATCGGTGATACCGCCGTGGAGATCATCCGGCTTAAAAACAATGCCTCGGATAACTTCCTACAGGTTGTCACCTCGCTTAACCCGGCTGAAGTATTGGCAAAAATACCAGAATGCGAAGCAATTGTCGTAACGGGACAAAAAGCGATGGACACCCTGATAGCCATGCTCCCTCCAGTTGAAGAGCCCAAAGTCGGCTCCTACTCCCGTTTCACCCTGTCGGGCCGCATTTTCCGCCTCTACCGTATGCCTTCTTCCTCACGTGCTTATCCCAAGCCTTTGGAGGAAAAGGCGGCAGTGTATAAACGGATGTTCGAGGATTTAAGAATGGTGTAATGGTTGTTTAGTAGGGGCAGGGCTCTGCTCTGCCCATTGAATCCGGGCAAGGCGGATATTATTTACATCGGGCGGAGTAGAACCCCGCCCCTACGGTAAATCATCATTTACCCACAATGAAAATACCGGTTTACCAGTTCAATCATTCCTTCAGGATCATTTTTCAGGTCCTCACGCAATGTCGTGTCATTATAGCTTTCCAATTTCTTTATGATACCGTCGATCATGCTCGGGCTAAAGACATTATGCAGTTCGAATATCTCCCTCTGCTGCTGCAGGCGTTTGGCCGAAGCGACACAGCTATCCGGCAGCTGATCCAATGTTTCCAAGCGTGCCTTGTTTTCTTCTTGGTGAATATTCACGTTCACATATGTCTTCTCGGCCACATCCAGCGCATCCGGAATTTCAAATCCGTAGCGGCAAGCGACCGCCAATCCAGCCAACAACTGATATAAATCGGCCGATCCGTCCGGCGAACGCATTTCGACCGTCTGCTTCTGCGTCGTGTCATAATGACTATCTGTTTCCAATGGGTTTGCCAGCGAACACATATCCTTCTTGGCGGCCCATCCCAACGGAACACGCACCAATACAGAGCGGTTACGATCGCCCCAGCAAATATTCGTCGGAGCCTCCTGGTGAGGAACCAAACGGAAATAAGAAGTCGGATTCGTATTGCCGAAAGCCGTAATGGACGGAGCTAACTTCATCATACCGGCAATTGCCTTACGGGCCGTTTCCGACAAAACGCCATCCTGCAACATCTGGTTCTTGCCATCCTTCATAATACGCATATGCACATGCAGACCGGAACCTGCTTTTCCAGCCGTGATCTTCGGAGCAAACGTAATATTCAACCCATACTCGTATGCCAGATTACGGATCACCCATTTGGCGATCATCAACTGGTCGGCGGCATCTTCCACTTGCGTAGGCAGGAATTCAATCTCATTCTGTTCATAGATTTTACCATTCAAAGTAAAATTACCAACTTCCGAATGTCCGTATTTTATCTGTCCTCCCGCTTGTGCGATATATTGCATACATCGCGTACGGAACTGGTTGAACTTCGCATAAGGCCCCGATTCATGATATCCTCGTTGATCTGTTGCCGGGAACAAATCTTCCTCATCCGCAATCACGTAATACTCCAACTCTCCCATCGCTTCGAACTGCATACCCGTCACATCCGTAAAGGCCTTGCTTGCCTTGTGCAGCGTATATTCAGGCGAACTTTCCAGCGGTTCGCCATCTTTATTAAAGAACGAGCACAGCATGCTCAATGTCGGCAATGCGGAAAAAGGATCAATAAACGCCGTACGGAAACGCGGAATCACATACAAGTCGCTGCTACCCGCCTCGATAAACGAAAACAGGCTGGAACCGTCCACACGCTCTCCGCAGGTCAGGATTGCATCCAGATATGCAGCATTGTTAATAACAAAATTCAATGTTTTCAAGCGCCCGTCACCGGCTGGATACATAAAGTTCACCATCCGGATATCCTTCTCCTTAATATACGATACGATATCCGCCTTTGTAAATTCGGAAGATGGCTTTTGAAGGAACTCAACCAAAAGGTTGGCATTCATGTCTAATTCGTCTTTCATGTCTTTGTTGATTGTTTGTATAAATTATATACCCGATTAACAACTCTATTACATCAAAGATAGGAAAGAAATTCCGGGAATCACCAAAGAATCGAGAAAATAAGCAGTTTTATCAACTATTTTTCGTGCATATAGTTGGAATTATAGAATATTCTCTTACCTTTGCACCCGCAAACACGGAAGTAGCTCAGTTGGTAGAGCACTGGTCTCCAAAACCAGGTGTCGGGAGTTCGAGCCT
>OGQT01002738.1_pt1 | contig 12154 bp, 10 predicted proteins | sample 1553261 | NCBI WGS metagenome assembly OGQT01 (sample SAMEA2579992, study PRJEB22360) | human gut metagenome | biome: human gut; feature: human-associated habitat; material: faeces | place: Denmark | collected 2008/2010
CATACAACAATGAAACCCACCGGTAACGGGCGAGGGCCGCAGCCGTTGCCTCCGGTTTCTTGTAATAGCCGGTAGTGATAGTCTTACCACGAAGAAGTATCTCGTTGTTCTCGCCAATCTTCACCTCCACATCAGGCATCACCGTACCTACGGAACCAATCTCATAGCCTTCGTTGAGGAAGCAGGAAACGGTAGCCGTAGATTCCGTCAGACCATAGCCCACCACCATGTTTATACCTACAGAATGCACAAACTCGCAGATTTCATCGGGCACAGCAGCACCTGCCGTAGGGAAGAAATTACCGTTCTCAATACCTATCGTCTTCTTCAGCAGAGCATAAATGGTCTTTTCGTAGAACTTGTATTTCAGATGAAGCATCATCGGAGGAGTCTTTCCTTGGCGCAAATAATCAATGTTATGCGTCCTGCCCACCTTGATGGCATCCAACATCATCGCCTTACGCAGACCGGTTTCCTGGGAAATCTTCTCCTGCACACCGGCATAGACTTTCTCCCAAAAACGGGGTACACTGCACATCAGTGTAGGGCGTATCTCTTTAATAGTAGTTTGGATATCTTGTGGACGGAGATTGATGCAGACCTGCACTCCCCGATGTATACAAAGGTAGGTCCATGCCTTTTCGAATACATGGGTCAGCGGAAGGAAGTTCATGGAAACATCCCGGTCTGTCATGAAAGGCAATCGGATATCATGAATGCGGAAAGCCTCTCTATAATTGAAATGATGGAGCATGACACCTTTCGGCTCACCGGTAGTACCGGAAGTATAAAGGATATTGGCGAGGTCATCATCTGAGGCAGCTGCTGTACGTTCTTCTACAATGGCATTGTGCTGCAACTCTTCATCCATTGCCATAAATTCATCAAAATAGATGGAAGTCATGTCGCGCGGATCTTTCACCACAGCACGGTCGAAGATGATGAGCTGCTGCAGAGACTGGCAAAATCCGAACACGCTGAAAGCGGCATCGTACTGGAACTGCTCGCCTACAAACAGATAACGTATCTGTGCATCGTTGATGATATACTGTGCCTGGGCCGGTGAGCTGGTAGCATATAAAGGTATAGTCACCGCCCGGTTGGCGAATGCACCGAAATCAGTAAAGAGACATTCGGGTTTATTCTGCGAGAAGATACCGATATTCTCTTGTGGCTCTATTCCCAAAGCCACCATTGCATTGGCAGTCCGGCGTACAGTCTGTGAGAACTCTTTCCAAGAGATGGGTATCCACTGTGCAGTTTCATAGTCCCTGTATTTCAGGGCTATTTTGTCTCCATACTTCTCTGCCTGGCGGTGCACCAGAACAGACAAATGATGATAAGTCATAACTTTTGATATTGGTAAATACGGTACAAAGGTAGTGGTTTCATTTGAAACTAATTTGATATTAGCGGGTAATTATTCAAACTTTACCTTTAAAGTATCCGACCATCCGTTAGCAAATTATCCACAAAAGATACTTTCTTTACCATTAAAACAATAGAAATATATTAAATATCTATATATTTGTGGTGATATACAAACTAAATCAAATTCAATGAACATGAAAAAAGTATTGCTTTTAATGGTTATGCTGACCATAGGTTTAGCAAGCATCAATGCTCAAGACAACCTCAGATGGGGAGCAACAGTCGGCATGAACTCCAGTAACTTCTCCATTACCGGTTTCGACAGTAAAATAGGCTTTCATGCTGGGGTAAAGGCTGAAGTAGGATTGCCTCAAATTTCAGAAGGAGTCTACCTCGATATGGGTGCATTACTTACGCTGAAAGGAGCCAAAATAGACGGAGGCTCTGCTGCTTCTATCAAGTTCAATCCCTACTACCTGGAAATTCCTGTACACATTGGCTATAAATATGCAGTAAATGAGAACTTTGCCATATTCGGCAATGCCGGTCCTTATTTAGCCATCGGTCTTTTTGGCAAAGCCAAGGCGGAAGGAGATATTCTTGACGAATATGAGTTTGATGATAACTCCACCAATGTATTCGGGGATGATGCCATGAAGCGTTTTGATTTCGGTCTCGGATTAAAAGCCGGAGTCGAATTCAGTCAGAAATATCAGATTTCCATCGGTTATGACTGGGGACTGGTAGAGAACATTAAAGATTCAGGCAACAAAAACCGCAACTTGATGATATCACTCAGTTGCTTCTTCTAAACAATATTGAAAAAACAGAAAGGACGTCGGTTTGGCGTCCTTTTCATTTTTTATCCGTAAGTTTGCGGCCAGATTATTTATTTACCGAATATGATTTACGATATACCGACTTTAACTTCCGAAGCAATCGGATTGCTCAAATCACTGATAGCCATTCCTTCCTTGAGCCGCGACGAGGAGAAGGCGGCAGATTATCTGCAGAACTATATCGAAATGCAAGGCATGGCAACAGGACGTAAAGGCAACAATGTATGGTGCCTCAGCCCGATGTTCGACTTAAAGAAACCGACCTTGCTGCTGAATTCCCATATCGACACCGTAAAACCCGTCAACGGGTGGCGAAAAGATCCTTTCAAACCAACGCTGGAAAGTAATGGAAAGCTCTACGGGCTGGGCAGCAACGATGCCGGAGCCAGTGTAGTCAGCCTGCTGCAAGTATTCCTGACATTGTGCCGCACCACTCAGGCCTACAATCTGATATATCTTGCCTCGTGTGAGGAGGAAGTATCAGGCAAAGGGGGAATAGAATGCGTATTGCCGGAACTCCCTCCCATACAGTTTGCCATTGTAGGCGAGCCGACAGAGATGCAACCTGCCATTGCAGAAAAAGGATTGATGGTGCTGGACGTAACTGCTACCGGAAAATCGGGACATGCTGCCCGAAACGAGGGAGATAATGCTATATATAAGGTATTGGATGATATTGCCTGGTTTCGTGATTACCGTTTCCCAAAAGAATCTTCCCTGCTGGGTCCCGTGAAAATGAGCGTAACCATGGTAAACGCCGGTACACAGCATAACGTCATTCCCGACCGTTGTACTTTTGTCGTAGACATTCGCAGCAACGAGTGTTATAGCAATCATGAGCTATTCGATGAAATACAGAAACACATCACGTGTGAAGCCAAAGCCCGCTCCTTCCGGCTAAGCTCTTCACACGTAGCTCCGGAGCATCCGGTAGTGCAAAAGGCCATTGCCATGAAACGTACTCCTTTCGGCTCACCGACCTTGTCCGACCAGGCACTGATGCCATTCCCTTCTCTGAAGATGGGACCGGGGAAAAGTGCCCGTTCACACACTGCCGATGAATTTATCTTTGTCAAGGAGATAGAGGAGGCGATAGGGATGTATCTGGAGCTGCTGGAAGGAGTAAAAATTTAAATTATCATTATCTGTTCAGCCACGGCTCCGGATTCAGTTTTTCCTTCTCTTTCCTCAATTGGAAGTGTAGCACCGTACGACCATTGTCGGCCCCATCCGAGAAGATTTGTCCGAGAGTCTGTTTGGTGGCAACATCATCGCCCTGCTTCACCGAGGCCGATGACAAGTTGCAATAGACTGATATATAATTCCCGTGACGGACAAGGATATTGAACAGTCCGTTCAGTTTAAAGACAGCCGCCACTTTACCATTGAAGATGGCACGGGCTTGGGCACCCGGTTTCCCTTGTATATCGATGCCCTTATTGTCCAGCTTGACATTGCGCAAACCTTCCACAGAATACTGGCCGTAATGGCTGGTAATGATATACGCGCCGGTGATGGGCATCGGCAACTTACCGCGATTATTAGCAAAGTTCCCTGATAATTCACGGTCTGCCTTACTCATGGAGTAAGTTTCCAAAGGCTGTGCCTTCGGCTTTGCGGGCGTAGAGGCAGTTGCCGTTTTTTCGGTTTTCTCACCAGCCTTTTTACGTGCGGCTGCCTCACGGCGCGCTTCTTCTGCCGCACGCTTACGCGCTTTCTCTATTTCTTCCGCTATCAGACGGTCAATGCGTGCATTGAGCTGATTGGCTTCACGGCGTTTCTTATTCAGTTCGTTCTGCAATCCCCGCTGTTTCTTTTTCAGATTGGCTACCAACAACTTTTGTTCCTTCTCCTGCGCTTCCAGCTTGACTTTCTCCTCTTCACGTTCTTTCAACAATCCTTCCTTGGCAACCTTCACTTGCTGAAGCTCAGTCTTCTTACGGTTCACCTGCTCCTGCTTTTTCAACACTTCCTCGCCTTGCAGGCGCTGATAAGTAGCATATTCACGTACATAGCGCATGCGTCGATAGGTCTGTGCCAGGCTCTTGGCAGAGAAAATGAACATCAGCTTCTCTTCAATGGAGCGGTTCTTATACAAATATTGAACGGACGATTCGTATTTCTTCTTCTTGTCCCTTAGGTCACGTTGCAGGCGGGTCAACTGACGTTCTAATGAAGACAACTCGCGCTCTATGGATTCCACATCATTATTGATAGTCAGAATATAGCGTTTGCGCTCTTCTATCTGTCCGGTCAGTGCAGCAAGACCGTTCAACTGGCTTCCCACATCCTTCTTGGTGGTTATCAACAGCGTTTCCGACTCTGCTATCTGTTTCTGTAAGGCACCACGCTTGCTTTCCAGTTCCTTAATCAGCTTGTTGGACTGGGCAAGGAGCGGAGAAACCGGCAAAAGGAGGAGAAAGAAGAGAAGGAGAAGCTTCATAAGTTATGAGTTATAAGTTATGAGGGATTATCTGACAATTATCAACTAATCAAAGGTCCATCAGCATTTCCAGCAGTTCTTCCAGCTCCACCTCTTTATATTTCTGTGAGAGCTGGGTAGGAGTCAGTGCAAAAGGCTTATCCGAGAAGTTGGAAAGTTCAATCTTTCCCTTTTCCAGAGAGGGTATCCCGAGTTCCTTGCCGGTAAGCACCTTCTTGCCATTGGGTTTGGAAGCAGCATAAAGCAGTTTCTCCAAATGGGCAAAATCCGCCTTCTTGGGCAGCACATCCTTCAGTTCCTTACGTGTTGCACGGACATAACGTTTTCCCATACGGTCTACCAACAGAATCTCATCCGGGGTGACTTCCATACGTGCCACCTCCGTACGAAGTATCGGCATCAGAAAGGAAATCTGCATGCATTCTTCCTTCTTCAACTTCATCGTACCGTTCACAGTAAGGGTGGCATCTTTATGGGGTACCGTCAGCTGCACTTTGGAGGAAAGGCAGGCAGATTCTCCGGACAGAGAACTTGAGTGACGCGAAGTCTTGCAACCGGCAAGCCCCACAGCCAGCAACAACAGCAAGGACAATAGGCGGCACGTCCTTGCCATATCATTCAGCAGGTTTAGTTTCATCTGATATATATTTCTTTTTTTGTATTTTCTGTTTCAACGTATCAGAGCGATTGCCCTTATCCCAGGCTTGTTTCCAGTATTTCAAGGCACCTTCCGCATCGCCAGTCATGTAATAGATATCTCCGCAATGTTCCAAGACCACGTCACTGCTATCTTTATCATTCTTTATCGCCTCATCTATGTAGAGACGCGCCTCGGCATAATTACCTTTAACAAACAATATCCATGCATATGTATCGAGATAGGTGGAATTGTTCGGCTCGGCTTTCACTGTCTTGTAGCTCATCTCTTCCGCCTTGTCCAAGTCGCGGCGCTCCACGGAAAGATAATATGCGTAGTTATTCAAGGCACCGATGTTTGAAGGATTGTACACCAAAGCGGAATCATAAGCCGCATAAGCTTCCGCATGCAGATTCTTGGTGTGATAAGCATCACCGATAATGGCATAAAAATCTGATACGACCTCCTTCTTGCTGTCGTCCTTGACGTGCGACAAAGCCTTTTGACAGATGGCAAGGGCATCATCCGTCCGTTCCGCCTGGTTGTAGGCAATGGCCAGATAGAAATAGAACTCCAACATATCGGGATTGGACTCCACACCGGCTTCGCACAAATTCATTATTTCCTTGTAATCCTCCTGGCGCACAGCTTCCCCCAGCAATGTCATACGAGCCGCTGTGTTGGTAGGGTCTATCGCCAGAACCTGGCGCAGAACCGGTCCTGCCTCCTTGTTCATTCCTTTGGAAAGAAGATATTGGGCATACAGCAAAGGTAATTGTGCCTCATCGGGCTCCTGCTCCATGATACGGTTGAAGAGCGTAATGACACGTGTGCTGTCCTTGCCTGCCTGCTCGTTCTGCACGATGAACTGCCGCATCACATTCAGTTTGGTGTCCGAAGCCACTTTCTTGTTCAGCAACAGCGTGTCCAATTGCTGTTCATACAGCTCCTTCTGTCCGGTCTCTTCGTAGTAAGAAGCCAATGAGTACATGGCCATTGCATTGTCCGGCTCTTCGGCCAGCACCTTCTTGTAAATCTCATAAGCTTCCTGCTTTTTCCCGTTCTGCATATAGACATCCCCCAGCACAACTTGATAGCGCATATCGTTGGGATACTCTTCTACCAGACTTTCTATTTCATGAAAGGCGCTCTTGTCGTCCTTCTTTTGCAGATAGATGCGGAACTTCTCCATACTGAGCTGTTCATTCTTGCCCATCCGTTCCTCGAGCTTGTTCAGTATACCGATAACTTTGTCATACTCTTCCTGGCGGTTGTAAATCTCCAGCAAGTTGTATAGCGGGTCCAGCTTATCCGAGAAACGTACCGCCATATTTTCCAACAAGGCAGCGGCTTTCTCCGTTTCGTTTTGCTGCATATACAGATTGGCAAGCCCCTGGGCATACCAGTAATTATCGGGAGCATTCTCCACCGCCTTTTCCAAGGCGGCTTGTCCCAACGGCACCTGCTTGAGGTACATATAATACTGGGCCATCTCATACAAAGCCGATGATGCGTTCGGGTTTATCGTCAGGCAATGTTGCAGGACATCGAAAGCCGCATCATAGTCTTTCTGGACTTTCAGACGGGCGGCTTCAAGAAAGAAGTAGTCGTAACGGCGCTGCTGTTCGGGGGTAAGCTCCTTTACGGGCGAAACGTCGGCTTTCTTCGACTTCTTCCGTTTCTTCAATTCCTTCCGTGCCTTTTCAGACCGACCGTACCCACTCATTTTCTCCTTAGAAGCTTGAACATTGGCAGCCTGCACTCCGTACGTAGTAAAGCAGAAGGTACCTATCAACAATGCAAGTATTATTTTTACTCTGATTCTCATCTATTTAATTATAAATTCTTAACCCGTAAAACGGAACAATATCCATTCATTTTTTACCCGTATGCCCGAAGCCACCGGCACCGCGCTCCGTCTCATCCAGCACTTCCACTTCCCGCCAAAGAGCTTGTTCGTGACGCGATATCACCATTTGTGCAATCCTCTCCCCATCTTCGATGACGAAGGTTTCTGCAGAAAGGTTGACGAGAATAATACAAACTTCACCACGGTAATCGGCATCAATCGTTCCAGGGGAGTTCAGCACGGTAATCCCCTTCTTAATGGCCAATCCGCTACGCGGACGCACTTGCGCCTCAAATCCTTCAGGAAGAGCGATATAAAGGCCAGTAGGCACCAGACACCGCTGCATCGGAGCCAGCGAAATAGGTTCATTAAGGTTTGCACGGATATCCATTCCTGCAGACAGCTCAGTGGCATAAGCCGGAAGCGGATGCTTTGATTTATTGATGATTTGTACGTTCAACATGATGTTATTTACGATTTGACGATTTACTATTTACGATTGGGGCTACTTCTATTCTTACAATTCGAGTAATTCAAGTTTCGCAATTCATCTTCCTTTTACTATAAACTTGGGCGAAAATACGGCTTTTTATACAAAATAGTGATACATTTGCAGTTAAATAATAGTAACTTCAATCGTAAATAGTAAATCGTCAAATCTCAAATAACATCATGATGAATTGGAATACGCTCATATCTGCCAAACGCTTCGGACTGGAAGAGTTTCACCAGGAACGCCATGAAAACCGCTCGGAATTCCAACGTGACTATGACCGCCTTGTCTTCTCTGCCCCCTTCCGCCGTCTGCAGAACAAAACCCAGGTATTCCCTCTTCCCGGTAGTGTATTCGTCCACAACCGATTGACACACAGCTTGGAAGTATCATGCGTAGGCCGCTCATTAGGCAACGATGTATCGAAAGTTCTCATTGCCCGCCACCCGGAACTGCAAGGCAGCTACCTCACCGAAATAGGCTCCATAGTTTCGGCCGCCTGCCTGGCACACGACTTGGGAAATCCTCCTTTCGGACATTCGGGAGAACGAGCTATTTCCACCTTTTTTTCCGAGGGAAAAGGAATGTCCCTGAAGGGCCAACTGACACCTGCCCAATGGGAGGACCTTACTCACTTTGAAGGGAATGCAAATGCGTTCCGTCTGCTTACCCACCAGTTTGAGGGAAGGCGGCAGGGAGGATTTGTACTCACCTACTCCACCCTGGCAAGCATCGTGAAATATCCCTTTTCATCGAGTCTCGCAGGCAAGAAGTCAAAATTTGGTTTCTTCATTACAGAGGAAGAAAGTTTTCGCCGCATAGCAGAAGAACTGGGTATGGAGAAGCAGAACAATGCCCCGTTGAAATATGCCCGCCACCCGCTGGTCTACCTGGTGGAAGCCGCCGATGACATCTGCTACCAGATGATGGATATCGAGGATGCCCATAAACTAAAAATTCTGACTACACAAGAAACCAAAGAGTTACTTCTCTCTTATTTCTCGAAAGAGCGCCAAGCACACCGGCTCAAAACCATGGAGATAGTAAGCGACACCAATGAGCAAATAGCCTATCTGCGTTCCAGCGTTATCGGACTGCTTATCGGCGAGTGCGTGCAAGCCTTTGTAGACAATGAAGAAAAGATTCTGAAAGGAGAATTTGAAGGAAGCCTCATCAACCATATATCCGAAGTACCTGCCAATGCCTACAAGCACTGTGCAGACATCTCCCTGAAGAAGATTTACCGCTCACGCGACGTGCTGGACATTGAACTTGCCGGTTTCCGTATCATCAGTACCCTGCTCGAACTGATGATTGACGCCGTGTGTTCTCCGGAAAAGGCATATTCGCAACTGCTCATCAATCGCGTATCGGGCCAGTACAACATAAAAGCGCCTGCACTCTATGAAAGAATACAGGCGGTATTGGATTACATCTCCGGAATGACGGATGTATTTGCACTCGATTTATACAGGAAAATAAACGGGAATAGCTTACCAGCGGTATAACAGACGACAAGCATTCTTCCGGATAGTCCTATGATACAACCTTATTTGCTCCCGACGTAAGCTTGCACGACTCCGGTTCGCTCGCTATGAACGACTCGATGTGGCGGATGCGCTTTTCTGCCAAAATCTCGTCCACGGCAATCAGGATACCCGTTTCCTCCACATCTCCAAAACCGTAATTGATGGCTGTACCGAACATACGCATGGTAGGGCTAAGACTCATATAGGCATTCACCAACGGGGGAATATTGTACCCCGCCTTACGGATTTCACAATTCAAAATCTTATAGTCTTCCTTAAAAGAGTCTTTACAGAATAGAGCATCCAATTCATTCTCGTCCGACTCCAGAAGCAACGGTTTCATCGGAGTAATCAGGTTGTCCTTATCCGCAAAATGTTTCCGAAGGAAATAAAGAATCTTATCACGGCTCTGACGATGATAGCTGGGATACATAGTCACCTTTCCGAAGAAATACTTCACATTGGGCATGACTACGGTCAGTGCGCCCAAACCATCCCACAGATTATCCAACGCAAACAGACCTTTACTGTCTGCACGCGTAGACTGATACTCCAACGTAACGAACGAACGTCCTAACTCGATGGTCGTAGGAAGATAGTCCTTCAAAAACTTATCCGAAAAGTTAAACATATGGGCAGTTGCCAGAATAGGGGCACCATGTTCATCAAAACGCACATCCGTACCTAAGATATAACGGTATCCACCCAAAATTTCTTCTGCTTCCGGATTCCAGACAATCAACTGCTTGTACGGGTTGTCCATGATGTCATATTCATCAATATCCATAGACTTGCCCGTTCCTCCTCCCGCAGCACGGAATGCAATCTCGCGCAAACGGCCGATCTCCTTCATTGTATTCGGAGAGTCTTGGGCAGTAATGATATATATCTGATTATGACTTCTATTGGTCATGCGCAGACGCTTTTCCTCAGTCAACTCCGCTTTCAACAGCTCCTTGCTTATCGGTGCAATAACATCTTCCATATTTTTCTGTTAGTAGTTCTTCTTTAATATAAATACGCTCTCTCTACAATTTATATACAATATCCTTCACATATTGCGCCCATCCGGCCGGGCTTTTCGATTTGTCGAAAGTTTGCCAGGGGATAGGCTTCCCTATGGTGATGGTAAATGTTTTATGACGATTCTTCAGCATTTCATCTGCCAGGTAAAGCATGGCGATATTGAACTTGATACCCAATATCTTACAAAGATTGGCAAGATTATAAAAGAAGTTGGAATTCCGCCCCTCGAAGTGGATAGGAACGACATCACGGTGGGCTTCGACACTCTTCACGATAAAGGTCTTTTTCCAATCCAAGTCACGGATGACCCCATTCTGCCTACGCGAACAAAGCCCTGCTGGAAACATGATGAGCTGATTGTCCGAAGCAAATCCCGCCTCCACCATTCTGGGGAAGTCTTTGGCCTGCTTTCCCGTCTTGTTGATGGGGATGCAAAGCGGCGCCAGTCCGTGCAGGTTCATCAGCAGGTCGTTGACCATATATTTCACCTTGCCACCATAAAAGGAGCCCAGGACATAACCCAGTGCCACTCCGTCCTGCCCACCCAGGGGATGGTTGGACACAAAAGTATAAAGCCCTTCTTTAGGCAGATTTTCCTCCCCCTTTACCACAATATTGGCATCAAGGAACTCCAGACAAGCTTTCAGGAAATCTACACCGACTTTATCTTTCGACTCCCGCAAAAAGACATTCAATTCCTCTTGATGAACGATATGCTTCAAATAAGAAACCACGAACTTGGGGATATACTTAGACTGCTTCGGAGCCTTTTCCCGAAGTATCTTGTCTATGTCAATCAAAAATAAAGAGTCGTCAGCCATTCTTCTTTTGATGAAATGAATGCGCAAAATTAACTCATCTTTTTAATTAATCGCAAAAAAATGACAGAAAACTGCACCCGAAATCTATCAAATAGCACCTAAAAACTGTCAATTGATAGTTTTTCCCCTAAAGTGTGTTTGAAATCCGTCTGCCTGAAAGAGAAAACTTCCGTAAACTTGCAATATCAAGATTAACGAAAAAAAACATAGCACATATGAACAATATAACATTTAAAAAAGACCTGCTCGGAGTTCAAGACGATTTATTGCGTTTTGCATACAAACTTACTTCCGACCGTGAAGAAGCCAACGACCTCTTGCAGGAAACATCCCTGAAAGCTCTGGATAACGAAGAGAAGTATACGCCCGATACTAATTTCAAAGGATGGATATACACCATCATGCGCAATATCTTCATCAACAATTACCGCCAGACCGTTCGCAAGGCAACGGTGATTGACCAGACTGAAGATTTATACCACCTCAACATAAGCCAGGATTCGGGCATCAATACTCCGGAAGGAAGTTATGCAGTGAAGGAAATTTCAGTAGCTCTCAACTCTTTCCCCGACGATTACCGTATCCCGTTCAACATGTACGTGGCCGGATACAAGTATAACGAAATCGCAGCAAAGATGAATCTGCCTCTCGGCACTGTCAAAAGCCGTATCTTCGCAGCACGCAAGAAATTGCGCGAGGAACTGAAAGATTACAGATAAACATCCTCCTGCCCCCACTCAACCACCTATAAGTCGAGTTTTAAATGTTTACCATACCTGTCTCCGGACGGGAACCTACAAAGAGTGTCACCACGACACTCTTTTGCGGTTTTATGGTTTTTATGTAATTTTGCATATCTGATGGCATCCCGACTTATGGAAGAGTATCTGAAATGCGAACCTTTCTTTATCGAATTTTTGAAACTCTTAGGAAAACGTGTTACAAAAAGAAATGAACAGGGTGAAATCGTAGAAACCAAGGCAGTATACGACATCTATCTGGAAGCCCGTGAGCGTCGCAGAAAGCGTATGGTTGGTGCTGCCATGAGTACAAGACGTCTGCCAGATATCTCCGGCATTGTTGATACGAGCGATACCGCACCGGGCGGTGTAGAATCTGGTGGGAAACATCCTACTGTTCCTGCTT
>OGQT01002745.1_pt1 | contig 12138 bp, 6 predicted proteins | sample 1553261 | NCBI WGS metagenome assembly OGQT01 (sample SAMEA2579992, study PRJEB22360) | human gut metagenome | biome: human gut; feature: human-associated habitat; material: faeces | place: Denmark | collected 2008/2010
GATTGCCGCTTAGGGGCGTTTGCAGCGTCGAGCCGTTACGCGGTTTGGTAAAACCGCGTAACTTCATCGTAGAAGCACGTTTGCGGGCGGCGGATGCTCGTCTCCTGTCGCCCGCTCACCGAGGCCCGGCAATTGCCTTAATATCTTAAGGACCTCGATTTGTCCAAGACTGAGCGAAGGAGCTCATCATGAGCGACGGAAAGAAAAAGCTTTCCTTCTTGACGGTCATCTCGACCATCATCTGCGTCGTCTTCGTTTGCGAGGCCGCCGCACCTGCTGCTGCCATTGGCAACCAGCAGTTCTTCTGGTGGATCTTCCTGATTCTGACCTTCCTGCTCCCTTATGGCATGGTCGTTGCCGAGCTCGGCACTACCTATGACGGTGAGGGTGGCATTTACGACTGGGTACGCGATGGCCTGGGCGACAAGTGGGGCGCCCGCATTTCGTACTACTACTGGGTTAACTACCCGCTGTGGATTGCCTCGCTGGCTACTATGTTCCCGGACATTTTGGGCATGGTCTTTGGCGTCGAGTTCAATCTGATTGCCAAGATTGGTATCGACCTTGCCTTTGTGTGGATTGTCTATCTTATGGGTCGCTCCAAGGCTGCCGACTCCGAGTGGGTCCTGAACGGCGGCGCCATCATCAAGGTCGCCGTTGCCGTTATCGTCGGCGCTTTGGGCATTTGGTACGCCATGGAGAACGGTTTTGCGAACGATATGTCCGCTGTCACCTTCTTGCCCGAGTTCACCAACACCAACGCGCTCGGCTACCTGTCGATCATCATCTTTAACTTTATGGGCTTCGAGGTCATCTGCACCATGACCGACGATATGGCCGATCCCGCTCGCGATATCCCCAAGGCTATCATCGTCGGCGGCCTGTCCATCGCCGTGATCTACCTGTTCGCTGGCTTTGGCATCGGCGCTGCTGTGTCGGCCGATTCCATCGATCCCGACTACGGCATGATTTACGCTGTCCAGACTATTGTGGGCGATTCCATGATCTTTAAGGTCATCTGCATCGCCTTCCTGATCACGCTGTTCGCCAATATGGCTGCCTGGTCCTTCGGCGTCAACTCCGTTGCTCGTTATGCTGCCGAGCATGGCAACATGCCCAAGGTCTTCGCCTCGATGATCTCGGATGACGACATGCCCAACGGCGCCAACCTGGTCAACGCCATCGTTGCCTCCCTGGTGCTGTGCCTGCAGCTGGTTCCCATCGACGCCATCTCCAACGGTGTCTTCTGGATGCTCTTCGGTACCTCCGTTGTCTTCCTGCTGCTGACCTACATCCCGATGTTCCCGGCATTCCTCAACCTTCGTAAGAACGACCCCAACCGTGAGCGTATCTTTACGTTCCCGTTTAAGGGCGCCATGATGAAGGTCATGCTGGCTATTCCCTGCATCGAGCTGATTCTGGCTATCGTTGCAACGCTGATTCCGTTCTCTGTCGATGAGATTGGCGATAAGGTCCCGATGATCGTCATCTTCATCGTGCTCTTGCTTATTGGCGAGGTTGTCCGCGTCGTCAGTGCTAAGGGCCGCGAGACCGAGTACAAGGGTCTCACTCCCGAGCTGGCTGCTCAGCGCCTCGCTGAGGAGTCCGAGGAGGACTAGAGCACCCGGATTCGGGGCTCCAACCTTCCTCGCGTACCAACGTACGCTTCGTCGGGCTTGTCGCTCCCGACTCGGGACGCTCTAGCCTCTTCGGAGGCGTGCCCAAGCAACAGGTTTGCTAACCTTTCTCTGAGGTGGGTGTGAGCTATTGCTCCGGTAACCACCGCCCGCCCCAATCTCTCTTCCGTATCCTTCGTGCGTTTTGTCTCCGCGCACCGGGTTACGTCGTCGTTTGCCGGTGCGACATCCGTGAAAACCGGTGCCAGGCGCCCCGACCTTTGCCGGGGAACGGGCGCCTACCATCTCTTGGTTTTAGGCTGAGGGTAACCCGCCCGCAGCAAGCGATCGTTCGATTTGGAGGAAATCTTATGCGTACGATCACCGAGTCCGAGTCCACCCCTAAGGCTGACGGCTTCTTTATGCCCGCTGAGTTCGCTCCGCAGGATCGCGTGTGGATGGGTTGGCCCCACCGCACCGACACCTGGGCCCACGGCGCCAAGCCGGCTCAGAAGCAGTATGCCGCCATCGCTCGCGCCATCGCCGAGTTCACTCCGGTCACCATGTGCGCCAACCAGGCCGACTACGCCAACTGCAAGGCTGCCTTTGAGGAAGACGAGAACGTTATCGTTATCGAGATGACCACCGACGACGCTTGGTTCCGCGACACCGCTGCCACTTTTGTTATCAATGGCAAGGGCGATAAGCGCGCCAACCACTGGCACTTCAACGCCTACGGCGGCCTCGTCGACGGCCTCTATTTCCCGTGGGACAAGGACGAGCAGATCGCCCTTAAGATAGCTGAGCTTTCCGGCTGCCGTCGTTATCGTCCCGATGACATGATCCTCGAGGGCGGTTCCATTACCGTCGACGGCGAAGGCACTGTGGTCGTGACCGACCAGTGCCTGCTTTCCCCAGGCCGCACCTGCTCTGCGGTTCTGGAGGAGGAAGAGGATCCCGAGTCCATCTGGCCTAAGTTCAAGAGGAAGTTTGAGCCCTGGAGCGAGGAACTTCGCGCCTATATGGACGAGCACCTCAAGGAGTACCTGGGTGTCGAGAAGGTCATCTGGGTTAAGGAGGGTATCGATCCCGAGGAGACCAACGGTCACATCGATGATGTCGCTACGTTCATCGCTCCGGGCGTCATGGCCTGCATCTGGACCGACGATCCCGAGTATCCGTTCTACGAGCAATGCCATGCTGTCTACGAGACCCTTTCCAACGCCGTTGACGCCAAGGGCCGCAAGATGAAGGTCTACAAGCTCTGCATGCCTGTGAACCCGCTGTTCATGGACCAGGCTTCCTGCGACACCATCGACGCCGACGAGAACGCCGAGCCGCGCGTTGCCGACGAGCCGCTGATCGCCTCCTACATGAACTACCTGGTCACCAACCACGGCGTTATCGTCCCGCAGTACGGCGACGAGAACGATCAGCTTGCCGTTGACACGCTCCAGAAGATCTACGACGAGGTCTGGGGCGAGGGTGTCTACAAGTGCGTCGGCGTTCAGTCCGAGCAGGTCGTCTTCGGCGGCGGAAACATCCACTGCATTACGCAGCAGGAACCCTCGGCGTAACTGTCTGTCTTCCCGAGGCACGGCACCTTGCCCTTCAATCGTCGGGCATGACCCTTAAGGTCTATGCCCTCCTCTTTCGCGGGAATCTGCCGCACCTCGGAAACCCAGCCGATCAATCGGACCGACGTAGCTAGTTATCGCATTAGTCATTGATGCCAACCCTGGCAACAATGCAGGTCGAAAAACGTCAGCGAAAACCCGCCAGAGCGAGCAAGGTGCCTTGAAACGAGGTGGCATTGATCTTTTGATCATGCCGCCAAAGTTGAAAGGCAGATTGCCGCCCTGGCGGGTTTGCAGCGTCGAGCCGTTACGCGGTTTGGTAAAACCGCGTAACTAAATACGTTCCGCGATCTCGTGGATGAGGTAGTCGGTCTTTTCCCAGCCCAGGCACGGATCGGTGATCGACTTGCCAAAGACGCCGCCGTCGACCGGTTGGTTGCCGTCCTCCAGGTAAGACTCGATCATAAAGCCCTTGACCAGCTTGGAGATGGACTCGTTACGGCGGCAGCTGTCGAGCACCTCCTTGCAAATGCGATACTGCTCCAGCGGACGCTTGCCCGAGTTGTCATGGTTGCAGTCGATGACCGCTGCCGGATTGGCGTAGCCGGCATGCTCGGTATAGCGCTCGGCCAGGCGCTCGAGGTGCTCGTAGTGGTAGTTGGGGTAGGTGCGGCCATCGAGGCCGATGTAACCACGCATAACGGCGTGCGCGAGCGGATTGCCGTCGCACTCGACCTCCCAGTTGCGGAAGATGAAGCTCTGGTGCGCCTGCGCGGCGTAAATGGAGTTGAGCATAACGGTGGTAGAGCCGGCAGTGGGATTCTTCATGCCGACGGGTACCGAAATGCCGCTCGACACCAGGCGATGCTCCTGGTTCTCGACCGAGCGTGCGCCCACGGCCACATAGCTCAGCAGGTCAACGAGGTATTGGTAGTTGGACGGGTAGAGCATCTCGTCGGCGGTAAAGAAACCGGTCTCCTCGATGACGCGCAGGTGCATGTGGCGGATGGCCTTGACGCCTTCGAGCAGGTCATCGGGCGCCTCGGGGTCGGGGTTGTGCAGCAGGCCCTTGTAGCCAGTGCCCTTGGTGCGCGGCTTGTTGGTGTAGACGCGCGGAATGATGATGAGCTTGTCCTTGACCTCTTCGGCGGTCTTGGCCAGTCGGTTCATATACTCGAGCACCGAATCCTCGCGGTCGGCAGAGCACGGGCCGATGATGAGCACCTTACGTGCGTCCTCGCCGGTAAAGACTTTGGCGACCTCGGCGTCAAATGCCTGCTTTTTGGCGGTAAGCTCGGCAGAAAGCGACATTTCCTCGCGGATCTCCATGGGTATCGGCAGCCTGCGTTTGAATTCCATGGCCATAGGGGCCTCCTCAATCTATAGAAAGAGCAATAAGCGTTTTGTCGAATGTTCGGCATTATCCGCTGTCGCACGCTAAAGTGCAAGCCCTTGTCACCCCGAAACCTACCAAAAAGGGATAGGTTTATTTTGGTCGGTTTTATCTGGGAAAATGTCGGCACTCGCCGGAAGGGGGGTCGGCGTACGGCACGCTGGAGCAAGTTGGATCTTCTGCGGCATACCCCGTGGGCAAAAAATGGCAAATATGAGTACTGTTGCTGGCGTAGTCTCATATCGAGCTTACAAGATAATAGGCACAACAGCAAATATGTTCATTAACGTTGGCACACAGAAGCATGCTAACGGGCGTTTTGATTAATTTGAAGGCGTATAGAAGCCGCAAAGAGGTCATTTGAGGCGGTTTTGGCTGCTACTAAAAATGTAACAGTACTCATATTTGACCTTTTTGGCCACAGGGTCCGGAAGGGGCTGTCAATCGGGCCCCAAGAGAGCTAATTCGAGTGCCGTGGACGAAAAAACGGGGACGCAGGTTGTCCTGCGCCCCCGTTCTCGGGCGTTATTCGTTCCCTGCGGCAGAATTTACGCCGCTTCGTCGAACTGCGAGTTGTACAGGTCGGCGTAGAAGCCGCCCTGGGCGAGCAACTCGTCGTGCGTGCCCTTCTCGACGATGTCGCCGTCGCGAATTACCAAGATCACGTCGGCGTTGCGGATCGTGGACAGGCGGTGCGCGATGACAAAGCTGGTACGGCCCTGCATCAGCGCATCCATGGCACGCTGAATAAGCTCCTCGGTGCGAGTGTCAACGTTGGAGGTCGCCTCGTCCAAAATCAGCGCCGGGCGGTCGGCCAAAATGGCGCGGGCGATGGTCACGAGTTGGCGCTGACCCTGCGACAGGTTGGTGCCTTCCTCGTTGATCATAAAGTCGTAGCCGCCGGCGAGCGTATGGATAAAGTGATCGCAGCGTGCGGCGCGTGCAGCGGCCTCGACCTCGTCATCGCTTGCATCGGGACGTCCGTAGCGGATGTTCTCGCGGATCGTGCCGTTAAACAGCCAGGTATCCTGCAGTACCATGGCAAACTCGCTGCGAAGTGCCGCACGGTCCCAGTCGCGCACGTCGATGCCCTCGACGCGCAGCGAGCCGCCGTCCACGTCGTAGAAGCGCTGCAGCAGCTTGATGAGCGTGGTCTTGCCGGCGCCGGTGGGGCCGACGATGGCGATGGTCTGGCCGGGCTGTGCCTCGCAGCTAAAGTTGTGGATGATGGTCTTGTCGGGCGTGTAGCCAAACTTGACGTGGTCGAACTCCACATGGCCGGGGCGCTTCTCGGGGATCTGCGCGTCGGCCTTCTGCTCTTCCTCGGGCGCGGCCAGGAACTCAAAGACGCGCTCGGTGGCAGCTGCCATCGACTGCATCGTGTTGCTCACGTTGCCCAGCTGCTGTACGGGTTGCGTAAAGTTGCGAACGTACTGGATAAAGCTCTGGATGTCGCCGGGCGTGGCATTGCCGGTCAGCGCGAGCTGCGCACCCACCACGACGACGCCCACATAGCCCATGTTGCCCACCAGGCTCATAAGCGGCATCATCAGGCCCGACAGGAACTGCGAGCGCCAGCCACTAATAAAGAGGCGGTCGTTTTGGCGGTCGAACTCCTCGATCGAGGCTTCGGCGCGGTCGAACACCTGAATAACGTTCTGGCCGGCAAAGTCCTCCTCGATAATGCCGTTGACCGCGCCCAGGACCTGCTGCTGCTCGCGGAAGTACGGCTGCGAGAAGTGAATCATCACGGCCAGGATAATCGCGGCGGCCGGCAGCGTGAGCACGGTGACGCCGGTAAGCGGCAGGCTGATCGATAGCATCATGACGAGCACGCCGATAATCTGCGTGACGGACGTAATAAGCTGCGTCACGCTCTGGTTGAGCGACTGGCCGAGCGTGTCGACGTCGTTGGTGATGCGGCTGAGCACGTCGCCCTTGCTGTGGCCGTTGAAGTAGCTCATCGGCACGACAGCGATCTTGGCGGCGATCTCCTTGCGCATGCGGTAGCAGATCTTTTGCGTGACGCCGGTCATGAGCCAGCCCTGGACCAGGCTGCAGACAGAGCTCGCCAGATACAGACAGAGCAAAAAGCCGAGCGTCTTGGCGATCCAGGCAAAGTCGACATCGCCGGTGCCGTTGACCTTGGCAACCAAGCCCTCGAACAGTTTGGTGGTAACCTGGCCGAGCACCTTGGGTCCCACAATGTTAAAGATGACCGAGCACACGGCAAAGGCGACGGCGGCAAACACGGCAATCTTGTGCTGGCCGATATAGCCGAGCAGCTGCCTCATGGTGCCCTTAAAGTCCTTGGCCTTTTCGCCGCGACGCATGCCGCCCATGCGGCCCATGGGACCACGCTGGCGGGTGGGCTTGGGAATCTGAGTCTTGGTCTCGTCTGCCATTAGCGCTCGCCTCCTTCCGTGACGGCTGCAATTTCTTCTTGGGTAAGCCCCAGCTCTTCGGCGGAAAGCTGCGACTGTGCGATCTCCAGGTACGCCGGGCAGCTGTGCAGCAGCTCCTCGTGCGTACCGGTGCCCACCACGTGGCCGTCGTCGAGCACGATAATCTGGTCGGCGTGCATGATGGTCGCGATGCGCTGGGCCACGACCACGAGCGCGGCGTCAGTGACGTTTTTGGCCAGCTCTTCGCGCAGACGCGCGTCGGTCTTGTAGTCGAGGGCGCTAAACGAGTCATCGAACACCACAACCTCGGGCTTTTTGGCCAATGCGCGGGCGATGGCCAAGCGCTGGCGCTGACCACCCGAGACATTGGAGCCTCCTTGGCTGATGGGGGAGTCGTAGCCGCCCTCGCGCTCGGCGATAAAGTCCTCGGCCTGTGAGATGCGCGCGGCCTGGCGCATGTCATCATCGCTCACCATGTCGCCCGCAAACTTGAGGTTGCTCTCAACGGTGCCCGAGAACAGGCGACCCTGCTGCGGGATGTAACCAATGCGGCGGCGTAGCTCGGAAAGGGTCATATCGCGCACATCGATGCCGTCGAGCGAAATGCTGCCGCCCGTGACGTCGTATAAGCGCGGAATCAACTGCACGAGCGTGGACTTGCCCGAGCCCGTGGAGCCAATGATGCCGAGCATCTGACCGGCGTGCGTGGTGAAGTTCACGCCGCTGATGACGTCGGCGCGGGCATCGGGGTACTGGAAGCTCACGTCGCGGAAGGTGAGCTCACCGCGCGGCGCGCTGGCAGCGGGCAGTTTGGGCGAGGCGGGGTCGTTGATGCTCGTGGGGCAGGTGATGACCTCTTCCACGCGCTCGGCTGCGACCTCGGCGCGGGGCAGGATGACCGAAACCATGGTGAGGATCATAAACGCCATGACGATCTGCATGGTGTAGGAGATAAACGCCATCATGTTGCCGACCTGCATCACGCCGTCGGACACGCCCTGCGCGCCAAACCAGACGATAAGCACGGTGATGCAATTCATGACCAGCATCATGAGCGGCATCATAAAGCTCATGGCGCGGTTGGTGTAGAGCTGCGTGGTCATCAGGTCGAGCGAAGCCTTGTCAAAACGCTCGAGCTCATGCTCCTCGCGGTTGAACGAGCGGATAGGCATAAGGCCGTCGAGCAGCTCGCGGGCGGTAAGGTTCACGCGGTCCACAAAGCTCTGCATCTTTTTGAATTTGGGCATAGTGAGGCCCATAAGCACGCCGACGACGGCCGAGACCGCGATGATGGCCACGGCGATGGTCCACTCCAGGCCGGTGTGGTTGGCCAGGACGCGCATGACGGCGACGATGCCCATGACGGGCGCCATCAGACACATGCGGATAAACAGGGTTGCGGCCATCTGAATCTGCTGAATGTCGTTGGTGCAGCGGGTGATGAGCGAGGCCTGGCTAAACTTGCCCACCTCGGCCGGCGAGAAGTGCATAACCTTGTTGAAGGTCTCGCGGCGCAGGTCGCGTGCGATGGAGCAGGCGGTGCGCGAAGCCACGGCACCGGTCAGGATGGTGGCGACCAGCGACACCAGACACAGACCAAACATCGTGGTCGCCATGCGGCCCAGGTAGGCGTTCTGCACGTCGGCGGGGTCGATGCCCTGCGCCTTGTACTCGTCCTGTACATAGCTCACGGCGCGCTGGGTGACGATGGAGCCCGACATGGAGCCCATTTTGTCCGCCATTTCGTTGGCGCCCTCGACGAGCTTGCTTTGGTCTACCAGACCGCCCTCGACACCCAGGCGCAGGCTCTTCATGGTGATCTTGCCGCCGTCGGCGTCGATCTGCTTTTGCATATTCTGCGCCGCTGCGGCCTTCTGCTGCATCTCGGCGAGCTGCTCGGGCGTCATCGCTGCCATTTGCTCGGGCGTGGGCATGGCCTGAGCGGCGTCGCTGTCTTTCTCGCTGGACGTGCCGGTCATGTCTCCCATGGATTCGGCGTCGATGCCCTGGTTGAGCGAAAGGACGACGGTCTCGGGCAGGCTCATAATGTCGGTAATTTTGCCTCCATCGGCACGCTCTTCCTCGGTGCCCTTGTACGTTCGAATGCCGTTTTTGTCAGCCTTGCTAAACACGGCCTCCACAGCCTTGGCGTCCTTGGCGCTCATGAAGAGTTCGAGGTCGTCGAGCGATTCGGCGCGAATGGTGTCGGGCACGGGCGAGGCGATGCCGCCTTGCTGCACGCCCACGTCGACGATGTCGCTCATATAGGTAGGCAGCGCCAGATCGGCGTTGCAGCTGATTACGATAAGTACGATAGCTGTGAACAGTGCCAGGACGTGCTTTTTAAAGAGCTTGAGAATCCTCACTCGGCATCTCTCCTTTCTTGATTGCGGTCGATAATTTCGTTGGCACGTCTTAGAAGGCGCACCATCTCTTGGGTATCTGTTTCGCCGAGCTGCTCGAGGAAGGCCGCGGTGCGCTCCTCGAATTCCCGTCGTTTGATTTCGAGATCCTGGAATCCCTTGTCGGTCACCGTGACGTGTACGCGACGACGGTCGGTCTTTGAGTGCTCGCGCTCGACCCAGCCCTTGGCTTCGAGAGCGCGTAGGATATTGGCGATGCGGGCGCTCGAGACCCAGGCGCGATCGGCGAGTTCGCTCGGCGTGAGCGAACCGCCAGCGAGCATGAGGGCGCGCATGACGGCCATCTCGCCGCCGAGGGCTTTGTCCGCAAAGCGCGAAATGCGCTGATGCATGCTGCCGAACTCGGTAAGGAGCTGACGCCCAAGTTCACGGAAATCGGTATCTTCCACCGAAAACCCCTAACACTAGAAACTATTTTCGGTGAAAGATGATACCCCCGCACGCGCACCCTATACGGTAGATTTTGGGACATGCCTAGAAAACAACTTTTAGGCGACCTCCGTACACCGTCGGTATCAGCAAAGTTAGGGGTAGATCTCTGAGCACGTCCTAAAGCCCACTCAGAGGCACTTTACCCTGCTAAAGCTGGCATAACAGCTAGAGTGAACGTCGTACAAAGGCAAGGAAAAAACTAAACAAATCGGTGAACGGTAGTTGTTCACACTCGCATTTCCTGCTGGTTTGTAAAAAACGCCCTTATGATATAAAAAAAGAAACATATAACAGCCCAGATGGAGAGGGTCACTATGTTATCCTTCTCAAACGGGTGAAATCTTGGGTTTTGGGTTGCAGTTCCAAGGTGGACAAACGTTTTTCCCTGCACCAACATGTGGTGAAGAACGGAAGAAGCCGGTAGTGCAAGCCGAAAATTCAAGAATTCAATAAGCAGCGGTGTGAGAGAGCGCCGCATTACACGTAACTAGGAGCGTGGTTACACAATGCAGGAGGCATGGGAAGGCTTCAAGGAAGGCATTTGGACGGGAGAGGTTGACGTCCGAGACTTCATCCAGAAGAACTACACCCCTTACGAGGGCGACGAGTCGTTCCTCGTAGGTCCGACCGAGCGTACCAAGGAGCTGTGGGGCGAGGTTCTCGACCTGCTGCTTAAGGAGCGCGAGCAGGGTGGTGTCCTCGATATGGACACCAAGACCGTCACGGGTATCGTGAGCCACCCCGCTGGCTACATCGATAACGCCCACCGCGAGAAGGAGACCATCGTCGGCCTCCAGACCGACAAGCCGCTCAAGCGCGCTCTGCACGTCAACGGCGGTATCCGCATCGCTTGCCAGGCCGCCAGCCAGCACGGCTACAAGGTCGACGAGAACGTTGTCGAGCGCTACACCTTCGAGCGCAAGACCCACAACGCCGGCGTCTTCGATGTTTACACCCCCGAGATGCGTGCTTGCCGCTCGGCTCACATCATCACCGGTCTGCCCGATGGCTATGGCCGCGGCCGCATCATCGGCGACTACCGTCGTGTCGCCCTGTACGGTGTCGACTACCTGATTAAGGACAAGGAGGCCCAGAAGGCTTCCACCCCGACGGTCATGACCGCCGACAACATCCGCGATCGTGAGGAGCTGCAGGAGCAGATCCGCGCCCTCGGCGAGCTCAAGATGATGGCCGAGACCTATGGTTTCGACATTTCCAACCCTGCTACCAACACGCAGGAGGCCATCCAGTGGATGTACTTCGCCTACCTTGCTGCCGTCAAGGAGCAGAACGGCGCCGCTATGTCCATCGGCCGTACCTCTACGTTCATCGACATCTATGCTGAGCGCGACCTTGCCAACGGTACCTTCACCGAGGAGCAGATCCAGGAGTTCGTGGATCACTTCATCATGAAGCTCCGCATGGTCAAGTTCGCCCGTACTCCCGAGTACCAGGCCCTGTTCACCGGCGACCCGCAGTGGGTCACCGAGTCCATCGGCGGCATGGGTGTTGACGGCCGTACGCTCGTTACCAAGATGAGCTACCGCTACCTGCACACGCTCGAGAACATGGGTACCAGCCCCGAGCCCAACATGACCGTTCTGTGGTCGACCCGTCTGCCCGAGAACTTCAAGAAGTTCTGCGCCAAGACTTCCGTCGCCAGCTCCTCGATCCAGTACGAGAACGACGACCTCATGCGCGTCTATCACGGCGACGACTACGGCATTGCCTGCTGCGTGTCCTCCATGCGCATCGGCAAGGAGATGCAGTTCTTCGGCGCCCGCGCCAACCTTGCAAAGTGCCTTCTGTACGCGATCAACGGCGGTGTAGATGAGATCAGCGGCAAGCAGGTCGGACCGAAGTACCGCCCGATCACTTCCGAGTACCTGGATTACGACGAGGTGTGGGATAAGTATAAGGATATGATGAAGTGGCTGGCAGGTGTTTATGTCAATGCCTTAAACATCATTCATTATATGCATGACAAATACTGCTACGAGAAGCTGGAGATGGCGCTTCATGACAAGAAGGTGCGCCGCTGGTTCGCGACCGGAATCGCTGGTTTTTCCGTTGTGGCGGATTCCCTGTCTGCCATCAAGTACGCAAAGGTAAAGCCGATCCGCGATGAGAACGGAATCACTGTAGACTTCGAGGTGGAGGGTGACTTCCCGAAATACGGAAATGATGACGACCGCGTCGACGACATTGCAAAGGAAGTGCTTCACACATTCATCGGCTATGTCAAGGGCAACCACACCTACCGCGGCGGAATCCCGACGACATCGATCCTCA
>OGQT01002751.1_pt1 | contig 12124 bp, 8 predicted proteins | sample 1553261 | NCBI WGS metagenome assembly OGQT01 (sample SAMEA2579992, study PRJEB22360) | human gut metagenome | biome: human gut; feature: human-associated habitat; material: faeces | place: Denmark | collected 2008/2010
TTCCTTTGTAAAATACACATTTTTGATAGTAACATATTCATTTTAAATCTGCAAGCATCCCTGTTATTGATTCTCTTTTAATAATGTAGTATCTGGAGGGATCTCTCCTCGCTTAAGCTTTGTATATATGATCCTTCTTACAGATTTATCGATTCTTGATTCTTTGATCTTGCCACTTTTTAGTGCCTTCTCAATTGCCTTGTATGCTTCTTTATAGTTATCCGGCATCACGATTAGGTCAACTCCTGCCTGAATTGCTTTCACTGCTGCTTCTCCGGAACTATAGTTATCTGTGATCGCTTTCATGTTCATCGCATCGGTCATGATAACGCCCTTATATTCAAGTTCATCTCTTAGAATATCTGATACAACTCTGCTGCTCAGGCTTGAAGGCTCCTTCTCATCTGTCACATTAGACAGCATCAGATGTGACACCATCACTGCATCAGCTTTTGCCTTGATTCCTGCTTTAAATGGTTTAAAATCTGTATCTCTTAATGCATTGATCGTCTGATCGGTCTCTGTGCTTCCGCGGTGTGTGTCTCCTCCAGTCTGTCCACTTCCTGGAAAATGCTTTAATGTCGCTGAGATCTGTTGTTTCTGCATGTTCTTTACCAGTGTTGTAATAATATCAGCAACTTTCTTTGAGTCTGCGCCAAAGCTTCGGTCTCCGATCTCTGTGTTATTCTTATTCGTTAAAACGTCTGCGACTGGTGCAAGATTCATGTTAAATCCAAGCTCTTTTAATTCCTTTCCCTGTGTCTTCCCCATCTGCGCGATCTTCTTGTTATTGTAAGTTCTTCCAACTTCCTGTGCAGATGGATATACTGTCATCTTCATCTTGGGATTTGATGCGACTCTTGAAACCTGTCCACCTTCCTCATCCACTGCCATAAATAGTGGAATATAGGAGGCATCTTGAAGCTCATCCGTCATCTTCTTTGTCTGATCAGGTGTGTTGATATTCTTCGCAAACATGATCACCCCACCTGCTGGATACTTCTTCAATGTCTTCTTCATCTGACTCGTCACGCTTGTCTGATTCTTGCTTTCTGCCTCATCTAATTGATAAACAGATACCATAAATAGTTGTCCGATCTTATTCTTTAAGGACATCTCCTTTGTGATATCTTTTGCCATTCCCTGCAGGGTTGTTTCATCCAGATCTTCTGTCTTGAGTTTCTTTGTTGTACTCTTCTTCCCGCATCCTGCTGTCATGACAAGCATCAATACAAGGACAAGGCTGATTAAACGTCTCTTCATTCTTTCGTGTCCTTTCCGTGCATGCTCTTTTCTTTTTATTATACCAGAAGCATTTGTTTGTATCAAATGCTGTTACGTCCTATTTCTGTGAATTACCCCTCCCATGCGGTACAGTAGTTCCTATGGAAGTGGCTTCTAACAGTCGTGACAGTTACCCATTTCTGACCAAAAGATTGGCTGTCCGTACCAATCAAGGCATATTCACTTATGCCGCTATCCCTTTGACGGGAATACCTTTCGGATTCAGTTTGTGGAATCCATACACATCAGGAGCAGAAAGAAACGTATAATCTCTGGTATCTTTCCAGATATCAGGGATCGCTTTCCGCATGATATTTGCTGCTGCGTGACAATCCGCATTTAAGATCATTCCGTTAGAGCAACGGTATAAACCACGTTTGATCCTCTTTCCAGAAAACGAAGCATCCTTATCATCGACACCATAGGTTGGGATCCTGTCATTTGCGATCAGATCCGCTTTGGAAGTATAACTTTCTTCCTGCTCTATGATTCTGATGCCGGCATTCAGAGCTTTATATGTGATCATTGTCCGCAGGAGAGTGATCGGCATGGAGACAAAATTCTGGTTGTTGATCTTATTCATATTGGATCTCTGCTTCCAGAGCAGATTCACACCAAGGATCAGTGTTCCACACTGGTGTTCCATACAGAAGTCAATGATACTACGACTGATCTTGTGGCACTGGTCTTTCACAAAATTGGCATAATGGAAAGAAAGGTCTCTTAACCGCTTGGAAACAGCGTGTTTCTTTTCATGACCTTTTGTGATGATGGAGACATACTTTGCTCTCTGTTTATGGAACCATTGGATCTTGGATAAGACAGCTCCGCCTTTGTATATTGCGGATGAGTGATCATCACATACGATCGCTGCGAAGTTATCTGTTCCAAGATCAATGGCACATACATGAGATCCGGAAGGATCAAATGCAACATCTGGTTCTTCCAGTGTCAGACAGAGTAAAAAACGACCATAATACGGTTTGATCTTGACTTCTTTTAATACAGGATCCGAAGAAAGATTTGAAAAGTACAAGCGTTGCTTTTGCAAAGGCAGTTTTAAGGACATCCCGATATCGTCCCGATACAAGACAGCATCCTGGTTTGTGATGATCACAGTCGTCAGGTCACTTTTCTTATAGCGAGGCATCTTAGGCTTACCCAGATACTTTTCTGGATGCTTTTTATATTCTCTTAAAGAAGCAAGCCAGTTTTTGAAATCTGTGACTGACTGTTTGACCATCTGCTGTGCTGTCTGTCTTGGAAGTCCGGAAAAGAAATCTGCATTCTCTGTGACACGCATCATCTTTTCAAGGTGTGTATAAGAGATCACTCTGCGGACGTGCATGTTTGGATAAGATCGTTGTAATAACGCAACTTCTTGAAAGACTTCGACTTCGTTCTCTGTCCGATGTTCTTTGTCATAACCGGTAAAGATATTCCGCACACGAAAAAGAGCTGCATTGTACAACAGCTTAGACTTTCTGCACAGATCGTCAAAATATGGATATAACAGATCATCCGAAGAAATGATTCTTTGTGTCACACGGTATGCCATATGGTTGTCTCCTTTCTGATATGTTGAAAATATCGTACTTTTATAGTATAATTATACCAAACATATGTTTAGCTGTAAAGGAGATACATCATGCGAAAGAAAGATAATACAGATTATTATATAAACCGGCATAGTTGCTTTTTATTGCAATACCATATCGTGTTTGTTACAAAATACAGACATCCAGTCTTAACAGGCAAAGTAAAAGATGTTGTTTATGAACGTATCCACTATGTAGCAGATCAAAGAGGGTTTCACATCCTAGAGATCAATGGCGAATCGGATCATATCCATATCCTGATGGAAGCTGATACAACAACTTCACCGGCGGAACTTGCAAATGTTTTAAAAACACAAACAGCACGAAAAGCACGAAAGTTGTATGGCGAAACCATTTTAAAAAAATATTACTGGAAACCTTATTTTTGGTCGGATAGTTATTTTATTTCATCTGTTAGTGAAAACAGTCTGCACACAATAAAACAGTATATTCGGAATCAGGGGAAACGTTAATGTGTCCGTCAGGACGCATTCACCCACGCCCATATTAAAATATGGACGTGGTACTCTGCTTAGATTTTATAGAAAAAAGCCCCTCCAGATCTTAATGTCTGAAGAGACTTTAAAAGCAGATGTCTTCAAATACGCAACCGTTCCATAAGTCACCATGTATCAAAACTTCATGAAAAAAAGGATTTAAAAACCACTCTCTCAAATGGTCTATTTGCATATTGTCGACACCACTAGTATATACTTTTATATTTATGTTTTCTACCCTTTCAACATAGTTTTTTTCAATTTTTACAATTTTGTCAAAAAATATATGAAATCTATTTGTTTACATCTAAATGTTGTTTAAATTGTATAGTAACCAGGAATTGATCTCCGTCTATTCTTATCGAAAACTCTCCTCCACAATTCTTTGTAAAACTGTCTGCGATGGAAAGTCCTAATCCGTTTCCTTCGCTGGTACGTGATTTTTCCGCTCTGGCAAACCGTTCCATGATCTCTTCTTCTGTAAAATTCATCTCATAGGATGCTGTGTTTATAACTTCTAGTTTTATATTTTGATCTGCTTCGGTGATCCTTAAGAAGATCCTGGTTCCTTTCAGGGAGTATTTTAAGGCATTCTCTATGACATTTTGTACCACTCGGTACATGCGGCTGCTGTCTCCGATAAATCTTGTGTGTGTAGCTTCGCACTGATATCTGATCGCAAATCCAGATTCTTCTATCTGATCTGCCATATCCCCCAGTGTCTGTTCTACCAGACGTTTCATATCCATTTCTTCCAGATCTACTTTCGCATCTCCACTTGTTGCTTTCGCAAGTTCAAACAGGTCAGAAATGATGGATTTTAAGCGTTCGGTCTTGTTGATCAGGATGGTTACATAATCTCTTGATTCTGCAGATAATGTCTGATCTCTGCTTAAGAGATCGACGTATCCGATGATAGAAGTCAGCGGTGTCTTAAGATCATGTGATACATTTGTGATCAGATCGATCTTCATTCTCTCGCCCTTCATCTGTGTTTCTAATGCTTTTTCCATTCCCTGCCCGATATTGGTCAGTTTCTGACTGTATTCATAATACGCAGATTCTTTTGAAATATCGGTCGTTGCCGTCAGTTCTCCATTGGAAATACGTTCGATCTGATCGACAAGCATGCTTAAATCTCTCTGTTCTTTTGCGTATTTGTCTGAATATCTTGAAAAATATCTGATAAGGAAAACAAAAATGACTGCTGCTATAAACAAGAGTGGGGATGGAATATTCATTCCACTCATTCCCATGATGATACAAGCAAGTGTACCGACAGTTAAAATATATCGTAAGACCCTGTACTGTCTGATCCTGTCTCTTGCATGTTTTTGTGCAAATGACATCGCTTCATCTTCCAGCTTTCTTCTTGTCTTTGCCTGACGGCTCCATTTTCGAATATATCCCAGACAAAATGTTGAATCGAGAAGATTCTTCTGGCGGATCCTCCATACCGTTGTCTGGATGCATACGGCAAATGCCATGATAAAAAATGGGACTGAGATATAACTCAGCATCATGATCATCTCGATCGTTGAACCTGTGATCCCGCCCTGTGTATATTCTATCGTATATTCCCAGATTGCAAAGCATAATGCGATCGCCAGTCCAAGCAGCGTAGTTGCTGTCACTAGTATGATCTCCCACCAGAGCCTGTCAAGCCCTCTAAAAAATCTGGTTCGCTTTTCCTGAAGTGCAAATAAGATGCACAGCAGGATCGTTCCGATTACTTCAATGATCGAAACAACGATGATCGTTTTGATTCCCGTCGTGATCTGTTTTGTTGATCCTTTTCGGAAATTTTCAATCTCTGTTAGTGCTTTTTTTGTCAAAGAAATCTCAATGTCTGCATTTTCCAGACGCTGATTCTTCTCATCATTGATCAGAAGCTGTTCCGGGAATATATCCTGCAGTGTATAATTATCCCCATAGAATTCATAGTATTCTGTCTGATCCGCATTGTACTCATCGTATTCGTCATACGGATCCCATCCTTTGAAACTTCCGTCTTTGTTTAGTTTCTCTGTCTTGCCTCTTTCTATATGAAAATGTTCAATCCTGCCCCCAGTATAGTTCGCATTTTCTGTTCCATATGTTGATGTTGTCGTTACCATCTTTTTATCATATGGTTTGACCTTCATCGTTACTTTCACAAATGATTCTTTTTTTATCTTATTCAGTAAACTTTCTGACACATGATTTGCCTGTGTATAATAGACTTTATCACCTTCTTGATCCGCCCATTTATCAAACAGTGACATCTGTGTGTTTTTGATATAGTCTGATTGATCCTGTTCATCCAGACTGAAGCTGTTATCTCCTGTCACTGCCATGTTATTGATCGTATCGAGTCCATATATCCCTGACAGGGTCATAGCGATCATCACAAGTGTGATCAATATCTTGTTAGTCCATTTTCTCGATCTTGTATCCAATTCCCCACACCACCTTTAAATATCTTGGATTTTTTGCATCTATTTCTATTTTCTCGCGGATACGACGGATGTGAACCATAACGGTATTCTCTGTTGCATAGGCTTCTTCGTTCCATACGCGTTCGTAGATCTCATCTGCTGAAAATACTCTGCCCAGATTGTTCATCAGGAGACTTACGATCTTGTATTCGGTTGCAGTCAGTTTCACTGGCTCTCCGTCTACCATCATCCTTTTTCCTTTCATGTCAAGGATCAGTCCGCCATTGATGATCTGTTCCTTATTGCTTTCTGCGGCGTTCATTCCTCCAAACTGCATGTATCTTCGCAGCTGGGATTTCACTCTCGCTACTAGTTCATCTGGGCGGAATGGTTTGCTGATATAGTCGTCGGCTCCCATAGATAGTCCCAGGATCTTATCGCTTTCTTCTGTCTTGGCTGAAAGAATGATGATCGGGATGTTCTTGCTTTCCCTGATCTTCATCGTTGCGGATAGTCCGTCCATCTTCGGCATCATAACGTCTATGATCAGAAGCTGGACTTCTTGTTCCATCAGGATATCCATGGCTTCCAGACCATCATATGCCGTTATGATTTCATAGTCTTCCATTTCCAGACGTTTCTTGATCGCTCCTACGATTTCTTTGTCGTCATCAACGACCAGAATCTTTGGCTGGTTCATACTTTTCCTCCTCGTATCTTTGATGGTTTTAGTGTATCAGATGGTTCTTTCGTTTCTGCGGATATAATTCTTACGAATTTCTTAATATGACTTCCTTAATTATAGTAACTTCCAGAGTAATTATCAATATCCTGTCCAGTGACCGTAGGAGCACACCTGCATTTAATGAATGGCAAGATATTGATAATTATTCTCATTTGCAGTTATTGTTCACTAACCTTTCGTGTGGTATCATATTTTTCGGCAGTTAGAGTTTTCTAACTATATACGCGCTATTATTTTATATTGCAGAAAAACGGAGGAAAAACTATATGCGTAAAAGATTAATCGGGAAAGCCTTTGCTATCGCTATGAGTGGTGCAATGGTTTTAACTGCGACTCCTGTGACAGCGAATATTTTTCATGTTGCTCACATTGTTAAGGCTGCTAATGAACAGTCTGATGAATATGTTTATTGCTATGCTGGACTTACCTGGAATGAATATTGGGCATCTGAGGGTGTTTATGCTGCCGGTAATGACAGCTCTTCTGATACATTAGATAGTCATAATGAACTTGATAATGGTGGATACGATGCCGTTACTCGTGCTACAACAAACCATGGTCTTCATAGAGGAAGTTTCCAGTGCATCACAACGATCTATACAACCGATGGAATTGCTTATCAGATTTCTAACTGGGAACAGGTAAAAGGCTCTGATGGTAAAGTAACAGCTACTTATTTACATCTAAAAGACGTGGAAGGAAGAGTTACTTTTAACAAAGGAACTTTAACATTTGCTGACAATTCCACAAAAAAAATGGATCACTATAGTGTTTCTGGAATCAAATATGTTCCTGTAAAAGTAAAGGCTTCTGACTACAACGATTTCAAAGCAAAATACTCTGTTGTTGAAAACAATGGTACATTGATCGGTGGATATACAGAAGGTGTTTTAAGTTCTTATAAAACATCTGCAAATGTAACAGCAAGTACAAATGGATTAAAGGAAGCGGTCAAAGGTTCTGACGGTTCCTTCTCTTTCAAAGCCAGAACAACTGGTACTGACTCTGGTATTAAAGATCAGACATTACAGAAAGCTGTAAAAATCACTCCAACTGTAAAAGCTGCTTCTGGATCATATGGAGAATTTCTTCGTGTGGATCTAAATGGAGATGACTATAGTGCTTTAGGTGACAAGATGCAGGCTGTTAAATGGACATACTACGGAAATGACAGCACTCGTACAAAAGCTTTAGCTTCTTACGGAACAAAATTTGCAGCTGATAACTGGATGCATAAATCTAATGGAATCCAGCTTGGATTAACAGATTCTATTCGCTGCCAGTTACCTGAAAATACAGATGGTACAGGTTATTGGAGTTTAACAGTTTATGCTCTTGGTTACGAGGATTATACAGTTAACTTTGAAGCCACAAAAGACAATATTGTATCCAAAAAGGCTCTTGCAAGCGACGAAGAAAAAGCTTCTCTTCAGAAATTAGTAACAGAAGCTGAATCTTTGAAGAAAGATTCCTATGTTGATAGTTCTGACAAACAAACTGCATTTGCTAATCTTCAAACTGAATTAGATGAAACAAAAGATTTACTTAACAAAAAGGATTTAAGTTCTGCAGAGGTTAGTGAGCAGATTACTCATTTAACAGAAGCGATCAATGCAGTCAAAGCTTTAAAAACAAAAGATGCTGCAACTACTACTGTTGCACCTTCTACAACAAAACCAGCAGCTACAACTACTGCAACAAACACAACTACTGTGAAAGCTCCTGCTAAGACTACTGTGAAATTAAGCAAAGCTAAGAAGACTTCTATCAAAGTATCTTGGAAGAAAGTTTCCGGAGTTGCTGCTTACCAGATTCAGTACAGCACATCTAAGAACTTTAAGAAAGCAAAAACAGTCAAAGTTTCTGCGAAATCTGCTTCTAAAGTCTTAAAGAAACTGAAAAAGAACAAGAAATATTATGTAAGAGTTCGAAGCTATAAAGTAACAAAAGTAAACAACAAATCTAAGAATGTTTACTCTGCTTGGTCTGCTAAGAAAGCTTTAAAAACTAAGAAAAAATAATTTCTCTTAAATAATATCAATTACATCTCAATCTTAAAATTATTAAATAAAATAGGAACTGCATTTGGTCTGCGGTTCCTATTTTATTCCTCATTCTATGCTTCTTTTTTGCCGTTGATAAATTGATGATATTCTATTTTGAAAATTATTTATTGATAATCCCATAGATTTCATCAACTGATAACTCTGGATTTTGTTTGATCATTTCGTAAATCGGCTGAACAAATTCTATACTTTCCATAAGATCATCTATTATCTTCTCCATAGAATCTCCTCTTTGGGATTTTTTTTGAATGAGTAGAATTTTATTCTTGATTTCTCCTTTGATTTCTCCTTCTCTTCTTCCTTCTATCCTTCCTTTTTCTTCTAATTCCTCTAGCGCCTTGCACATATTCATCTTCCCTCCTTCTTTCTCTAGCTTTATTGCATCATCAATCAATTTCTGTGATTCTGTAATCGCACCAATTACTAATCCCAGTTCTGAAGGTATTAATTGCTCTTTGTATATATCATTAATTTTATCATATCTTTTATCATAAATGAATCTACTGATATCAAAAACTATACTGACATCTGAATTCTGAAATTTCAGATATTCGCTGTTTCTTACCTCTATAAGATTCATCTTATAATCTGATACTAACGCTTGAAATCTTTCTGGTACTTTCAACATGTCTATCAATGAACGAGGGCCATCCCATTCTTTTTCGCCATAATAAATGCAGATTGTAATCATTGGATGTAAACGATCCTCTGCTGTTAGCCCTGATAAAAATTCATCTGAATTTCTCCAATTCTTTTGCTTTTTATTTTGGACTGCTAATTCATTGTATTCTTTTAAATAAGAAAATGCATCTCCTACCATGTGACGCAATGGCATTGCATAATGAACTTTCTGTTGATTTTCAATTCCTAGAATTACAAAATCAATACCAAATGCTGTTTTTTTAACTACATCTAAGACTTTCTGTATCGTTTCTGCATGCCCGTTAAATTGAAGCAATGATGAAATATCCGTATCTACTTCTGTCAGATCATTAGGTTTTAACACCTGCTCTCCATCAAATATACAAGCATTAAATAAATCTGCAAATCTACTATTATCTTTCCAGAAATTTTTTAAAATATGATCTGCTTTTATATGATTCTTTATTTTCTTTTGCTGTGCCATTTGAACTGATTCCCTCCCATCTGTTTTTAATATACTATATTTATTTCATATTTTCAATACTTGATATTTACAATTCAACCAATACACTTTATGCTGTGAATGAAGATTTCAAATATATAATGGACAGGAACGTGTTCATACGGTTCCTGCCCATTATATATTTGAAATCTTCTTTGATTTAGGGTGTTGAAATTAGTATAACTTATGCTCTTTTCTATAATCCACTTAAATCTATCTTATAAATTGTGTTTTTTAATTCTGTGTTCTTTAGAAACATGATCATGTAAATTGGCATATAGATCTTCTGTCCTTTTGTTTCTACATTTCCTTCTGAGAAGATGTATGCTTTTTCTATCTCGTAGTTTTTGTCTTTTAATACGTTTACTAAGGCACTGTGTTTTTTGTAGTCTTTTCCTGATTTTATTTCTAGTGGAGTTACTTTTCCATCTAGTTCTATGACGAAGTCTAATTCTCCTTGTTTTTTGTTGTTGAAGTAATATAAATTGAATCCGTTTGCTAATAGTTCTTGTGCTACTACATTTTCGAAGAGGGCTCCGTTGTTGATTGATTTTTCTTTATTTAGTATTGCTATTTTTACCTGATCTGAATATTGATTGGTCAGGATTCCTACGTCTGAGAAGAATAGTTTGAATAAATTTCGGTTTTCACTTATAATCAGTGGCAGTTTGGGTTCGTTTATGTTGTATACAGGAATTGCTACGCCTGCATCTTTCAACCATAGGAAATCATTTGCTACTCTGTCGTAATTGAGTCCTTTTCCGAGTGTGTTAATCTTGAATCTTTTGTTTTTGCTGTCCAGTTGTCCTGGCATGGAATCGTAGATTTCTCTTAATTTTAGTTTGTAATTTGTTTCATATTTTGTAAAATCTGCTTTATATAATCTCATAATTTTTTGATGGACTGCTGCTACTCTTGCAAGGTCGTTTGTTTGTGTATATACTGCAACTGCTTCTGGCATTCCTCCTACGATGAGATAGAGATAAAACACATCTAACATTTTTTTGTGTACAAATTCATCGACTGGCTGTTGTTTCTTATAACATTCTTCCAGCATTTCTAGTATGTTTTCTTTGATTCCAACGGCTTTCATAAATTCTTTTACTGTTAACGGATACATATCTTCGATTCTTAGATAGCCTACTGGGGCTGATCTTAGGTCGTTTAATTCAACGCCTAGAAGTGAACCACTCATAATGTATCTATAACTTCCTTCTTCTACAAGGAATTTGATTCTTGTGACAATATCTTTAAATTCTTGTATTTCATCAAAAAAGATGATTGTCTTTCCCTTGTTTAACTGTTTGTCTGTGATCAGGCTCAATCGCATTAACAGGTCTTGTGCATTTGTAGCATTTTCAAATAGTTCTACTAGTTCTGGACGTTCTATAAAATTGAGTGCTATATAATCGTATTTTGATTCTTTTAAACACTCTCTGATCAGATATGTTTTTCCTATCTGTCTTGCTCCAGTTAATAGGAATGCCTCTTTTCCCTGTAAAATCCAGTTATTGATTGTGGTTTTCATTTCTCGATCGATCATCATATCACCTCTGATTTTATTTTTTCCATCCACTTTTTTGTTTATTCTGCAACTTTTCTAACCTTATTTTACATAGTTTTTGCAACTTTTCCAACCATTTTTTTGATAATTTTGCAATTTTTCTAACCTATTTTAGTATGATTTTTGCAACTTTTCAAACTTTTCTTATGAATATTCATTATTCATAAGAAAAAGAACCATAAAATAAACTGTCTAATCTCTGAGATTACGTTTATTTTATGGCCCTTGCTATTACTCTTGTTTTAAATTTTATTTAAAATATTTATCCAGAATCTGGCGTTCTCCTTCATTGTCATTGATGTCTGTGACAATATCTGCTACCTCTTTTACTTCATCTGCTGCATTGCCCATGGCGACTCCAAGTCCTGCATATCTGATCATATCGATATCGTTGAAATTATCACCAAATGCCATTATCTCTTCTTGTTTCACATGAAAATGGTCTTTTAACATATGGATTGCATCGGATTTGGATGCTTTCATGGACATGATCTCTAAATAGGTATCTTTGGATCGATAAATTCTGATCTGTGGGAATTCTTTTACTAACTGTTGTTCCAACGCTGCAATATCTTCTTTATCTCCCATGCATAACACCTTGTGTACTTCTTTGTAGACTTCTTCATCTTCAAAAGACACTTCTTGTGGAATCACGCCTGTGATATCACTTTCCTGCGCTGCCCAATATTCTTTTTTATCTTTTACCAGCCATTCATCGTTTGTGTAAATGTTAACCGAAATCTTTGGATTCAATTCATAGACTCTTCTGCATAACTTCATGGCAACTTCTTGTGGCATTGCCACACTGT
>OGQT01002756.1_pt1 | contig 12110 bp, 8 predicted proteins | sample 1553261 | NCBI WGS metagenome assembly OGQT01 (sample SAMEA2579992, study PRJEB22360) | human gut metagenome | biome: human gut; feature: human-associated habitat; material: faeces | place: Denmark | collected 2008/2010
AAGGGGAGAGATCTTTATGAAGCATGGAGAGGTGATTCGAAAAGGCACCTATGAGAAGTAAAAAGAAAATAAAAACGAAACCGGATATATGGCTTTCTGTTGGAAACCTGTATATCCGGTTTTGTTTTTGGGCTAAAAATCAGGATGGCAAAGTGTCGATAAAAATCTGCCGTTCAGATGGTGATACACTATCGATGACAAGACAGGATGCCAGAATATTGAGCATAGCCATAGGTGCAGTCATAGAGTTATAAAACAGCTTCGTAGATGTGGGACAGAGAAGCAATAGTGTGCTGTGCGCAGCTGCCGGTGAAGTATCACTGTCTGTGATGGTCAGAATCGGTACCCCTGATTTAGCTGCTTTTTTAGCAATATTTCCAATCGGAAAATAATAGCGGGGGAAAGAGAAAAAGATTACCAGGTCACCATCCGTCAGCTGTTGGATAATCTTCTGGGTGACTTCCAGATCCGATAAATCAATCAACGCAGAATTCAAGTACAGAATTTCCAAACGGCTCTGTAAAAATTTGCCGGGAACCAGAGAAATATCATGGGCAAAGATGTAGATACGGGTGCTTTTCCGGATTTCATCAGAAGCCTTTATGACAGATTCCAGATTGATGTTGGTAATAAAATCAGAGAAAACTGCGGCCTCTGTATTGCAGATTTCATGAAGCATTTGTTCCCGCTCGGTGTCTTCGCCTGAGGTACGCTCTGGCAGAAAAAAGGAAGAAGAGGAGGCCTGCTTAATCATTTTTTGGGTATAGTCCCGAAACTGCTCCTTTAAGTCCAGAAAGTTGGAGTACCCCAGTTTTTGACAAAAACGAAGCAAAGTCAGCTCGGAGGTACCGGTCTGATGGCTTAGCTGTGCCAGTGTAATGTAGCTGATTTCCTCCGGATTAGCAATTAGATAATCTGCGATTGTTTTCTGCTTTTTTGTCAGGGCAGGATAAAGTTTTTGAAGATGCTCTAAAATATCCATAGATATTACACGATGTCCTTTCTTTGCATGGCGCATGCAATGTTTTATATTTTTTTCATAAAAATATAAGTAAAAACTTTACAAATTTATTATAGCATGTATAATGGAAAATATAAAGTAAAGTATATACTTAACAAAAAATCGAAAGAAAATCATAGTATATATTACATGATTTTCTTTCGAAAGCAAAGGAGGAAAAAGGCTATGAAGAAACTTTTTGAGAAACACTTCGAACGGACATGGTTGATTATTTTTCTGATTATGTTTGTATTAATTATGATTCCGTTCCCGTTTTTCTACAGCGAGACGTATATTCCCGCATTTGGTGGTGTTCCGCTTTATATATTCGGATGGATTGTTCACACTGCCATTACATTTGCGCTGATTATTATCTATTACCGCATGTGTATGAAGAGAAAAGAATATCACACTTATGATGAGGAGGACAAATAAATGAATGGAGCAGCAGTAATTCAGCCATCACCAATTCCTTTCTATACAGTGTTAGTACTTTATCTTGGAATTATGGCATTTATTGGTTGGTATGCAGGACGTAAGACGAATAGCATTGGCGATTTCTTTGTATTGAGCGGAAAGGCTGGTGTATTAGTAAGTGGTATTGCATATTTCTCCACCCAGTTTTCTATGGGAACCTTTCTTGGTACACCGGGAACCATTTATGGCGTAGGCTATGCAGGAATGGCTATCTCTGTACCTGGAGCTGTGTTCTGTATGATTCTTCCGGCTCTTCTTATTGGCCGTAAGCTGATTACTCTTGGTCATAAATATGGTTTCCTGACTATGGCCGATTACCTGACAGACCGTTATCACTCCAAGAAGATGAGCGGTGTTTTGGGCGTAATGATGCTCTTCTTCCTGGTTCCGATGATGGGTGCACAGATTATCGGAGCAGGCGTTATTGTACATGTATTTACCGGACTGCCTGAATGGGTAGGCGTTGTGGGAATGGGTATCATTGTCATTCTCTACTGTATGACTGGTGGTATGAAAGGTGCCATGATGACAGACGTTATCCAGGGGTCTCTGATGATTGCTACTGCAGTGGTTACTTTTATTGTATCCATAGTAATGGGTGGAGGTTTCTCCAATATTAACCATACACTTCAGAGCATGAATGAGGCTTATTTGACTTTCCCGGGTGCCAATGGTTATATGCCTTGGACTTATTATATATCCAACATTGTACTGTGGTCCTTCTTTACCATGGGACAGCCACATCTGTTTACCAAATTCTTTGCCATGAAGGATCATAAGACTATGTTTAAAGCAATTCTTCTTGGTACTGCAGGTATGTTTTTCTCTGCGACTCTGATTGAGTGGGCCGGTGTAAATGGTATCGCTTCTATTCAGAATATCGAGAAGGCAGATCAGATTATTCCTATGATTCTGCAGAGAGGCATGAATCCTTTCCTGGCTTCCATTTTCATCGCAGGTATTGTGGCAGCAGGTATGTCCACAATCGATGGTATTCTGGTAACGACTACCGGTGCTGTTACCCGTGATATTTATCAGAAGATTATCAATAAGGATGCTACAGATGAGAATGTTATGAAGTTGTCCAAGGTAGTAACTGTAATCATCGGTATCATCGTAATTTGCTTTGGTGTATTCCAGCCAGGCAGTATTTTTGAAATTAACCTGTTTGCATTTTCAGGAATGGCAATTTTTGTAGTGCCGATTCTGTTTGGAATTTACTGGAAGAAAGCAACAGCGAAGGGAGCAATCGCATCGGTTATAGTAGGTATTATTTCACTGTTGCTCTTTACACTGAATCCGTCTGTCAAGGCGTTAGCTATGGGATTCCATGCACTGTTTCCAACTACGATCATTGCTTCTATTGTAATGATTGTAGTAAGTAAATTTACAGAAACTCCGCCGCAGGAGACTATTGATCGTCATTTTACAGTATAAAAGTTAGGAGGCGTATTTAAAATGTATCTTGCAAAAATGACTACAGCACAAGCAAAAGAGGCTTTTGAGAAGGATCCGATTATTGTGATTCCGGTGGGAAGCACCGAGCAGCACGGAACACAGGGTGCGTTGGGAACGGACTTTATGGTACCGTCCTATCTGGCGGATCATGTGGAGGATGTAGATAACGTAATCGTAGCACCTACTGTTCCATACGGTGTATGTCCTTATCACTTAAGCTTTGAGGGAAGTATTAATATTGGTTATGAGGGACTGTATATGGTTCTGCATGGCATTATGGACTCTTTGATGCAGCATGGCGCAAAACGTTTTGTAGTTCTGAATGGCCATGGTGGCAATACTCCATCCATTGACCGGGCAGCTCTGGAGGTATATCATAAAGGTGGTGTATGTGCCAGCGTAGACTGGTGGAGTCTGGTAGCTCAGCTGGACAAGAAGTTTGAAGGCGGCCATGGTGATGTTCTGGAGACCTCAGCTATGATGGCAATTGCTCCGGAATCAGTACATCTGGAGCTCAGCAAGCCTATCAATGCGCAGGATCCTTCTGAGAATATGAAAGCGGCTTATATCCAGGCAGTTAATTTCAAGGGTGGTATCGTACGTCTTGTGAGAGATACCAAAGAAATTGCTCCAAGCGGCTGGTTTGGACCTTTTGATCCGAAAGATTCTTCCGCAGAACTTGGACAGGAGGCCCTTGATTTGGCAGTATCCTATATCCGTGATTTTCTGGAAGAAATGAAGCAGATAGAACTGTCTTCCTGATATATATCTGAAGGGATGGGGGTGTCGTAAAATCATCAAATTAGATGATTGAGCGATGCCCTCGCTTTATATGTGTAAAAAACCGGAAAGAATCTTTTGAACTGTTAGATCTTTCTGGTTTTTTACGTACTTTAAGCAGTTAGTCTATGAAAAATAGGTTAGCTGCTTTTTTTCGTCTCAAAAACAATTATCTTTGAATCAGTTATAATAATTTTATGAAATTCATCATATTACCGCTGGATAGTTCTATGCCAAATTGCACATTATAACATACAGAACAGGAGGAATGCTTATGACATTGGAACAGGTTGTACTGACAATGATTAATGACAAAATGCTTGATAATGGACAGATTTCCGAAAAACTGCATAGTAGTATCCAGAAAGACATTATAACCTTGAGTACATTCAATACGGTAGTCGCGAAGAATGGAGAACAGATGGACAGTTCAGGTGAATATTGCCAGCGAATCAGTTGATTGGAAAGGAATAAGATGGATATTTATGCAACACGTGAGGAACTGAAATCCCGGCAGAAAAATATATTTGATCTGAAACTGAATGTGGCGTATTATGCCCGAGTCAGTACGGATAAGGAGGAACAGAAAACCTCTATTGAGCATCAGTGGACTTTTTTTGAACAACTGATTTCAGACGTAAAGAATTGGACGCTTGTGGATGGTTATATAGACGAAGGAATCTCCGGTATTACCGTAACCCACAGAGAGGAATTCCAGAGAATGCTCCAGGATGCAAAAGCCGGGAAAATTGATCTTATCATAACTAAAGAGATTACCCGTTTTGCCCGAAACGTATTAGACAGTATACGATATACAAGAGAGCTTCTGGACTGTGGAACTGCTGTCTGGTTTAGGAATGACAATATCAATACATTAGATGAGGATTCGGAACTCAGGCTGTCAATTATGTCCGGTATTGCACAGGAAGAAAGCAGAAAACTTTCAAGTCGTGTGCGTTTCGGTCATGCAAGATCCATACAGAACGGTGTGGTTCTTGGTAATTCACATATATATGGATGGGACAAGCGAAACGGAAAATTGTTTTTGAATCCCGAAGAGGCAAAAATGGTACAGCTTATTTTTGAAAAATATGCTCTGGGAAACTGGTCTACCCATTCACTGGAACAATTTTTATGGGAATGTGGATACAGAAATTATAAAGGGGGAAAGATTGACAGCCATGTGATTGCCAATATTATCCGAAATCCTAAATATAAGGGTTACTATGTTGGTGGAAAAGTAAAAATAGTTGATCTCTTTACTAAGAAACAGAAATTCCTGCCTGAAGATGAATGGGTGATGTATAAAGACGATGGTACCCATGTCCCTGCAATTGTGGATGAAAAACTGTGGGAAGATGCAAACAGGATTCTGGAAGAAAGAAGTAAAAATATCAAGTTGAAAAAAACTTCCTATAAGCAGGACAACCTTTTTACCGGACTTATACATTGTGCGGAAGATAAAGCTGCATACTGGCTGAAAGTCAGAACTGTCCGCGGAAAAGCTGCAAAGACCTGGGTATGCAGTCATCGCATAAAACAGGGCGCAGTTTCCTGCAGATCAAAACCGGTAAAAGAAGAAATCCTGCTGGAGATGATATCGGATGTTTATAACAATCTGGCTCAAAGCAATAAAAGTATATTGCATAAGTATCTGGAACTTTATGAGAAAGAGATTAACAAAACAGAAGGAACTGAAGAAAAAATTGACAACATACAGCATGAAATAACAGTACTGGAACAGAAGAGAGATAAGCTGCTGGATTACAATATGGGCGGCTACATTTCTGATGCGGAATTTTTAAGCAGAAACAAGGTTTTTACACAACAGATAGCAGAGAAAAAAGCGAATCTGGAACAATTGAAAAGCATGAAACCTCTTTCAAAAACAGAATTGACAGATCAGATGGACAGGATATTAGACTATGCAAAGGAATATTCCTGCGTAAAACCCAAAGATATCACCAGAGCCATGATTGAAAACACAATCAATAATATAGAAATAACTCCGGTTAATGAAAAGAAAGCAGAAGTGATGATCGTATTTAAAAGTGGAAGTCTGCACAGCTCTGAATCTGTTATTCCGGCACTGGGACAGGAAAAAACTTATACTACGGAGACAGGGTATGAATATGTTGTACATTCAGGAATTTCTATGTAGATATTGCACTCACATATGGAATTCTTTTGCGAAGGTTACGAAAAGTAAGAAGTAGTGAATATTTCAGTTTGAAATAATATATAAAACAGGTGTAAGACATGGCAAATACGAAAAAAAGATGGACAGCCGATGAAATCGAAATATTAAGAAAGTACTATCCCGCAGAAGGAGATCAGGTCTGTGAAAGATTATCCGGAAGAACTGCAAAAAGCTGCAGGATCCAGGCATCAAAAATGGAAATATCCAAAAACATTTCCTCTTCAGCAACTGTACAGAATGATGTTAAATATGTCAGATTATGGACAGAGGCAGAGGATAAAATACTCAGAGAGTATTATGCTGCGGAGGGCAGTAAGGTACGTTATCGCTTAAATCAGAGATCAGCAGAATCCTGCAGAGGAAGAGCTGCTGCATTAGGACTTACTTATTCCGGGGCAAACAGAAAATGGAGCAGCAGCGAAGATGAAATTCTGAGAAATTATTATCCGACAGAAGGTGCTGAAGTTCAGAAAAGACTGGAGGGAAGATCCAAAGAGGCATGTAATAAAAGAGCTGCCAAATTAGGTCTTTGCATACAGGGAAGAAAAGAATGGACTGCAGAAGAAGATGAAATTATAAGAACATATTACAAAGCGGAAGGCAGGAAGGCAGCAGAACGATTGGAGGGGAGAACTCTGACTGCCTGTCAGTCCAGAGCTAAGTACTTAAATGTCAGATCAGACAATAACAGACTTCCATGGACACAGGAAGAGGATGCGATCATTTCCCGATATTATGAAGAAAAAGGTGCCGGATATGTGCATACTCTTATTCCTGAAAGATCTCTTCAGGCATGCAAATACAGAGCGATGATTCTGGGATTAAGCAGGAAAACCAATGATCCATGGACAAAAGCCGAAGAGAAGATACTGAAGAAATACTACCCGGTTGAGGGCAGCAATGTTTATAAACGTCTGAATAACCGTACCAGAAATGCTTGCATCAGCAAGGCGGCCCAATTACATCTGCAATATGGACTTCCTATGTATAAAGGACCTGTATTGGATGAATGGATCATACTGGCAGTGAAACAGGGGATCACAAAAGTAAGACAATCTATGACATACAGTGAGATAACCTTTAAACCCGGAAAACTCCCTGAACTGCATCTGAGACTGGAATGTGATGAAACCGGAAAATTCAGGGTTTATGAGAAGTCTGTTCTTTTGGATGAAAAAGAATATGACAGGCAACGGGTTGAGAATCTCGCGGATACAATGGGACTTCAGATAGAAGGAAACAAAATTACATTAAACAGCAGCGAAAAAGAGATAGATGATGATATTTTCAGACTGATAGCAGGATGTTACCTGATTTATTACCTGCATTATTTTATGGAATTGCCATAATTGCTCTATTCTGTCTTATCTTGCTGTGAAATGATAAAAATTTGTCAACAGGATACTGCTTGATTTATGAGATACTTTCTCAACAGATGCAGAATAATTCTCTTGCATTTTCACGCAGGTTAGAATATACTAACCAACAGAGTTAACCAAAGCAAACTATTGCGTGATTTGATCATTTAAATTTCCACTGCAGAAATGGGGTGAATCGGATGATTTTATCCGCTTCATCTGAAATGAGATGATACACAGATAGCTTCAAGTCAGGGTCGAAACATCTTTGGCCCCTGATATCATATTACAGGAGGATAAAGAAACAGATGAAGAAAAGAATGGCAATTCTGATGTCTATGGCAATTGCGGCAAACATGATTGCTTCTGTACCGGTATGTGCAGCAGACATATTTACAGATTCAATGACTACGGATTCAGCGATCACACAGGAGGCAGATGATGATTCCTTTAGTGATGGATCGGGAACACCGGATTTTGTGGATGAGCAGGAGAATGTACAGGCGGCTCAGGATGAGGGTACACAAAGTGTGAAAGAACCGCCGGAGGTGATAGCAGAATATGAAAGTGGTTCTTTTGCGAATGTTTGTAAACTAAAAACTTCTCTTAACTCAAGGTATGTTGAGCAAATTACAGGAATATCTATTAATGGAACAGAGTGGAATGAAGTAACTTATTCGTGGAATCTTACAGGAACAACATATATTAAAAAAGACTCAGACGGTTATGTTGGACTATCTCCAGATAGACTTAAAGTGGGTAATGAGATTGTAATTACCAGCACCGGATACAAGGATCTTACTTTAAAGGTAACAGGAATCGAAAAGCAATGGGCTGTTGAAAAAGTAACTTCACAGACTGAACCTGAACAGACCAAAGATGCGCCAACATTTGCGGGAGATCAAGTGGAAATTTCAGGTACAGACTACAAGATCATTAAACCAGCTGATGAAAATAATGTTTCTGATTATATCAGTAAAATCAAAGAAATATCTGTAGATGGGACAGTATGGGATAAAACAGATTATGCAATAGCATTATATGGCAGAAAAGCATATTATTCGGACAGCAGTAATAATCGTGTTGTATTTGATTCAACTGTACTTCACACTGGAAATGTTATTACAATAAAAAGTGATGGATATAAAGAACTTTATCTTAAGGTAACTGCAGAAGGAAATGACTTCACAGTTGTTACAGCTGATTCCGGTGAAACTAATATTAACGGTGCATCCAACGGAGTGAACACTCTTCATGTCAGATTAAAAGGATACTTCGAAAGCGCTGTTACAGGGCAGCAGAAATACGATGCAGTTTCAGGGGCATCCACTTCTGTTTCATCCAACAAAAACAGTAATGTAGTTGTGGAAGCAGCTGATCTTCCGGATGGGCAGGAACCTGTTGAAGCTGACTGGAAGGAGTTAAAAGAAACAGGTGTAAAAATTGACACAAAGAATACAAAGGTAAACATTGACAGTGAAAGTGGGATGGCAGGGATGTATTCCACATATGACAGTTCTCTGTCTCTCAGCGGAACTCCTGCTAAAATCGGTACATATCCTGTCAATGTTACAGTAACTGATGAATCAGGGCGTACAGTAACAAGTAATGAGCTTACTTTCAAGGTTTACAGTACTAAGGAAAAACTGGCAGATCATCTGAAGCTTGAAAATGCAACCAAGACTGCAGATGGAAAATACATGTATGATATGGATCCATGGGTAATTCCTGATTTTAATGATACAGATGATATTGTAACAGTCCCGGCAGAGATTAAAGCCTGGTATGGCTCTCATACCAGCGGTACATATGGAGAACTGGGATATGCTGTTTCAGAGGGAGAAGCTACAACCCAGACATTGATCATACCGGCTGGATGTGATCTTACAATGGTCAATATGAAGGTTCTCAGCAGTGTGAAGATAAAAGTAGAAAATGGCGGAACATTGAATCTGAGAGATTCTTCCATATATGGACAGATTGAAGTAGAAGATGGTGGAACAATATCTGTCAACCACGATGATTATAGCGGAAAATTCCTGACAGGTACTTCAGTCAATGGACAGCTGATTCTGAATGATGGAGCGACCATAAAGAATTCCATGATCTACTCCAACACTAATTTCCTTCCCAATGGAACACAGGCACGTCACAATACATCACCTGTTGTTGTGATAAGCGGAAATGTAAAGGTAGAAGGAAAAGTATATATCAAAGGTGATGAAGCTGCCACAGGAACAGATCCTGCCACAGGAAAAAGCTACAGCGGACAGCCGGCCTTGAAAGTCAGCAGCGGAACACTTACTGTTGGTGAGGGCAGCCAGCTTGCAGTATACGGTGGAGGAAACATAGCAACTACTTTTGTTGGCGGTGCAGCGGTGATTCTTGATAACGGAACGATTTCCGGCGCAGGAACGTTGATCGCTGTTGCAGGACGAGGAGATGGTGATAACGGTGGCAATGCAGTTGAGGGCACCGGAAATGTAGAAACAGCAAAAGCATATCTGGAGGGAGGTTCTGCTTATTTATTTATGGACAAAAATGCGGAACCAGGTAAAGCGTATACTGAATCTGTCACTATATCTTCTTCTACAAAAGGAACAGCAGTAAATGGTAAAAAAATAACTTCCAACAGTGATTCTGCTCCGGATACATATTGGAGTGACATTACAGAAACACCGGATAATAAAATTCAGAACTGTACTATATCAGATACCACAATCATACAGACAGTAAATCCAACACCGTCGGTAAATCCGTCACCGTCGGTAAATTCATCACCATCAGTAAATCCAACAGTAACGCCGGTACCAACTGTCGCTCCGATACCGGATACTTACCCGGAGGGAACTGAGAAAGATAAAAATGGAAATCTTGTTACACCGGAAGGAATCGTGATCAGCTCAGACGGAACTGTAACACTTCCGGATGGCACGAAGCTGACACCTGATGCAGATGGTAAAAAGCCAACTGTAAATAAGGATGAAACTGTAACCGATACCAAAGGAAATACCTACAGTACAGACGGAAGTATCACAGATTCAGACGGAAATTATACCAGACCTGCAAAAGCAGTTATAAAGAATGTATCTGTTTCCAAAAACTCCGTAAAAATGGTGCTGAATGAAGAGTGTAAGGGTGCTCTGAAATATGATTATGTGATCGGCACCTCTGAGGATATGCTCAAAACAGGACAGTATACAAAGGTCCTGAAAAATCAGGAAGAACTGAAGTCTGCATTTGCATATATGGATAAGGGAACCTGGTATGTAGCATGCCACGCATGGCTTAAGGGTGAAGATGGCAAAAAAGTATTTGGACAGTGGTCTGAGATCCATAAAGTAGATGTGAGTGCCATTACGCCACAGGCACCTGTGATCAGTAAGGTAACTGTTAAAGGCTCCACAGTGACAGTAAAATATACGAAGAGCAAAAACGCTCAGGGCTATGATGTAGTTCTTAGTGATACCCTTACCAAAACTAACGGACAGAAACGCCCTGCTGTTTCCGGAGAAAATTATTATGTAAAAAAGATAAAAGGAAATACAGTAACTGTTACATTTAAGAATGTTAAATCAGGCACTTATTATATTGGTTTACATGCATGGAACCGTACTTCTGAGGATAATTCAAAAACATTCAGCGAATGGTCAAATGTCAGAAAAGTTAAAATGAAATAAAAAATTGTGAATAATGGTTGAATAAATCAGAGGGGATACCGGCAATGCACATTATACATTGCAGTATCCCCTCTGATTTGTCAGGAATGTTGCAGAGATTTCGCTTTTAAGAAAAAAGATACCAGTTTTACTAACAGTTTATGTGGAAAACTGGAAAGAACCATACGGAATAAAAAGTGTGTATTGGAACCGTTACTGTTCAGGGGTTAGCTGGACAGTAACTTTCCATGTTTATAGATTCGATTTTATCATAGGCGATATGAAAGATGGTATGTTGGAAATGGCGAATGGGCATTTTTTCCGCGGGATTAGAAAAATAAACAGCAGGTCCTCACCCACTGCTTATTGCTTTTCGTAACCTCCACAGGGGAGTTACTTGATTCGGTTAAAATATATGTAAATTTTCCACCAAAATATTATTGACGTAAGAAAAACCACATGGTATTTTATTTTTGGAAAAAATGAAAATTATTTTAAAGGCAAACCTGTTGAAAGGCAGGGTCGCAAAGCCAGAAGGGACTAAAGTCAGAAAGTTTGACCATGTCAGCCGGTTGCCACTGTTTCCATATCATCATAATATATGGAAAAGATGTTTGAACAGAAGAGATTCCGATACCTTTTATACTATATAGATGTGTGATTTTAAAGAAATATAGTAGGGACACTGGCAGATTTTGGCAAGTGTCCTTTTTGTATGCAAAAATGGGTAACAAAACTAGCAGGGACAGGTTTTCTGTATACAGATAAAAGCAGGATGAAGAAGGCATAAGACGGAGAGAGGATTTTTATAAAATGAAAAATTATGAAGACAAAATATATTCCTTAGGTGAGACTGTAACGGGGCAGACACAGGCCATGTCACAGGCCGTACAGAAAACACTGGAAAATAATGGCGGGGTAGGTATAATGACAGGATCTTATGACCAAAACCTGTCTATTTTGTCTGTGAATAATCTGCTGTTGCATAGTACAGGATATACATTCGATACTTTCATGGAACAGACAAAAGGCTCATTGAGAAACTTCTTTTATGACGAGGAAGATATACTGGAGCGAGACCGTTTTTTGCAGCTTCACGGAACAGGGGAAGCACAGATCCTTGCAGCAGACGGTACAGTGAATAATGTACGGCTTTGTAAAGAGGATGCGACAGATGA
>OGQT01002759.1_pt1 | contig 12096 bp, 10 predicted proteins | sample 1553261 | NCBI WGS metagenome assembly OGQT01 (sample SAMEA2579992, study PRJEB22360) | human gut metagenome | biome: human gut; feature: human-associated habitat; material: faeces | place: Denmark | collected 2008/2010
GATCGTTCCGCCGCCAGTGTGATCGTTCCCTGGATGTCTGCATTCTGTGCTGCACCAGATGTTTCTGTTGTCACTGTTTCCTCTGTGCTTTCATTCTGTGCCGGAGCATCTGTGTTTGTATCTGCTCCTTTATTGCTGCCACAGGCTGCAAGTCCTGCGGTCATAGCAGTCAGTAATAGAACTGCTGTCCATTTTTTCATCATTTTTCCTCATTTTGCTTCTGATTATTTTTATACAAAACTGCAAATTGTTTGCAAATTTATGGTTCTTTTATTTTCCTGCACAATTTCCGGTATTTCCCTTTAAAATATCAATTCCATGCGTCAGTGCACCAATCGCATATTCCAGACACTCTCTTACCGCCTTCGGGCTTCCCGGAAGGTTGACGATCAACGCCTCTTTCCGGATTCCCGACACGCCCCTGGAGAGCATTGCCCTCGGCGTGATCTGCAGGGAATAATAGCGCATGGCTTCCGAGATTCCCGGTGTTTCGCGCTCAACTGCACGCATGGTTGCCTCCGGCGTATTGTCTCTTTTGGAAAAACCTGTTCCACCTGTCGTTAAGATCAGGTCCGCTTTATCTTCATCCGAAAGTTCACACAACAGTGCGGTCAGCGAGTCTCCATCATCCGGGATGATTTTTTTGAAAACTACCTCATAGCCCTCTTTTCTCACAATTTCTTCGACCGCCGCTCCGCTCGCATCCTCCCGCTCTCCCTTAGAGGCGGTATCGCTTAACGTGATGACTGCCGCCCGGTACTGCACATGAAATTCATCCCCGACACTGATTTTTCCGCCGTGAAGCACTTTCGCAAACACGCCGTTTGTCGGCATGATGCACTCTCCCATTTTCTGAAAAATCTCACAGCCGTGATGACATTCTTTTCCGATCTGCGTTAATTCCAGCACCACATCTTTGCACGTAAACCTTGTCCCGACCGGGAACTTGGTAAAATCATAGCCGCTCACGACGAGATTTTCTCCGAAAGCCCCATCTGTAACCTCTGCACCACGCGCCTTAAATGCGGCGATTGTTTCCTCTGATAATAAGGAAATCTGCCTGTGCCAGTTTCCTGCATGGGCATCTCCCTCAATTCCCCAGTTCTCCACAAATACTGCGGATTCTATATTTTTCTTCTGTGTGCCACGCTTTTCACTGATGCACACAGCCCTTACTTTTCCCATTTAAAAACCCAGCCTTTCCCACAACCTGCAAAGATTGTGTCTCTGTACTAGCCTCCAATTTCAGACATTCCTCTGTGATCTGTCTGCTTCGGCTCATTGATTTCCCCAAAATGATGGCACTTCGGTTTTTGTGTGATAGTCATTTCGATCTGCGCTTTTAACTCCGCATCCGAAACGCCGTCTCTTAACAGCGTGCGCAGATCCATTCCTGTCTCATATTGCAGACATGGTTTTAAAAAACCGTCCGCCGTCATGCGGACACGATTGCATCCACTGCAGAATTTATGTGAAATTGCACTGATAAATCCAATTTTTCCTTCAAATCCATCAATTTTCCTATAATATGCCGGTCCGCTTCCAAGTTTTTCCACGCACGGTCTGATCGTCCCATAAGTTTCACTGAGTATGTGCTTCACCTCTGCCTCTTTTAATGTATGTTTTTCTTTTCCCTGACCGATTGGCATCAGTTCGATAAAACGGACATTTACGCCGTCTTTTGCAAGTTCTGCCAGCGCAAGCAGCTCCTCTCTGGTCTGGTGCATCAGCACACAATTCACTTTTACAGAGATCCCTGCCTGTTTTTGCGCCTTTCGCATTCCCCGCAGCACTGCTTCCAGATTACCGTCAGAGGGATTCCTGTCCACATGACATCCTCCTGTGAGGGAATTGTAATGTTCCGGGTTTAATGTATCCAGACTGATATTCACACCATCGAGTCCCGCTTTTACAAGACCATCCAGCTGTTGTTCCAAAAGGATCCCGTTCGTCGTCAGTGTCACTTTTCCCATGCCGCATTCCTTTTTCAGCCGGAAAATAAGTTCTTCAATATGTTCCCTCACCAGAGGCTCACCCCCGGTCAGCTTAACATTTTTGATCCCGAGACTGCGGTAAATTCCAGCAAGTTTTACGATCTCGTCATAAGTCAGAAGTTCTTCCTGTCTCAGATACGTCTTACGCGTCTGCGGCATACAATAAATACAGCGCAGATTACAGCGGTCTGTGACCGAAATGCGGATATAGTCGATATTGCGGCTGTATTGATCTAACATTGTTCTCTTTCCTTACTTCGCTCAAAAAGTCCGGATTTTCCACCGTCTTTTTTTTCTAAATGAACGTCAAAAATTTCCATTGCGCGGTCCATTGCCTTGCACATGTCATAAATCGTCAGAAGCGCCACATTCACGCCCATCAGTGCCTCCATCTCCACTCCGGTCTTCCCGGATACCTTCACCGTACACCATGTCTGAATGCTTCCATTCTCCTCATCCACTTCAAACTCAACTGTACATTTATTCAGGCAAAGTGGGTGACACATCGGGATCAGGTTTGATGTCTGCTTCGTTGCCATAATGCCTGCTACTCTTGCCACTGTCAGGACATCTCCCTTTTTGGCTGTATGATTGACAATCGCCTCCATCACTTCCCGGTTCACATGGATCTTCCCACTTGCAACCGCGATACGTTCTGTGATTTCCTTGGCAGACACATCTACCATCACAGCATTTCCATTCTCATCAAAATGATTAAAACCCATAATCCGTACCTTTCTGTTTCAAAATCTCTATTGCTTTTACTTAAGCTTTTCCAAAAGAACAATCCGGAAAACGGCATTCCTCACATCCAAGGCAAAGTCCACCATGTCCTAATACATACAGATCCTCAGCCTTTACCGTGATTCCTGCTGCGATTCGTGGCAGCATAAGATCAAAAATCGTACTCTTAGCATACATTACACAGCCAGGGAGTCCCAGTACCGGTGTGCCATCCTCAAAATATGCCAGTAAAAACATCGCACCCGGAAGTACCGGTGCTCCGTATGTCACGATCCCGGCTCCTGAACGCTTGATTGCTCCCGGTGTCCTGTCATCCGGATCCACGCTCATTCCACCTGTGCAGAGAATCATATCAACTCCTTTTTCCTTATATTCCAAAATCTTTTCTGTAATAAGGCTTTCATCATCTCCCGGGTAGAAATGCTCCACCGTCTCAATTCCATATGTTTTTAATTTCCCGATCACTACATCGGAAAAAGTATCTTTGATCAGGCCTTTTGCAACTTCGCCCCCGGTTGTGATCAGTGCTGCGGTCTTTAATTTATAAGGAAGTACATTTACAATCGGCTCCTCTCCTGCAAGTTTTTGCACTTCTTCCATCTTCTCTTTTTCGATAATTAATGGAATGATTCTTGTTACAGCAAGCTTTGCTCCCTTTTTCACAGGAGTGTAGGAATGCCTTGTTGCGATCATCATCTCACCAAATGAATTGACTGCCAGCAATTTTTCCACATTGATCGTTAAAATTCCATCAATATCCGAGGTCAGCTCGATTTTTCCCTCTTTCGGCTTAGACGCATGCATATGCTCGCCCTGACAGATCTCACGCAAAATTTCTGCTGCTTCATCCTCATGAAGCATATTCTCATTCTTCTCCCAGACATATAGATTTTCTTTTCCCATTGATAAAAGAACCGGTATATCCTCTTCTGTCACGATATGTCCTTTGCGGAATCTCGCGTCTTTTGTCACACCTTTTATAATCTGTGTCATGTCATGGCATAAAACATGACCGACCGCATCTTCTGTTTTAATTAATTTCATTTATTTTTCCTCTTGTTTTCTATCGAACATTACTTTGCATGGTGCTTCTCTCTTTTCCACACCAAGCACATACTATTTCATCTTACTCACACGCCTTGGCATTCGGATATATCCGCGCCATTTTCGCATCGTCATAATGCTCGTCCATGTAAACCTGCCAGCTTTCTGTCGCTTCCACCTGTCTGTCACGCTCATCATACCTTATCAAAGCAAGGCAGGAAAACACAACATTGCAGCACATAAATACGATCAGAAGCCATGTTATTGTTTTTCCGATCACAACCGGAATTTTCTCGATCAGACCTGAAATTTTTGGATACAATACTTTAAACCATACTACCGCTGCGATTCCCCAGAAGAAACAGTATAACAGATTGATTCGTCCACCCAGGTTAAACGGCATCCAACTGTAATCCCAGAATACTTTTCCAAAGACCAGCTCTGTGAATACACTGCACAGATACTCATAAGCTCCACCTAAAAAGGTTCCTGTCCAGAATAAAAAGCCGTCGCTTTTGTCTTTGTATTTATATAACATTGCCGTCACCAGCGCAATCGCAAGTCCCCACACAATACTGAATGGTCCCCACACAACGCTGCTGCGGCTCATCCATACTCCCGCAGTGATCCGGCAGAAAATTGTTTCCGTAAGATCTCCTAAAAATGCTCCCACAAAAAACAGCATCACAATTTTATAAAAATCGCAACCCTTTGCAAAAACAGTTTTATCCTTTGTGACCTTTTCCACAAAGCTTGCCTTCGGGTAGGCTTTTGTCATTCGTTTTTCAATCGAATCTGAAATCTTATTGCCAAGCCTGATGCGGAAACGATCGATTTTGTTATTTGCCTTTAGCCACTTCTCCGGGTGTCTGCTCTTTCCTGTCACAAGCAGATAGGAGGCGAGTACATCCACTGCAAGCACACCGATCAACACAAGCAGGATAATGTGGATCAAAAGCTCCGGAAGGATTGCGAGCAGATGAAATACCCACCGATTGGCATAACGGACAACCACATAGCCCAATGCACCTTTTCCTAGTGAGACCGGAAGGCAGATGTAACCGTCCAGATTCCATTTACTCTCACCGTAATCCCACCAGCGTTTGTGATAAAATTTCTCGATTAATTTTCCTGCAACAAACTCTGTCACCGCTGCATATAACGATGCGAACAAAAAAAGCCAGATCCCCGTCAGCTCCTGCAGACCGACTGACATTGCCACGGCTCCCACACCATATAAAATACAAAGCGGTCCGTTCACCAGTCCCCTGTTTGAAAACTTCCGGTGAAGCAGTGTCGCCACGACTGTCTCAAGAATCCAGCCTGCGAAGGAATATATAAAAAACAGCCATAATAAATCATATCCGGTAAACTGTATCATTCGTATGTCCTCTCAATCATTTTCCCACAGTCTGCACCATAGATGCGCAAACCTGTTAAATCGTTACTTTTCTTACAACACACCGGAAATTATAACATATTATCCTTATCTTGTGTTATGCAAATCTGAAAATAGCCCCAACAAAAAAAAGAAAACGTTATCGGATTTTTCACCCAGATAACGCTCTCTCATACTTTTCTTTAAAATAGTGCTTTTACAGTCGGATATAATTTCTGAAACTGCTGATATTTTTTCTCATATTTTTCCACCAGAACCGGATCAGGCTCAATAGTGTCAACAACTTTGACTAGTTTTTCACAGGCTGCTTCCACGCTCTCATATTCGCCACAGCCTACCGCTGCAAGAATGGCTCCGCCATATCCAGGTCCTTCCTCACTCTCGATAATGTCAAGTTTTAAATTCATGACTGCTGCGATGATCTTTCTCCACAACGGACTTTTTGCTCCGCCGCCACAGATTTTCGACCGCTCGATTGAAATTCCAAGGCTTCTCGCCACCTCTAAGGAATCACGCAGTCCGAATGCCACACCTTCTAAGACAGCCTGGGTCATGTCTTCTCTTGTCGTATCCATTGACATGCCGATGAACATAGCTCTCGCATCCGAATTATTATGCGGAGAACGTTCCCCCATCAGATATGGAAGGAAAAATACCGGATTTTCTCCTAATTTTTCGATATTTTTCTGTTCTCCTGAATAGTCTTTTGTCTTTAAGATCTCATCCATCCACCATTTGTTACAAGATGCTGCTGAAAGCATACATCCCATCAAATGATAGCCACCATCCGCATGGTCAAAAGAATGCAGTGCATTGTTCTCATCTACTCCAAACTTCTTACTGGTGATAAAAATTGTTCCGCTTGTTCCAAGAGAAAGGTTGCATCTACCTTCTCCAACCGTACCGGTTCCGACTGCTGCGGCTGCGTTGTCCCCGGCTCCTGCAATGATCTTTACTTCTGCAGAAAGTCCTAATTCCTCTGCAATTTCCGTTTTTAAGTTACCGACTGTTTCATAACTTTCAAACAGATCCGGCAGCTGTTCTCTTGTCACATGACAGATTTCCATCATTTCTTTGGACCAGCAACGGTTTTTTACATCCAAAAGCAGCATTCCGGATGCATCCGAATAATCTGTACAGAATGTTCCGGACAATCTGTACGCAAGATAATCTTTCGGAAGCATGATCTTCTTTACCCTTGCCCACAGCTGCGGCTCATTTTTCTGCATCCAGAGGATTTTCGGTGCTGTAAATCCTGCAAATGCAATATTTGCTGTGTATTCAGATAATCGGTTTCTGCCGATCACTTCATTCAGATAATTGGTTTCCTCTGATGTACGTCCATCGTTCCAGAGGATCGCCGGACGGATAACATGATCCTTTTCATCCAATGTCACAAGTCCGTGCATTTGTCCGCCAAAGCTGATTCCTGCCACCTGGGTTTTATCACACTCCGAAAGCAGCTCCTTCAGGCCATCTACTGACTGCTCATACCAGTCATACGGATTCTGTTCTGACCAACCCGGATGCGGAAATGAAAGTCCATATTCACGGGATGCAATCTTCTCGATCTTACCATCTGCATTCATAAGAAGCAGCTTCACCGCAGAAGTTCCAAGATCTATTCCTATATATTTCATCGTCTTTCTCCTATTATTATCTTTCCGTCTCATTCACAGAACCATCAAAACTTTGTCCAAACAATAACGATTATTTTTATGCAAATGGATTCTCTGTCGGATAGCGTACGCCTGCCGGCTGATTGTAACCAATTTCCTCTACATCTACTCCAATGTATTTGAATACTTCATATAATGCCTTGCCATAATGTCCGAAAGCAACTGCTCCATGATGAGGGAAATTCTTCTCGATCAGTACGTGACGATAGAATCTTCCCATCTCCGGAATTGCAAATACACCGATCGATCCAAATGATCTGGTCGCAACAGGAAGTACTTCCCCATGTGCAATATATGCACGAAGGATATTGTCTGCTGTGCTCTGTAAACGGAAGAATGTAATATCTCCAGGTTTGATATCTCCCTCTAAAGTTCCGTTTGTCACTTCGATTGGAAGGCTTCTTGCCATGATTTTCTGATATCTCATTTCACAGAAGGATAATTTCCCTGATGCTGTGTTTCCACAATGGAATCCCATAAATGTATCTTTTAATGTGTATGGGAATTTTCCTTCGATCTCTTCTTTATACATATCTGCAGGTACAGAGTTATTGATATCAAGCAGAGTAACTGCATCTTCGCTGATCACAGTTCCGATAAACTCGCTTAAGCATCCGTAAATATCCACTTCACAGGATACCGGGATTCCCTGTCCTGTCAGACGGCTGTTCACATAGCATGGTACAAATCCAAACTGTGTCTGAAATGCAGGCCAGCACTTTCCGGCGGTTGCAACATATTTACGATATCCTTTGTGATCCCTTACCCAGTCCTTTAATGTAAGTTCATACTGTGCTAATTTTGCAAGAACTTCCGGTTTCTTATTTCCGGCACCAAGCTCTGCTTCCATCTCTGCTACCACTGATGGGATTCTTTCATCTCCTGCATGTTTATTGAATGCTTCAAATAAATCAAGTTCTGAATTTTCTTCTATTTCTACTCCGATATTGTAAAGCTGTTTGATCGGTGCATTGCAGGCAAGGAAGTTCAATGGTCTTGGACCAAAGCTGATGATCTTTAAATCACTTAAAGCAACTACAGCACGTGCGATCGGTTCAAATTCATGGATCATATCAGCACATTCCTCTGCGGTTCCAACCGGATATTCCGGGATATATGCTTTGATGTTGCGAAGCTTTAAGTTATAGCTTGCGTTTAACATACCACAGTATGCATCGCCTCTTCCGTCTAACAAGCTGTTGCCGGATTCCTCTGCGGCTGCAATAAACATCTTAGGTCCTTCAAAATGCTTTGCAAGCAATGTCTCAGCGATCTCAGGTCCGAAATTTCCAAGATATACAACAAGTGCATTACATCCTGCTGCTTTCACATCCTCTAAAGCCTGTACCATATGGATCTCGCTCTCTACGATACAGATCGGACATTCATAAATGTGCTCCGCACCGTATTTTGCTTTGTAAGCGTCCATTAAAGCTTTTCTTCTGTTTACTGAAAGACTTTCCGGGAAACAATCCCTGCTGACTGCTACTACTCCGATTTTTAAATTTGGCATATTATTATTCATGTGCTTTTCCTCCATTATACCTTTTATAATTTTATTCTTTTCTTATTGTCAGGTTCTCGCCTCTTAATCCGTTAAATGCACCTTCTATCCCTGCTTCTTCATGTGCGATCAACCATTTGTTCTTCGCCGTCATCAAAGCATCTTCGCCTTCCTTTGTTAACGGAAAATCAATGTCTGTATTCGTTCCTTTCGGAAGAATGACCACACATTTAAAACCATTTTCTCCATCATTGCATGGTGCATAATGAAGTGTTGTCCCATACATTTCAACTACGGTTCCTGCCGGCACAAAAAACGCTTCCACTTTAGAAGTATCATAAGTATAGTCTTTCTCTACATCCCAAAGCCATCCAAGCAGAAGAACCATATTAGTCACAGCAATATTGATCTCGGAATTGCGGTGATACTCCAGTGCATTGAGCTTATGATTGTTTCCATTACAATATCCGACCTGGATTGGAAGACCACCATATATGCGATTCTTAAAAACTGTTGCTTCGGACAGATTTTCCATTTCTTCTACCGATGGCACATAGATGACATCTTCCGGCAATGGGGTGTGTTCCATCTCCCTTAAGATTTTCACACATTCCATACCGTTCCATACTTTTCCGTATTTACGGAATCTTTCATCTGTAACTGAAAAAATCTCCATAATTACCCCCTGTTCTTTCTTGAAGCCATTGTTAATGTCTGACTCAAGTATAGCAAGCAGCAATTATGGAGACTAGTAATTCTTTGTCTAAGTAATGTCACTTTTTTGTCTTTTTCGTATTTTTGTTTAAAAATTATTCTTTCACTCTTTGCAAATGTTCATCTCTCATTTTTCTATATTCATTCGGCAGATATCCATACTTTTTCCTCATCAGATTTGAAAATGCTTTACTGTTCGGGAACCCATGGTTCAATGCAATGTCACCAATTTGATGTTCTGTTTCTTCCAATTCCTTTACCGCATGTTCAAAACGTACACTCTGCAGATAATCCTTATAATTAATCTTTGCATATTTTTGGAACATTCTTGATAAATACGATGGAGAATATCCGAAAATCCCCGCCAGCTTTTCCAGAGAAATGTCTTCGGTATAATGTTCCTTAAGATATCCGGTAATCACTCCAAGACGTTTTAACTGTTTCGTATTTTTCAGCAATTCCTCATGCACTTCCAATTTCCGATATCTGGTGACAAGAAGGTACTCCAGCTGATAGAAACAGCTTAGCATTTGCAATTCATATCCCATCCTGCACTCCGTGTTCCGCTCATACATCTCATTTAATAAAGAAAAGACTCTCTCATCGTCGCTCTTCTCACTGTGGGAAAACCAGATAAACTGTTCCTCCGTATAGTAACCGGCAAAACTGCCAAGTGGAATCTGCAAGACGATCGTCTCATTTGGATCCGGTGCATAGATGGAATGTACTTCATTGCTGTTGACCAGAACAAAATCTCCCGCCTGTAAATGATATTTTTTTTCATTTAAAAAGAAGTTAAGGCTTCCATCTTTCACCGCAAAGATCTCCACAGACCGGTGCCAGTGCTTGTCTCTTATGTATTTTCCGTCTTTTCCCTCGAAAAGGAAGAGTTTGAAGGGAAGTCCTCTGTTCGGGACGATTACTTCATGCTGACAGGCTGCCTCGTTTTTCATGATTTTTCCTTTCTTATCGCATAGAGACATCCCATTACCAATACCAGCATTAATATGAAAAATACAGGCCGATTCATATCTTCCCCTGTTTTAGGCGAAACTGTTACAGCATCTTTTGTTGCTTTGGACGTGCCACTTATCGTAGCTTCGGTCGTACCACTTGTCGTAGTTTCGGATGTATCTCCTGTTGTGCCTTCTGTTGTCGTTTCCTTTGTTGAATTCTCTGTCGTTGTCTCACTCTTCTTATATGCGACCGCATAATTGGAAAATCCTTTTGTCTGGAACATCACGGTCTTAGCTGCAGAATCAAAGGATGCAGGAATAACCTCATAGGTTCCATCCGAATTCTCATGAATGACAATCAGATCATTGCTTTCAACCTCCAGATCTGTCCCCAACTGAAGGGACACCTTTGCCGGATTCTTCAAAGCTGTTATATTATTTACCCACAGATTTGTCGTTGAATTCTTGTAGAGGATCTGCGCCAGTTTAATATCAAAATACCCAACGATCCGATAATCCCCGGCTGCCTTTTCAAAGGCTTCCTGCTGTTGCGGTGTGAGTTGTGCATCCTTTATCATCAGTCTGCTGTTTCCAGAAGTGATCTCATTTTCTGCTAACTGAATCAATGCATTTTTCACTTTATCTGTATTCAGTTCTGTCTGATCCTCTTTCTTTGTAAATATGCCGCAGATATGAACATTTGTATCCGGCATCGTGTATGTATATGTAGATGTATCTTCCAATGGTGTCAAAGACTGTCCATTGATTGTGATGGAATCAAGCTGGTACCCATATTCCGGTGTTACACGAAACGTTATTTCTGAACCCGGCACAATCAATCCATACCCATGACTGGCGTTCTGATTAATATCCTTTAATTCAACCGGGTTTCCGTCTTCATCTTTAATTCCAATAATCTCAACACTTCCATGCTTTAATAATTCATCCTCTTTCAGGCTTGTATTATTTGCATTATCACTCTCCCATACGATACTTCGCTTTGTTTTCGTCACCGCTGAACTCTTTGTAACCTCGATCGTATATGCACTTGCGGGTGCTGCTGCAAATTCCACGCTGTCCTTTGTTCCTTCCGGAAGATTGACTTGCATTCCATTTACCGTAACAGTTCCGATATTTCCATCGCCAAATGCCAGCTGAATCCCAATCAGATTATAGATTTCACCAGAGGCATATCCCTTTCCAGTCCCTAGTATATTCTTGCTCTCTCTTCCGATTTTCTCTCCATTTAGACGAATCTCCATTCCAAATCCATCATAGGTTCCTGTTATCTGAATATCATCCGGATAAACAGGCTTAGGTGGTCCAGGTTCGTATTCTGCCCTAATATTCAGGTCACCGCTAAATTCGTATGGATCCAGCTTAATATACGGATTACTGTTAATATTATACGATTTCTCATTGATATAGAACCGAATATCCGAACTTGAAATACTCGGCAGGTATTCTATAGATGGAGTATTAAAAATAATATCAACCTTTAAATAATAATATTTCTCTGACAAATCGAGCGACATGCCATTTCCACTGATCGAACAATCCTTATAATCACTGTCTTTCGTACATAATGTGATTTTTGCTTTACAGCCTTCATCAATATTAACCATAGCCTTTCCATCGTCAATGGATGCCCCTATAAAATTCAATGTCACCATTTTTTGATCTTCCGCCTTTACCGGTGTACTAACCAGCAACAGCAGGCACATGCTGATACACAACCATATACCCAGAAAAAAAACTGTTTTTTTCCTCATAATATTGTCCTCCTTCTCTGTTTTCTCCCCAAAAGTTGTTACTGACATTTTATCATAAAGCACTTGACACCACAATCATTTCTCAGCTGCCTTTTTTGTGCAAAAAAAATAACTGCCAAATTTCGAATAAATTCGGCAGTTGGTGTAAAATAAACGAAGCTGTCATTTGACGAATTTTATTCGTTATAGCGACAGCTCCTTCCACCCTTGGTAAGGTGAAAATTTGCAAAAAAATAGAGCGGGTGATGGGAATCGAACCCACGTATCCAGCTTGGAAGGCTGGTGTTCTA
>OGQT01002767.1_pt1 | contig 12076 bp, 12 predicted proteins | sample 1553261 | NCBI WGS metagenome assembly OGQT01 (sample SAMEA2579992, study PRJEB22360) | human gut metagenome | biome: human gut; feature: human-associated habitat; material: faeces | place: Denmark | collected 2008/2010
CCTTCTGATCACTCGTGGTGCACGCTTCAGCGACCGTGTGACAGGAGATACAAAGACCTTCGCACCGAAGGCAAAGATCCTGCAGATCGATGTAGATGCAGCTGAGATTAACAAGAATATTGTGGTTGATGCCTCTGTGATCGGAGATCTGAGGGAAGTGCTGAAGATTCTCCTTGAGAAAATTCCGGAGAAGCGCCATGATGAATGGGTGCAGCATATTCAGGATATGAAAGAAAAATATCCCTTAAATTACGATCATTCTCAGCTTACCGGACCCTACGTGATCCAGAAGCTTTATGAACTGACAGGTGGAGATGCAATCATTTCCACAGATGTAGGACAGCACCAGATGTGGGCTGCCCAGTATTTCAAATTTAAGGAGCCGAGAACCTTCCTGACATCAGGAGGGCTTGGTACCATGGGCTATGGCCTTGGCGCAGCAATCGGAGCAAAGATGGGCTGCCCGGACAAAACCGTGGTAAATATAGCAGGAGACGGCTGTTTCCGTATGAACATGAACGAGATCGCCACAGCGGTTCGCTGCGGCAAACCTCTTGTCCAGATCATTCTGAACAATCATGTTCTGGGAATGGTACGCTAGTGGCAGACTCTGTTCTATGAACAAAGATATTCTCAGACCATCTTAAATGATGGTGTGGACTTCGTGAAAGTTTCTGAAGCAATGGGAGCAAAAGCAATCCGCGTTACGAAGATGGAAGAAGTAGAGCCTGCACTTAAGATGGCGCTTTCATCAGAGGGTCCGATAGTTCTCGATTGCTGGATCGACCAGGATTTAAGCGTATATCCTATGGTTCCTGCAGGAGCAAGTTTAGACGAGGTATTTGATGAGGAGGATGTGAAGAAATGAGCAGAGTGTACAATTTTTCCGCAGGACCGGCGGTCCTTCCGGAAGAGGTGTTGAAAGAAGTCGCAGATGAAATGATGGATTACAATGGTACCGGCATGTCCGTTATGGAAATGAGCCACAGAAGTGCTGCATTTCAGGAAATCATCGACACAGCTGAGAAGGATCTTCGTGAGCTGATGAATATTCCGGACAACTATAAGGTACTTTTCCTTCAGGGCGGCGCTTCCCAGCAGTTTGCCATGATTCCGATGAATCTTATGAAAAATGGCGTGGCTGATTACATCGTAACCGGTCAGTGGGCAAAGAAAGCTTATAATGAGGCTTGCAAATATGGAAAAGCAGTTAAAATTGCTTCTTCTGAGGATGAGACATTTTCCTATATTCCGGATTGTTCCGACCTTCCGATTGATGAGGATGCAGATTATGTTTATATTTGTGAGAACAATACCATTTATGGTACAAAATATAAAACACTGCCAAATACCAAAGGAAAGACATTGGTAGCAGATGTATCTTCCTGCTTTTTGTCAGAACCTGTAGATGTCAGCAAATACGGCGTTATCTACGGTGGTGTTCAGAAGAACATCGGACCTGCCGGTGTTGTTATTGTAATTATCCGTGAGGATTTGATTCCGGATGAAGTGGATGAGAAAGTTCCTACGATGCTTCAGTACAAGATTCATGCCGATGCACAGTCTCTTTACAATACACCGCCTGCTTACGGTATTTACATTTGCGGCAAAGTATTTAAATGGATTAAGAAAATGGGCGGCTTGAAAGAGATGCAGAAGAGAAACATCGAAAAAGCAAAAGTTTTGTATGATTTCTTAGATTCTTCCAAACTGTTCAAAGGAACCGTACGCAAAGAAGACCGTTCTTTGATGAATGTACCATTTGTAACAGGAGATAAAGATTTGGATGCAAAATTTGTTGCAGAAGCAAAAGCGGCTGGATTTGAAAACTTGAAAGGACACCGTACCGTTGGTGGTATGCGTGCCAGCATTTACAATGCAATGCCAAAAGAGGGTGTTGAGAAATTGGTTGAGTTTATGAAGAAGTTTGAGGAGGAGAATGCATAATGAGTATCAAAGTAAACTGCTTAAATCCGATTGCAGCCTGCGGTCTGGATATGTTGGGAGATAACTACGAGATTACGGAAAATACAAATGAAGCAGAAGCCATTTTGGTTCGCAGTGCCGGTATGCACGACATGGATTTGCCGGAATCTCTGTTGGCTGTAGCCCGTGCAGGTGCCGGTGTAAATAACATTCCGCTTGATGCATGCGCAGAAAAAGGTATTGTTGTCTTTAATACACCGGGTGCAAATGCAAATGGTGTAAAAGAGTTAGTGATTGCTTCCCTTTTATTGGCTGCCCGTGATATCACAGGTGGTATCAAATGGTGTCAGGATAACAAAGACGATGAGAATATTGCAAAATCCGGAGAAAAAGCAAAGAAAGCATTCGCCGGAACAGAAATTAAAGGCAAGAAATTGGGTATTATCGGTCTTGGTGCAATTGGTGTATTAGTTGCCAATGCGGCAAACCGTCTCGGTATGGATGTTTACGGATGTGACCCTTATTTGTCCGTTGAGCATGCACTTAACATGTCCCGCGATGTAACGATGGTAAAAACAAATGAGGAATTGTATGAGATGTGTGATTACCTTACCGTGCATGTTCCGCTTTTGGATTCCACCAAGGGAATGTTTAACAAAGAGGCATTTGACAAGATGAAAGACGGTGTTGTTCTTCTTAACTTCTCCCGTGATACACTGGTGAACGAAGACGACATCAAAGTGGCACTGGAGTCCGGTAAAGTAGCAAAATACGTTGTTGATTTTCCAAATCCGACAACAGTAAAGCTGCCAAATACAACCGTAACACCTCATCTTGGTGCTTCCACACAGGAGTCTGAGGACAACTGTGCGAAAATGGCAGTCAGTGAAATTCGTGATTTTATGGAAAATGGTAACATCAAAAATTCTGTGAACTATCCAAACTGCGACGCCGGTGTATGCCAGACAGCAGGACGTATCACGATTGCGCATAAGAATGTACCGAATATGTTGAGCCAGTTTACGACATTGTTCTCCAAAGATGGTGTCAATATCGAAAACATGGTAAATAAGAGCCGTGGAAACTTTGCGTATACAATACTTGATATCTGCTCTGATTCAACCGATGAAGTAGTAAAGGAATTAGAGGCACTTGACGGTGTTATCCGCGTTCGTGTGATTAAATAAAAAGTGCCGGAAATATCAAAAATAGTGCATGACATATCATGGAAATATCTCCTTCTATTTGCTACAATTTAAGTAGATAAAAAAGGAGGAGGTATTTTTTATGTTACAGAAAAAAACAAAAAGAGTTCTTTCGCTTGCAACAGCACTTGCTCTTGTTTGTACAGGAATATCATTTCCTGACAGCAATGTAGCAAAGGCGGCAAAAAAGGCAAAACTCAAAACAAAGAAAATATCATTAAAAGTAGGAAAGAAAAAGAAAATTGCAATTTCCGGAAAAGTAAAGAAAGCAAAGTACACGTTTAAGAGTAGTAAAAAAGCAGTTGCTTCGGTTAGTAAATCCGGTGTTGTAACAGCAAAGAAAAAGGGTAATGCGGTAATTACGGTAAAAGAGAAAAAGAAGAAAAAGACAAAACAAACATAACAATAGTTGAAGATATCATAGAATATATAAAAAATTCAAATAATGAAAAATATTTAAAAATAACAATATGTGACGAAACAAAATCAATTTTTAATTCGGTAATAAGAAAACTAAAAACAATTTCTGATATAGATATTCTAGATGTAAGCCATATGTCTAGAAAAGTTATAAAACAAGGAACTGAAGATGTGAAGATAGAATATTTCTACACAGAAATATCATTAAAAGAAGTAGATAAATGGACAGCTATTGAATATTTAATAAATAAGTTGAATATAAAAAAAGAAGAAGTTATTGTAATACGGAGATAACATGAATGATAAATTAATGATACAAAATGCCGGCATAGGAATTGCAATGGGACAGAGTACACCTAGAATTAAAGAAATAGCAGACTATGTAACAGAAGATAATGACAATGATGGAGTAAAAAAGGCGATAGAAAAATATTGCACAAATATGTAAAAATAGTTAATATTACAAAAATGTTACAGAAATATTAACTTTTTGTTACAAAATGGTATTTTGTTGATTAAAGGATAAATTTGATGTAAAATGTAATAAAGGTTATAAAAATAATAAACAAGGAGGAATTTGTAATGGCAACAAATCCAATGCAAAGAAAAGCAAGAAATTCATTTTTATTAGGAGTATTAGTAGCATTAATACTAGGAGGAGCAGTAATAGCGTTATTGATTATTCAATTAAAAAATTATAAAGAAAAAGAAGCCCAAGAACAAGCAAACAGTGTAAAGGTTTGGGTATTATCACAAGATGTAATATCAGGACAAGTTATAACAACAGATATGCTAAAACAGCAAGTTGTAAATAAAAATCTTGTACCAAGTAATGCAATAGGAGACACATCAATTCTTTCAAACTATGCATTATCAGACAAAGAGGGAAACGAAGTAACAACAGAATATAAAAATAATGTTGCTACATTATATATAACAAAAAATGGTACTAAATCAGAAATAAAAACAGAAGACGAAACAGGAAGCTATTATATAGAACAAGGTGGAAATAAAGAATATATTGAACTTGCAGAAACTCCAATAATAGCAAAAGTAAATATGAATAAAAATTCTGTTGTAACAATAGACATGATTTCAAAATCTGATGAAAAAACAACAGATGATTTAAGAAAAGTAGAATATAATATGCTAGTTTTACCAACACAAATAGAAACAGGAGAATACATAGATGTAAGATTATCACTTCCATCAGGTCAAGATTATATTGTAGTTTCTAAAAAACAAGTAGAAATACCTCAAATTAATGGAGTAGATTCAGCCGATACTATTTGGCTTAAACTATCTGAAGAAGAAATAATAACAATGAATAATGCAATAGTAGATGCATATAGATCAATAGGAGCAACATTAAAAGTTGTAACATATACAGAAGCTGGAATACAAAATGCAGCAACTCCTACATATGTTCCAAAAGGAGAAGTAATGGAACTAATAAATGCTGACCCAAATATTGTTCAAACAGCAAAGAATGCATTAATTCAAAGATACAACTCAGAACAAGGAAGAGTAAGAAGTAACATAAACTCAACAATAAATAACAGTGGAGCAGACGGAGAAGAAAACTTAAAAACAAAGATTGAAGAAAGTGTAACAAATTCTAAAGAAACAAGAAAAGAATACTTAGACTCTTTAGGAGGAAATTAAAAATATAAAAAGGAGAGTTATATATGAAAAAAATAGGATTTATAGGGGCTTATGATAAAACAGACTTATTATTGAATATAGCAAAAGTATTAACCGTAATGAATTACAGAGTTCTAGTTGTAGATTCAACAATAAACCAAAAAGCAAGATACGTTGTACCAGCAATAGATCCTACTGTTTCATATATAACTTCTTTTGAAGATATGGATGTAGCAGTTGGATTTAACAATGTATTAGAAATTCAAAGATATACAGGAATAACAGGTGAATTGCCATATGATATATTACTAATAGATTGTGACACAATAGAAAGAGTTGAACAATTCGAATTAGAAAAAGCTGACAAAAATTATTTTGTTACATCATTTGATGTATATTCATTAAAAAGAGGACTTGAAATATTAAGCAATATAACTGTGCCAATTAAGCTAACAAAAACTATTTTTACAAAAGAAGTACTAAAAGAAGATGATGAATATTTAAATTATTTATCACTAGGATATAAAATAATTTGGGAAGATGAAAGAATATATTTCCCAATAGAAAACGGAGACTCTGTGGTAATTACTGAAAATCAAAGATTGCAAAAAATAAAATTAAAAAGAATAAGCTTACAGTATAAAGAAAGTATGAGCTTTATCATACAACAAATATTAGATCAAAATAATGATTCTAATATAAGAAAAGCTATAAAAGCTATAGAAAAAGGAGCATAAGAATGTCAGTAATAACATTTGTTAATAATTTAGAAGAAGAAACAGGAAAAACAATGTCATTAGTTGCAATTGCAACACATATGGCAATAAATAATAATAATAGAATATTAATAATATCAACAACTAATAAAGAAGACAAAATAAACAGCTGCTTTTTTGAAGAACAGCAAGCAAGAAAAATGAGACTAGGAATATTAGGAAATAGAACATCAGCAATTGATTCAGAAAGTGGAATAGAAGGAATAGCAAAAATTGCAAGAAGCAATAAACTAACTCCAGAACTAATAACAAATTATACTAAAGTTGTATTTAAAGATAGACTAGAAATAATATTAGGTGCAGATAAAAGTAAAAGACCATTAACAGAAGAAGAAGATAAAGAAATAACTGAAGAATATATAAATTTAATAAGCGTTGCAAGAATGTATTATGATAAAGTATTTGTTGATTTAGACAGCAACTTAAGTGAAGAAATAAGACAAAGAATAGTAGATAGTTCAGATTTAGTAATAGTCAATACATCACAAAACTTTAATAGTTTAAGAAAACTAAAAGAGAAAAAAGAAAATAGTGAATTATTACAATCACCAAAAACTTTAATATTAGTAGGAAGATATGACAAATTTTCAAAGTATAATGTGAAAAATATATCAAGATACTTAGAAGAAAGAAATCAAGTCTTAACAATACCTTATAATACTTTATATTTTGAAGCTGCAAATGAAGCAGGAGTACCAGACTTATTTTTAAGATTTAAAAAAATATCAGATTCGGACGACAGAAATGCTCTATTTGCATTAGAAGTAAAAAGAGCAGCAGAAAATATTATATACAGACTACAAGAATTACAAGCAAGAATGTAAAAAAAATACCAAAATAAATATGGTTACACAAACCAAATGTAACGAAGGGAGAAAATCAAATGACAATAGCAAACATACTATTAACTCTAGTTGTTTTAGTTGCAGCTGGTGCAGCAATTTTCTATTACATAAAAAAGAAAAAAGAAGCACCAACAGAATCAGCAATTAATGTAGATGATAAGACATATACAATAGAAAAAATGCAAGAATTTGTTAAAAGAAGATTAGACGAAATAACAAAAGTCAACTTGTATGATATTGGTCTTTCAGAAGAAGAGTTAAAAAGAAGAAAAAATAAAAAATATGAATTGAAAAAAGCCTTAAAAGGTTGTACATATGGAGATGTTAACGACAAAAAGTATGTAAAAGAATTAATATTTGATTTACTTTCAAAAGAATATGGAGTAAATGAAGGAAATATATCAAAGGCAATATCATTTGATGTTCCATCATTACTAACAGCACAAGATAAATTTGATATCTTATTATATATGTATAAAAAAGATTTTGGGTATGAAGCATTAACTGAAATAATAAAAAAATACAATTTAGCAGAACTAAAATATGTAGAAGGAGAAACTAAACCAGCATATGTAATAACATCACAAGAAATCGAAGATATATTTGAAAAAGAACATTTACAATTAAATTTTACAGATAAATTATCAGTTGTAGTACAAAGAATATATCAACACTATAAAGGATATAGTAGTATTGATGAAGTAAGAGATATGAATATAGATGGTGTATCTGGTGGTGTATCTGGTTTACCAGAAAGTTTTATAAGCCAAGTTGCACAAACAGGAACAACAGATTATATTGAACAAGTATCTGAACATAAAGTTCCAAGAGCATGTGATAGTATTTGGATATTTTTCCAAGGTAAATCAATTCGTTTAGCATTTTTGTCATTTGGAACAGAAGCAGAATTAAAAAGAGTATGTCAAAATATTTATAAATATAATAACCCAGGACAATTATCAGACACAAATGGTTATAAAGTAAATGAAATGAAAGACGGATCTCGTGTTGTTGTTGTAAGACCAAGTATGTCAGAAACATGGGCATTCTTCGTAAGAAAGTTCGACGTAAAACGTGCTACTGTTGAACAATGGACAGGAGATATGGCTGGAAAAGAAAAAGCAATTGAATTATTAAAATATCTTGTAAAAGGTGCAAGAATAACATCAATAACTGGTGAACAAGGTTGTGGTAAAACAACACTACTTATGGGATTGATTGAAAATATTTATGAAACAATGAACTTACGTATCACTGAAATGGCATTCGAGTTGCATTTAAGAAAAGTTTATCCAACAAGAAACATTTTATCAATGCGTGAGACTGATACAATTTCTGGACAAGAGTGTTTGGACGTTCAGAAAAAGACAGATGGTTCTGTTAATATCATCGGTGAGGTTGCAACAGACCCAGTAGCATCTTGGATGATTCAATCAGCACAGGTTGCTTCAAAATTTACATTATTTACTCACCATGCTAAAACATTCCCAGATTTAGTTACAGCATTAAGAAACTCAATGTTAAGAGCAGGAGTGTTTAAAAATGAAAAAACAGCTGAGGAACAAGTTGTACAAGTATTAAATTTTGATATACATTTACAAAAAGACTTTAGAGGTAGAAGATATATTGAGAGAGTAACAGAATGTATACCTGTTAAAGATTCAAAGACTTATGACTTTGAATATAAAAAAGAACATGATATGGATTCAAAAGTTACAAAATTCTTTGAAAATGCAACAACATATTTTTCAAAAGTAACAGAACAAAATTTATATACATATCAAAATGTTTTAGAATATGTTGATGGAGAATATCAATTGACAAATAAAATAACAGATCAAAATATTCATGATATGAGAGCAAATATGGATGAAACAGATGCAGTTGAATTTGACAAATTTATTGAAAAATATTGGGGAAAAACTAAAAAAGTATAAAACATAGATGAAAGGAGAGTTGTTATTAAATGGATGCTAGTGTGCTAAAATATATAATATTTGGTTCTATTGGTTTATTAGTAATTGCTGGAATTGCATATTTTGCTTTAGCAAAACAAATGGGAAAATCAGAATATGCAAGAATAAAGAAGTTACAACAAGGAACTAAAACAAGTGGCTTTTCAATGGATGTTTTATACCAGAGATTATATATAACATTTATTAAAATACCTTTCATCAAAAGATATTTATTTAAACTTCGTAGAAGGCTTGAAATTTTAAATATTGACGATGAATATAGTACAAGAAGAGATTCAGCAAAAATTTTAATGAATGCAATATTAATACTTATACCTATTGTATTTATAACAATTATAATCACAAAACAAAATATATTACTTATGTCAATTTTGTTAATCTTCGAATTGTTTGTTGTAGATTCAATGACAGAGGGAATGGTTGACAAAATTGACAATAAATTATTAAAAGAACAAATAGACTTTTTCGCTGAAATTAGACATGCTTATCATGAGTTTAATATGGTTGAAGAAGCTATATATCAAGTTTCTTTGGATGATGAAAAAAATGTTTCAAAACAAGGTGAAAAAATTTATGAAATATTAATTTCAGATGATCCAGAAACAGAACTAGAAAAATATTATGATACAGCACCAAATAGTTATTTAAAAGAATTTGCTGGTATATCATATTTGACCAAGGAATTTGGTGATAGAAAAGACAAAGATGGTTCATCATTATTTTTGAAAAACGTAGATAATATTACACAAGAAATGCAAATTGAAATTTTAAAAAGAGATAAATTAAATTATGTATTTCAAAGTTTGTCAATAATATCAATATTACCAGTATTATTACTAGAACCATTAAAAAATTGGTGTCTTTCAAACTTCTCTTTTACAGGAGAGTTTTATAATGGAAAGATGGGGCTATTAGCCCAAATAATAATAGTAGTTATAACAATTGTTTCTTATATATTAACAAGAAAGCTAAAAGATAACGGAGGGGTTCAAACAGAAGTTTCTCATACAGATCATCCTTGGCAAGAAAAATTGTATAATATTCCTTTAGTAAAAAAAATTGTTAATATGTTTATTCCTAAAAAGGGAACAAAAGATTACAAAAAGATGCAACAATTATTAAAAGATTCAGCATCAAAATCAAAAATGGAATGGATATATGTAAATAGAATTATTTTAGCAGTTATAAGCTTTGTGGCAACAATAATTCTTACAACACAGTTACATAAAATAGCAATAAATTATGTATATACAGAGCCAACAACTAGAACTACAGTTTTAGGAACATTATCAGATAAAGAAAAGAAAAAAGCAGAAAACTTAACAGAACAGGATAATTATTTCTTAAATAAATTTAAAGGAAAATTAGATGTAACAGTAGATGATATTAAAAAAGCAATGATAAAATCAGACTATTATACAGAATCAGACGAAAACCTAACAACAGACTCTGAAAGAATTTTGAAGAAATTAAAAATTATAAATTCAGAACAAATGAAATGGTTTGAAGAATTAATTGCTATGGGAATAGCTGTTATGGGATATATGGCTCCAGTTTGGTTAATGATATTCCAAAAGAAAATGAGACAAATGGAAATGGAAAATGAAGTAATGCAATTCCAAACAATTATTTTAATGCTTATGAAAATAGAAAGAATAAGTGTTGAAATGATTCTTGAATGGCTAGAACGTTATTCAAACATTTTCAAAGAGCCGATAGCAAGATGTGTAAACAACTATGAAGCAGGTGCTTGGGAAGCACTTGAGGAATTAAAACAATCAGTAAGTAATCATGATATGATTAGGATTGTAGAAAGTTTACAATCAGCAGTAGAAAAAATACCAATTAGAGAAGCATTTGATGAATTAGATGCAGATAAAGATTATCATAGAGAAAAACGTAAAGCAACAAATGATCAATTTATTTCTAAAAAAGGAATAATAGGAAAATTTGTAGGCTTTGCACCAATGATTTGCTTATTCGTTGGATATTTGATAATACCATTAGTATTTATTGGTCTATCAAGTATGGGAAGTGCATTTGCAGGATTACAATAATAAAGAAAGGAGTTTGATTATATGGAAAATGCAACAAAAGCATTGTTGATAGCAGCTGGTGTTTTAATAGGAATTATAATATTATCAATGTTGTTATTAGGATATAATCAAATTTCTAATTATTATCAACAACAGAGTGACAATTTAAGCTTAAGACAAATTGTTGAATTAAATAAGAAATTTACAAATTATGATGGAAAAACAATTCGTGGAAATGAAATGCTTTCTGTTATAAATTCTGTTGTTGATTATAATACTTGGGTTGCACAAAATGCAAACGAAGGGTATGAGGAAATACAGTTAAACATTTCATTTGAAATGTCAATAACAGATAGTAGATGGACATCATTTCATATAGAAGAATCATCATCATATGATTACTTATTTCCAAACAATTTGTCAATAACAAATACTAATATGAAAAAGATTTCAACAAGAAAAAACGATTTATTAACAAAATTTAGCAATTTATCACAAACTGGATTTGTAAGTTCTAATGTTGTATCTGAAAATACTTTACAATTACTTTCTTCAAATGTTCATACAATAAGAGATTGGCTAACAAGATCAACACAAAATACTAATGATATGTCTCAAAGTCAAAAGGAAAGATATGATGAAAATAATGTAAAGGCTGCAAAAATAATTGATAAAATATTACAAACAAAGTTTACAGATAATACAGCAGAGGAAACACAAAGAAATATGCTTGCACAAAAAAGTAAAATTGAAAAAATAGAACAAATAGCAGCAGAATATTATGAACTTACACAATTTAAAAGAACATATTTCCTATGTGAAGGTGAAGAAACTGGTAAAAGTGGAGTTGTAATTGCTTCAAATGGTAAAGTTAAAGCAATGAATTTCAAAATAGTTTTAAATAATGATCAAGGTCATACTATAAAATTTAATTAAATTGATGAAAGGAAAAGTTAATGGAGAATGCAACAAAAGCTTTGCTTATGGCAGCAGGAGTACTAATTGGAATAGTTATACTATCGTTAGGAGTATATTTATATGGGACTATAGGAAATTATGTACAAATGTCACAAGAAGAAATGAATAATCAAGCATTAATTAAATTTAATACTCAGTTTTATAATTATACTGCAATAGAGAATCAACAATATACTTTTCAAGATATAATTACAATAGCAAATATTGCATATGAAAACAATTCTGAAAAAGAATTATTAGATGAAACAGAATCTAGTTATGGAACAGACT
>OGQT01002771.1_pt1 | contig 12045 bp, 9 predicted proteins | sample 1553261 | NCBI WGS metagenome assembly OGQT01 (sample SAMEA2579992, study PRJEB22360) | human gut metagenome | biome: human gut; feature: human-associated habitat; material: faeces | place: Denmark | collected 2008/2010
TGGCTTCTGGGGTGGGGTCTGCCGTTTCCGGCTGTTTTCCGCCGCGAAGCAGAAAAATACCGAGCACAATGCAGGTAGCGCCCAGTATCGCGACCAAAATGATCAGTGCGCGCTGTTTCACAGGCGTTCCCCCTTTCCTGAAAGATCCGGCAGGTTTCGTTGAAATTCGCGCCACACATCGCGCTCAACGGACTTTTGAATCACTTGCATTGCTTCTCCGAGTCTCGGAGGTCTTGTAGTCATGTTGTGGCAGTCGGAGCCCAGCACATCAATCTCGCCGCGCTGCAGCATCTTCACTGCTTTTCGCTTTGTCCTCCAGCTTAAAAAGAACAAAGCGTTGCATTGCATTTTCACGCCCTGTGCCCGTAACGCCTGCAATGCGTCACTGTTGTGAAACGGCAGGTAGCGCTCAATGTGTGCCAATAACACCTGTGTGTCCCGTCGGTTTTGAATCTCGGCCACTTCATCGGCCATGCGGCGGCTCCACTTTGCAAAAGGCATTTCAAGCAGCAGTATGTTCGTGTTTTGTATCCATAACGCTTCCAGTTCGTCAATACGGCTGACGCCGCCAAAGTAACAAACCTCTGCGCCAAGATAAACACGCGGCAGATCCGGCGTTAAGGCTTCCTGCAGCCGCGCGGCACAGGAAGCCCGTCGCTCCAAAAACTTCTGCGGGCTGTTCTGCGAAGCGTAAAAATGCGGCGTTGCAGCGATTTCGGTGATGCCCTGCTCTGCGGAGGTCCGCAAAAGCTTCAGACTCTCCTCCACACTGCTGCTGCCGTCATCCATCTTCGGCAGAATATGGGAATGAATATCGAGCATGCGTTATTTCTCTTTTCCGTTTCCGGTCTTATTTTTCTCACCGTAGCCGTAGCCATAGTCGTAGCCATAGTTGTAATTTTTATAGTATTTTTTCTTTCCCTCCAACGCTGCGTTCGTCATCACGAAGCCCAAGATCTTCGCTTCCGCAAAGTGCAGCTGGCGCACGGTTTCTGCGACTGAACGGCGTGTAGCGTAATTCTGGCGCACAACAAGCAGCATGCCGTTCACGAGCTTCGATACAACAAGCGGATCGGAAACAGCCGTTACAGGCGGAAGATCCAACAGGATATAATCGAAATCACGACTCAGAACATCCAGTGTAATGCGCATCTGCTCGGAGCCAAGCAGCTCAGACGGATTCGGCGGAATATCGCCCGCGGGAATTACCCACATGTTCTTGTGCAGCTCGCAGCGGCTGAGCACATCCGCGCCCGTACACTGGCCTGCAAGCAGGTTGGAAATACCCTTCTTTGTCTGAATGTGCAGACGCTTTGTGTACGTAGGCATACGCATATCCGCCTCAATGACAAGCACAAGCTTGCCGGCTTCCGCAATGGAATACGCAAGGTTCAGTGTGGTGGTGCTTTTGCCCTCGCCGCGCACCGAACTCGTCATTCCGATAATTCGGCATTTCTGCTCATCGGAAAGCGCAAAGTCAAGGTTCGTACGCAGAAGCTTGTATGCTTCGGAAGCTGCAAAGCTTAGGTTTTCACCTAGCATTGCGCCGTACTCGTAGTCGGAGGCTGCATTCCTATATTTTCTCATGCGGTTTCCTCCTTCCCACCTTTGCTGTCATCTCTATAATAGTAATAGTTGCTTTTCGAATTCTTCTCCGTCAGATCCGGCACCACAGCCAGCAGCGGCAGGTCAAACGTCACGCGTACGTAATCTTCGTTGTGCACAACATCGTCCAGAAGATACAGAACAGTAAACACGCCGCAGCTCAACACAAAGCCAAGCATTGCACCGAGCATCGTGTTTTTAGAAAGACTCGGCGAAGTTTTCTTGGACGGCACCACAGCGTAATCAACGATGCGCACGGAACTACCCTCTACGATGTCCGCAATGCGGTTCGGCAGCAGCTCTGCAATCGTGTTCGCAATCTTCTCAGCTTCTTCCGGACTCGCGCTCGTCACAGAGATGGAAAAGACCTCCGTGGAGTTCACAGCGCCGGCTTCGATCATACCGGAAAGCTGCTCGTAATCATACGGCAGATTTGCTTCCTTAATGACCTCCTCCAGTGTGCCGCGGGTCTTCAAAATAACCATGTAGGTCTCAACAAGGCTCTGCGCTGCGGTTAAGTCACTCAAGTTCACCTGCGTGCTTCCGACGGAAATGGAACTGTTGTTCACATACATCATAGCGCTCGCCGTATAAAGCGGTGTGATGAAGAGCTTTGTGCCCGCAAATGCCATAGCGGCCGTGATAAGCGTCACAAGCACAATGGCCCATGCTTTGTGCCACAGGGCTTTTGCAAGCTGCAGCAGATCAATCTCTGTTTCGTTTTCTCTGTTATTACCCACTTGTTTTCCCCATTCCAAATTTTCTTTTTTCTGCACATCTGCGAACACCCCATATATAAAAGGAATTCATCCGTTTTCCCATCAACGAAGGGAAGAAAATCAGTTGTACAAATCTATTCTTATTCTACTATATTTCGACGAGAATATTTCGACGAGAAAATCAAGTGCATTTCTGCTACACACATTGGCATTTATATGCAAACATGCGACCCCCCCCCGATTTTTTTAGGTAAGTTTGACCGGCTTGATAAAGTTCAACTTAATTTTGTGTTTTTCGGCATTAACTCCCTATATTTTGTCCCATTACTCAAATTCACCTATTTACTTTATTGAAATTTTAATTCTATATTTTTTGCCATTAAACCATGTGTTTCCTGCCGCGCGCTGCATTTTCAGATTACTGCCTTAATGTGTGTAATTAATTTGCATGTATTTTTTAAAATACTATCCAGCCTCTTAAAATAAGATGAATCAAAGTTGAAACAAAAATCACTTCTATTTGCCAAATATTTGAATTTCATTTAAATCCTGCGTGATTATCATTCACCTAATATTGCTCTTTGAATTCACAAGCGCATCTTAGCTTTGCTTTTATATGTATTTTTTATAAAGTTTCAATGCTATGAGATAAAGCTAAATTTCTATGCTCCACTTTAAATCCATCAAAAAAAATTCACCCCCTAAAACCAGAAAAACGCGCAGTTCGGTTTTTCATACGGATATACCCCCCCATACTGGGTGTCCAGTATTAGGGGGCATATCCTACCAACTGCGCCTTTTTCACATTCGTGTATTTTGTTTTCAAGAAATTTCTCGGCGCCGCTTTTATTTATACTGACGGATAAAATAAAAAATCCCAAACCTCTCATTTCTAAGAAGTTTGGGATCTCAGTGTGGTGCCGGTGGCGGGGGTCGAACCCGCACGATGTTGCCATCAACGGATTTTGAGTCCGTCTCGTCTGCCAATTCCAACACACCGGCTTAACAAAATTTATTATACGTTAAACCGGTGAAAAAAGCAAGTGTTTTTTTAATTATTTCGAATTTTATTCGTTTGCGGGCACAGAAACGTCAAAATAACGGTACTTTGCTTCGCAGTCCCCCTGCGCCGTAAGGCCAACAAAGCAGCCCGTAAACGTGCAGTTCATGCACTCTGTGGAAAGCAGCTGCGTGCTGCCGGTGCCGATCTCTTTCATCTCTTCCCCGGCTTTACCCGCAAGGAATGTATAGCGCAGGCGGTTGGCCTGGATACACAGCGTCAGCGTGTCCGTTTCCGGGAAGAACACCGGCTCACTCTCGATCAGCATATCAACCACGCGGCGGCGCAGCGTGACCTCCATACCGCCGTTTTTACGCTCGGCAAACAGCTCATAGTGGTGCTCGTTCGTGTGGAAAACCGTCATGCCCGCTTTGCCGTCGCCGGAAAGCGTCATTTCGGTCGTATAGTTCAAACTAAACTGCTGTTGGCGCACACCGAAGAATGTGACCGTCTTCAGCTCGTCAAGCGTCGCCTCACTGCCGCGCAGTGTAACGCCACTCTTATCAAATGTATACTTCATGCGGTCGGGTGTGCGCAGATAGCTCCAGCGCGGTGCAGGTGCAGCTGTGTTGAAATCATCGTGCCAACTGCGCGCAACACGCACGTCTCCTTCGCCCTCTGCCGTCATGATGGGCTGAATCTCCTTACCACCGTATACGACCGGCCAGCCGTTCTCATCCCATGTAACCGGCGCCATCATCGTCTCGCGGCCGGTGTGATGCAGCATGAAAACAGACGGGCGAATGCCGTGAAATACCATCCACCACTTACTCTCCGGCGTCTCTACAAGGTCGGCATGTCCGAGCGCCTGAAACTCCACGCGGTGTGCATTGCGGTGCGTGAGGATTGGGTTGTGCGGACAAGATTCGAACGGGCCCCACACGCTTCTACTGCGCGCAATAGTCTCCATGTGGCCGTACTCCGTACCGCCCTCGGCAATCATCAAGTAATACCAATTGCCGATGCGGTACATGTGCGGTCCTTCCGGGCATTTGCCGCCGGTACCGTACCAAATGCACTTTGTCTCGCTCAGCTTTGCGCCGGTCTCAAGATCAATCTCAAACTGTCCGATGCAGCTGTTGCCGTTTTCGTCCGTATGTGTACCGGTGTAATACACCTTGCCGTCCGCATCCCAGAACAAAGACGGGTCAATGCCCTGATGGTCGATCCAGATCGGGTCGGACCACTCGCCGCGGATGTCATCTGTCCACACAAAAAAATTGCCGCCGCCCGTCACATTCGTCGTGATCATATAGAATCGGCCGTCGTGATAGCGGATCGTCGGCGCAAAAATACCGCCGGAGGTGCGGCAGTCCACCAGCGACAACTGGCTTTCGCGCGTCAAAACATAGCCAAGCTGCTCCCAATGCAGCAGGTCACGGCTATGCCAAAGCGGCACGCCCGGAAAAAACTCAAACGAGCTGTTGACAAGATAATAGTCTTCACCTACACGGCAAATGCTCGGATCCGGGTAAAAACCCGGCAGGATTGGATTTTCGTATGTCATGTGTACTCCTCCAAATTTAAACGTTTGGGCATATTGCCCTTGCTCCTTTTTCACTATATAATAGTATATAGTCTGCGTTATCAAAATGCAATGCGGATAAAAGAAAAACCCGGATAACTTCCGTTATCCGGGTACTGGCGGAGAGGATGCGACTCGAACGCACAATGCCTTGCGGCACACCACATTTCCAATGTGGCTCCTTACCATTAGAATACCTCTCCAAGCGACGGATATTATTATAGCGCATGTCTTTCAAAAATGCAAGTGTTTTTTCAAAAAAATTTCATTTTATTTCCTTTTAGGCAATATTGTGCGAAATATTTGCACATTTATATATTAAAACTATATAGCAGGCTGTATATTTCTCATTCATTTCTCATTCAATTGTATGGCTCACGTATATTTTATGTAAAATTCGGCGAAAACAGGGTGCTTTTTCCTCTCGGGTTTGCTATAATAAAGTAAATATCTCAAAAATTCTTGCGGGCCCGCTTTCGGCGGCGCTCCGATTTAGTTGCTCTACATTGAAAGGCGGTGCTCATATTGAATAAAAAACTTTCGGGCGGGCCGGCTGCGGTCATCGAGATCGGCTCCAGTGCGGTGCGCATGCGTGTCTCGCAATTAAAGCACGGCGAGATCGAAATGCTGGATTCTCTCGAATACCCTGTGTTCTTCGGCCACGAGGTCTTCACCACGGGACGCATCAGCTTTGAAAGCCTGCGCCAACTCTCCTCTATCCTCACAAAATTCACAACGGCGCTGGAGGGCTACAACTGCAAAAACGTGCGCGTGGTCTCCTCCACCGTGATGCGCGAGGCGGAAAACCGCTCGTTCGTCATCGATCAACTCAAAATTCACAACAATCTGCACTTGGAAATTCTGGAATACAGCGAAGAAAAAGCGCTCATCTGCTCCGAGATTATCCGGCTTTTAAAAGAAGAAAGCAAGCTCGAGATGAAAGACGCGCTCATCGCGTATGTCGGCACGGGCAGCATCGGTGTTGCGCTGTACGACGGCAAGGCAATCTGCACCTCGCAGAACATCCCCATCGGCTCCTTAAAGCTGCACGATGCCCTCGGTGCGCTCAGCCGCGAGTGCGACGATTTTTACCCCGCGGTCGAAGAATATCTCGACATCATTTTAAACCGCGTCGATATTCCGAAAAAAGATATTCGCAGCATCATTTTGACGGGCTCCGATCTGGAGCTTGTCGCCTCCGTGTGCGGCGCCGAAAAAAGCGGCGACCTTTACACCATCTCCGTAAAGAAAATGCACGCGGCGTATAAGGAAATCCGCATGATGTCCCATTCTGCCATCGCGCGCCGCTACAACATTTCCGAGGAGCTTGCCGAAATTCTCTACACAGCGCTTTCTATATATACCGGCATGCTGCGCCTTTCGGACGGCGTGCAGAAGGTCATTTGCCCGGATATCGATATTTGCGATGCCATCACACGCCATATGCTCGTGCCGGGCGCGCAAAAAGAATACATTGCGCAAACAAACGAAAGCGCCATCGTTTCCGCAAAACGCATCGCGGCAAAATACAACTGCCACGGTGCACATTCCGACGCCATTTCGGAGTTTGCATGCACGCTTTTCGACAAATTCAAAAACCTGCACGGTCTGTCAAGTGACAAAAAAATCATTTTGCAACTCGCGTCCATTCTGCACAGCTGCGGTCAATACATCAACGTGCGCATGCCGAACCAGTGCTCATTCGACCTCATTAAAGATCTCGACATTTTCGGCCTCACGCACGAACAAATTCTGCTCACGGCATTCGTCGCCGGCAGCGATGAGTTCACCATGCCGAATGTTGCCGATGCAGGTGCAATCCCGATGACGGAAGAACGCCGTTTGGAAATCTTAAAGCTCGTTGCCATCTTCCGCCTTGCAAACGCGCTCGATAAATCGAAACGCCGTAAGCTGCGCATCAGTAAAATCCGCATTACAAACGAAAAGCTGGAGATCAAAGCCGTCGCTTCCGGCAGTGCCCTGCTCGAAAAATGGGCATTTGAGGAATGCGCCGGTCTCTTTAAGGAAGTATTCGGTCTCAGCCCCGAGCTGCAAATCAAAAGCGAGCTGCTGAAATAACGAAAGGACGGAAACCATGTCTGATAAAAAGAATTACTATTATAACCGCGAGCTGAGCTGGATGGACTTCAATGCGCGCGTTTTGGAAGAAGCCCAAAAGAAAGATAACCCCCTCATGGAGCGTTTGCGCTTCCTTGCCATCACCGGCTCCAACCTTGATGAATTCTTCATGGTGCGCGTGGCCGGTGTAAAAAGCCAGGTCGCCTCAAACTACACAAAGCCGGATGATTCCGGCATGACGCCGAAGGAACTTCTCTCAGCGCTCGATAAAAAAACGCACGCCTTTATGGAAAAGCAGTATTCCTGCCTATACCGCTCTATTTTGCCGGTCCTCAAAAAGCAGGCGGAAATCGAGTTCCGCACGCCGGAAAAGCTCACGCACGAGCAAAGAGCCTTTACGGACGAGTATTTTCATCGCGTGCTGTTCCCCGTGCTGACGCCGCTCGCCGTAGACAGCAGCCGCCCGTTCCCGATGCTCGCAAATAAAAGTCTGAACCTCGCCGTGCGCCTTTCTTCCAAGGAAAACAAGGGTGAAAAGTGCTTTGCCGTCGTGCAGGTGCCGTCCATTCTGCCGCGCTTTACGGAGCTGCCCGCAGACGGCAACACACGCTGCTTCATCCTGCTCGAGGACATCATCACCGATTATCTCGAGGAGCTTTTCGAGCTGCACGAGATTAAAGCCGTGTGCCCGTTCCGCATCACGCGCAACTCCGATCTCACCATCGACGAGGAAGCGAACGACTTTATGTATGAGATTGAAAAGTCCATCAAGCGTCGTAAGCGCGGCCGTCCCGTGCGCTTGGAGCTCTTGCAGCACACCGATGGAGATACCCGCAAATTTCTCATAAAAGCGCTGAACATCAATGAAAGCGGCATCTACGAGGTGCAGGGACCCATTGATCTCACGTTCTTCTCGAAATTTGCGAATATCCCGGGCTGCGAAAAACTCTGCTTTGCGCCCATTCGTCCCACCACACCCCCGGGCGATTTCTTCGGCTACACCGATATTTTCAAGGCCATCCGTGAGGGCGACCGCCTTGTTCACCATATGAGACATTCGACTGTGTCGTGCAGTTCATCGCACAAGCCGCAGAAGACGAAAACGTACTCGCCATCAAGCAGACGCTCTACCGCGTCAGCGGCAACTCGCCCATCATCGCGTCGCTCATCAAAGCCGCCGAAAACGGCAAACAGGTAACGGTGCTTGTCGAGCTGAAAGCGCGCTTTGACGAAGAAAACAACATCAACTGGGCAAAGAAGCTCGAAAAAGCCGGCTGCCACGTCATTTACGGTCTGACCGGCCTCAAGACCCACTGCAAAATCGCGCTCGTTGTCCGTCGCGAGGAAGACGGCATTCGCCGCTACCTGCACCTCGGTACCGGCAACTACAACGACTCCACCGCGAAAATTTATACCGACCTCGGCCTGTTCACCTGCAACGAGCAGTTCGGCGCAGACGCGTCCTCCCTTTTCAATGTCATCACCGGCTATTCCCGTCCGCCGGAGTACAAGCACTTCATCGTTGCGCCGCACGGCATGCGCAGCTTCTTTGAGTACATGATCCGTCAGGAGACCGAAAATGCCAAAAAGGGTTTGCCCAGCGGCATCACGGTCAAAGTCAACTCCCTCGTTGACCCGAAGATCATCGAGCTTCTCTATGAAGCCTCCAAGGCCGGTGTGCGCGTGCAGCTTATCGTACGCGGCATCTGCTGCCTCATTCCGGGCATCGAAGGCGTCAGCGAGAACATCACTGTCATGAGCATTGTCGGTCAGCTTCTGGAGCACAGCCGTATCTTCCGCTTTGAAAATGCCGGCAATCCGCGCATTTACATGGGCAGCGCGGACTGGATGCCCCGCAATCTCGACCGCCGCGTGGAGCTTGTTTTCCCCATCGAGGACGAAACACAGAAGGCCCGCGCCTTCGGCATTCTCGATACCATGCTGAGCGACACCACAAACGCCCGTTTCATGCAGAGTGATACAAGCTACGAGCACGTTGACCTGCGCGGCAAGAAAAAGATCAGCTCGCAGCTTACATTCTACCATGAGGCACAGGCGCGTCTGAAAGAGCTGCAGTCCATCGAAAAGGACAGCGTTTTGATCCCGATCCACTCCGCGGAAGAATAAAGCTTGCATAGTTGTAAATAAAAGATTATAATAGAATAAATTGAGCGGACTTCGGCGCGTTTTGCTGTCCGCACACCACAACGAAAGGTTGAGGAACGATGAAAAGAATCGGTATTTTAACAAGCGGCGGCGACTGTCAGGGCCTCAACGCCTCCATTCGCGGCGTTGCAAAGTCGCTTTACGAAGAATTCGGCAACGACGTAGAGATTTACGGCATCAAAGACGGCTATAAAGGTCTTATTTTCGGCGAATACAAGCTGATGAAACCGGAAGATTTCTCCGGCATCTTAACGCTCGGCGGTACCATTTTGGGTACCTCCCGCCAGCCGTTCAAGCTCATGCGCGTCATCGATGAAAACAGTGTCGATAAAGTCAAGAACATGAAGGATAACTACAAGAAGATGAAGCTCGACTGCCTCGTCATCCTCGGCGGCAACGGCACACAGAAAACCGCAAACCTTCTGCGCGAGGAAGGCCTCAATGTCGTCTCCCTGCCGAAGACCATCGACAACGACGTCTGGGGTACCGATATGACGTTCGGCTTCCACAGCTCCGTGGAGATTGCGACGAATGTCCTCGATTGCATTCACACCACCGCCACCTCCCACGGCCGCATTTTCTGCGTGGAGATCATGGGTCACAAGGTCGGCTGGCTGCCGCTTTATGCCGGCATCGCGGGCGGCGCAGATGTGATTTTGCTGCCGGAGATCCCGTATGATATTGACAAAATCGCAAAAACATTGGATAATAGAATCGCAAACGGCAAGAAGTTCTCCATTCTCGCCGTAGCCGAGGGTGCGCTATCCAAGGAAGAAGCCGCCATGAAGAAGAAGGACTTCAAAAAGGCGCGTGCTGAAATGAAGTACCCGTCCATCGTGTACCGCCTTGCAGACGAGCTTGCCTCCCGTGTGGATAACGAGATCCGTGTCTGCGTACCGGGTCACTTCCAGCGTGGCGGCAGCCCGTGCGCCTACGACCGCGTGCTCTCCACACGCTTCGGCGCGGCAGCCGCAAGGCTCATCCGCGAGAAGAACTACGGCAACATGGTCGGCCTTGTCAACGGCAAGATCGTCCCGGTGCCGCTCAGTGAGGTCGCAGGCAAGCTGAAAACCGTCCCGGTCGATTGCGAAGAAATCCTCGCAGCCCGTGAGATCGGCATTTCCTTCGGCGACTAAATTCGCACAAAACGTCAAAAGAGACGTTTTAATAAAAAGGATTGTATTGAAAGGATTGACCCACATGAAATTTTCCGTCAGTATGTACAGCTACATGCAGAAGATCCGCTCCGGCGAGGCTACTCCGTTTGAGCTGATCGCGAAGACCAAGGAACTCGGCTTTGACGCCATTGAGTTTGTCGATTTCACCGATTTCGGCACCGGCACCAAGGAAGAGCGTCTTGCCCACGCCGAAGAGCTCCGCAAGGAATGCGAGCGCGTCGGCCTTGAGATTTCCGCACTCGTCATGAGCTGCGACTTCATCACCGGCAGCGACGGCGACCTCGATAAAGAGATTGCTCGCGTAAAGGATTACGTCGACATCGCACACGTCCTCGGCGTCACCCGTATGCGCCACGACGCAGCCATTGGCTATGCACGCAACTCCGGTGACTTCTGCCCGTTTGATACGATGCTCCCGCGCCTCACAAAGGCCTGCAAGGAAATCACGGAGTACGCTGCACAGTTCGGCATCCGCACCATGGTCGAAAACCACGGCTTCTATGTGCAGGATTCCGAGCGTGTTGAGAAGCTCTACGCAGCGGTCGACAACAAAAACTTCGGCCTCCTCACCGATATGGGCAACTTCCTCTGCGCAGATGAGGATCCGGCTTCCGCATTTGCAAGAGTTGCGCCGTATGCGTACTATGTCCATGCAAAGGACTTCATCGTAAAGCCGTTCACGGATGCCGATCCGGGCGAAGGCAGCTTCCGTTCCCGCGGCGGCAAGTACCTGCGCGGCACTATTGTCGGCCACGGCAATGTACCGATCAAGCAGTGCATGTATCAGTTGAAGCGTGCAGGCTATGACGATTGCATCTCCATCGAGTTTGAGGGCATGGAACCGGTCTTTGATGCACTGCGCATCGGCCTTGCAAACCTCAAGAAGTATTGGGCTGAGGTCTGATCCCCCCTATATTCTAAAAACCTGATTTAAAGTTTGGGCTTCGTGTCTTTCCAGCACGGAGCCTTTTCTTATGCCCCTAACGAGAGATGTCGTATCACATGTTATACCGCTTTGAAATTAACTTCTCTTCTTTTTCGAATCATATCATTTTAGCACGGACAGAGAAAACAGAGCTTTTTTGTTCTCTATCTTGCAATACAACTTAGAAAGGTGTACAATGAAAATGAATTTTGCGCATCTGTGTCCTGCATAGCTGCACAAGAACTTAAGGAGTGATTGAAAATGTCCGTTAAAGAAAAATTTCTGGATTACGTAAGCTACGACACCCAGTCCGATTCTTCCAGCACCACTATGCCCTCCACCATGAAGCAAAAGCTGCTCGCACAGCACCTTGCCAATGAAATGGTCGCCATGGGCATCGAAGACGCACACATGGACGAGTGGGGTTATGTTTACGGCACCATTCCCGCAAACTGCGAAAAGAAGAACGTCATCGGCTTCATCGCGCACATGGATACCGCAGAAGAAGTCTCCGGCGCAAACGTCAAAGCCCGCGTCATTGAAAATTACGACGGCGAAGACATTGTCCTCAACAAAGAGCTCGGCATCGTCACCGACGTTGAAAATTTCCCGATTCTCAAAAAATTCAAGGGTAAAACGCTTATCGTTACCGACGGTACCACCTTGCTCGGCGCAGACGACAAGGCAGGCGTAGCCGAGATCATGCAGGCTGCGGAAGACATCATCAAAAACAACCTCCCCCACGGCGAAATCCATATCGCATTTACCCCGGACGAAGAAGTGGGTGG
>OGQT01002774.1_pt1 | contig 12031 bp, 8 predicted proteins | sample 1553261 | NCBI WGS metagenome assembly OGQT01 (sample SAMEA2579992, study PRJEB22360) | human gut metagenome | biome: human gut; feature: human-associated habitat; material: faeces | place: Denmark | collected 2008/2010
GGCGCCCCGAGGGCATCGAGTCCATGTCGTCGTCATCCTCCTCGTCCTCGGAATATCCGGCGCCGGCCTTGGGCTCCCCCTTCACGTTCGAGAGCAGGCCAAGCAGCGACGCATAGTCTATGCCGGCCTGGCGGAACGGCACTATGAATTTCATGCGCTGGATTTCGGGGTTGTGCAGTATCGCCAGCAGAAGGTGCTCGGTGTCGACCACCTCGCTGCGCAGCATTCGGGCCTCGAGCACCGAGAGCTTTACCAGGCGGTTGCTGAGATCGCTCACCGAGACCTCGGCCTGCACCGGGCCGGTCGAGTCATAGAGGGCGTCGTCGAGCTGCTGGCGCAACTGGTACACCGAGACGTTGCGCGAAACCTTCTCAAGCAGAGAGAAAACACGCGAACCGGTGTCGCCCAGGAGTGCCAGAAACAGGTGCTCGGGGGTGATTGTCGAGTTGTTGTGGCGAATAGCCTCCTGACGGCTCTTCTCCAGAACGGCTTTCAGTTCGTTTGAAAAGTTTATTTCCATTCTTTACCTTTCTTCTTCCTGTTTTTAGTATAACAACCGTAGGCCGGAAATGTCAACAAATGTTTAAATCTATAAAACCTGTAGATATTCAGATCGGTGTGTGTGGTCATGTACCCGTCGGAGTATCGTTGACATTGCCGGTAAGGATGTTGTATGACTTCTGACTGTAGGGACATCGCTTTGCGATGTCGGGCCGATAATCAATCATATGACTTAACATGCCAAAGGCATGTCCCTACAATTCAAAGAGTTCCTAAGCGCCTTCCCCTACAATCGGCAGGGATCAGTCGCACCGTTGGTTGTTATGCCTTTATATAACGGCAAAACCCGTGCCAAACTTGTGTCGCCGGTTGCAAAAATCCGTTAATCTTGCCCGGCAACTCCCCCAAAGTTACGCTTTTTCCCACTCCTCGCCAAATCTCCTATGAATATACTTGTAACTGATTGTAATATGAAGTAAATTTGTTCAATTTAAGAGGCCGGTGTGCCACAGCCTGTAATAAGCAATATTATACCTTATATCGCCGTTATTTTTTTACAGCCCCTAAAATCACCTCAGAGGCATTATATTCAGAACTGACTTTTTGTAATGAATAAAACAACGCTTTTGTTATTGTTGCTGTTCTCGACTCTCTGCGCAGTGGCTCGTCAGCCCGAAAAAGGGTATAGAGGCTTTGTCGATTGCAGTATGACTCTCAATCTCGATATTTCCATTTACGGAGGTTCTACCAATTCTTATGTGTGGCTCGGGGGAAATACTACCCATGGCTATCAGTTCAATCCGCATCTTTTCGTAGGTGGCGGTATCGGTTTTGAACCGGTGCTTTCTAAAGATAACGGTAACAGACCCAAGCGAATTTTACCTGTTTACGGTGATATTCGCACCGACCTTAAGTTCGGAAAGTTCACTCCGTTCGCAGATATGAAATTAGGTATGAATTTCACCCGGGGCGCGGGGCTGTATTTCTCTCCGACCATAGGCTACCGTTTCAACTGGGGGCGACGCACAGCAATCAACTTCGCTATGGGAGCTGCTTTTTTCGGCATCCGGATGGACGACTATAAAGAGGTATGGAGCCCGGACGGCGGCATCTCGGGATTTGAGGTAAGCGGCAGCCATCACGGAACAGAAATCAGACCCACCATTCGCCTGGGCATAGAGTTCTGATTTCTAACAGGCAGTCTGTTTAGCACGATGATTGGCAGCCCCTACTGTGGTGGCGGAAGAAAAAAATCTAAAAAAATTTTTTTCGTGATAAAAAAAGAGTAATTTTGTGCCAACCAAAAAACCATTCGGTGGCACACTAGCCACTGACTAATTTCATAATTGTTAGTTTTTTTGGTTATTTAAGTGATGCTTTCGGGAGGAAGCATCACTTTATGATTTAGAAACATTGCGTATTTTTTATCATAAAGTAGGCAGGACTTGCGATGAACTTAACATCGTTCCCAAAGGCCGGAAATTGTCGGCGCGAAGTCGAGGATGCGGATGAAAAAGGGGGCGGAAATTGCGGGATATTCAGGGAAAATGCGTATCTTTGTAGGAAATTTGGGCCTTGAGGAAAGGCCTCTCACAGAGTGCCTGAGGGCGCCTGTGAAACGGTGTGCTACAGTGCTGTCAGCTATGGCAGAAACGTCGGCCCCGGAAAGGTACAAGTAAAATTCTCAACATTTCAACATGCTGGAAGAAGACCGCATTATAAAGATCAATATCGAAAACGAGATGAAATCGGCCTACATCGACTACTCGATGTCGGTGATTGTGTCTCGTGCTCTCCCCGATGTGCGCGACGGACTCAAGCCCGTTCACCGTCGTGTGCTCTATGGTATGAACGAGATGGGCAACACCTCTGACAAGGCCCACAAGAAAGCCGCCAACGCCGTGGGTGAGGTGATGGGTAAGTATCACCCGCACGGCGACTCGTCGATTTACGGCACCATCGTGCGCATGGCCCAGTGGTGGGCGATGCGCGAATGTCTGGTCGACGGCCACGGCAACTTCGGCTCGATTGACGGCGACGGCCCCGCGGCCATGCGTTACACCGAGGTACGCCTGAAGAAAATCGGCGAGGAGATGCTCCGCGACATCGACTCAGATACAGTCGATTTCCAGCCCACATACGACAACGCCCGCCAGGAGCCGGTGGTTCTGCCCACCCGCATCCCCAACCTGCTGGTCAACGGTGCCTCGGGTATCGCCGTGGGTATGGCCACCAATATGCCCACCCACAACCTGGCCGAGTCGATAAACGCCTGTATCGCACTGATCGACAACCCCGACATCACCATCCCCGAGCTGATGCACTATCTGCCCGCACCCGATTTCCCCACCGGCGGCACCATCTACGGCTACGCCGGGGTGAAGGAGGCTTACGAGACCGGCCGCGGCCGTGTGGTTATCCGTGCCCGTGCCGAAATCGAGCAGGAAAAAGAGCATGAGGTGATTATCGTGCGCGAGATTCCTTACGGCGTCAACAAGGCCGAACTCATTAAATATATCGCCGAACTCGTCAACGAGAAGAAACTCGACGGCATCGCCGACCTCAACGACGAGTCTGACGCCCGCGAGGGGATGCGCATCGTGATCAAGCTGCGCCAGGACGCCAACGCCAACGTGGTGCTCAACAAGCTCTACAAGATGACCCCGATGCAGTCGGCGTTCTCGGTGAACAATGTGGCGCTGGTAAACGGCCGTCCGCGTCTGCTCAACCTCAAGGATATAGTCAAGGCGTTCGTCGACCACCGTCACGACGTGGTCATACGCCGCACGCAGTTCGAGCTTAAGAAAGCCCAGGAGCGCGCCCACATCCTCGAGGGTCTGATCATTGCTTCAGACAACATCGACGAGGTGATCAACATAATCCGCCACGCCCCCTCTACCGAGGCCGCGCGCCAGACCCTTTCAGAGCGTTTCAACCTCAGCGAGGCGCAGACGAAGGCTATCGTGGAGATGCGTCTCGGCCAGCTCACCGGACTGGAGCAGGACAAGCTCCATGCACAGTACGAGGAGCTTGAGCGTCAGATCGAGCGCCTTGAGCAGATTCTCAACGACCCCGCCGTGTGCCGCGCGCTCATGAAAGATGAGCTGATCGAGATCCGCGAGAAGTATCCCGACGCACGCCGCACCGACATTGACTATACAGCCGGCGAGTTCAACGCCGAGGATTTCTATGCCGACGACGAGATGATTATCACCATCTCGCACATGGGCTATATCAAGCGCACCCCGCTCACCGAATTCCGCGCGCAGAACCGCGGCGGCGTGGGTTCGCGCGGCTCGAACACCCGCGAGGAGGACTTCATCGAGTACATCTATCCGGCCTCGATGCACAACAACATCCTCTTCTTCACTCAGAGCGGCATGGTCTACAAGATGAAGGTCTACGAGATTCCCGAGGGCGCCAAGAACACCAAGGGTCGCGCCATACAGAACCTGCTCAACATCGAGCAGGGCGATTCGGTGACCGCCTTCATCCGTTGCAAGAATCTCGACGACAGTGAGTTCACATCGACCCATAACCTGGTGTTCGCAACACGCCGCGGCGTAATCAAGAAGACCTCGCTCGCCGAATATGCCCGCGTGAACATCAAGGGCAAGAAAGCCATAAAGATAATTGACGGCGACCAGGTGATCGGCGTTGAGCTCACCGACGGCAACGCCGAGATTCTCATGGCCAACCGCGAGGGTCGCGCCATCCGTTTCAACGAGCAGACAGTGCGCCAGATGGGCCGCGTGGCCACGGGCGTGCGCGGCATGACGCTCTCGGGTCCCGACGACTATGTGGTGGGCATGATTGCCATGAACCCCGACGACGGGCATAATGTTATGGTATTGTCAGAAAACGGATTCGGCAAACGTTCGCTGCTCGACGCCTACCGCATCACCAACCGCGGCGGCAAGGGCGTGAAGACCATGAACATCACCGACAAGACCGGGCGCCTCGTGGCCATCAAGAGCGTTACCGACGAGAACGACCTCGTGATCATCAACCGCTCGGGCATCACACTGCGTGTGCGTGTGGCCGACATCTCGGTGCTTGGCCGTGCCACCCAGGGCGTGCGCATAATCAACCTCACCAAGCGTGGTGACGAGATCGCATCGGTATGCTGCGTGGCCACCGACCCCGATGAGGAGGCCGTCGAGGCGATCGAGAACCCCGAGGAACTCCCCGCCGACAACACGCTCGACATCCCCGAGACCGACGAGCCCGTGGATGACATGCCTGTTGACGACGAGCCTGTTGAAGAATAAGAACACCCTCTTCCTCCCGGTCATTTCCGGGGGGAAGAGGGTCAAAACAGAAATCAATTTCAAATAACCAATAACCCAAACAATTCCCGCAAATGGCTATGAAAAAAACTCTCATCGTCGGCGCCGCACTTCTTGCCGCCGGCACAGCCATGGCCCAGACTGCGCTCGTAAAGGAAGTCGAGCGCGAGATGAAAGGCAATCCTGACGCCTATCCCGCCGCCATCGAGAAACTGAAACCTGCGTTCACCAACGAGGAGACCGCCAAAGACGCCAAGACCTACAAGGTCGCCGCCGACGGTGCCGTGAATTACTTCAGTGCCGGTGACGTGCTCATCAGCGCCGGCAAGGAGGATGTCAACAAGAAAGCCGTGGGCCGCGCCCTGCTTGACGCATATAAATATGCCGACATGATTCTTGCCAACGATACCGTTGTCGACGCAAAAGGCAAAGTCAAGACCAAATACTCTAAAGACGCCCTCAAGCTCAAGGCAGCCAATTTCACCAACCTGATCAACGCCGGCAACTATATGAGCGGCGCCCAGGATCCTGAAGGCGCCGCCGAGGCGTGGACATACGTCGTGGAGAACCGCGAGAACCCGCTGTATGCCGAAATCGCCAAGACACTCGCGCCCGACCTCTGGGGCGAGCTCTATTTCTTCATCGGCATCTCAGACTCGCAGATTGGCAAACACAAAGAGTCATACGAGAACTTCCGTAAGGCTTACGCCAACGGATATGACAAGAAAGAGGCTTACGACTACGCCATCTCAGAGGCTTACCAGATCGACGACAAAGAGGGTATGGCCGAGGTGGCCGCCGAGGCTTATCCCAAATACGGTGCCGAGGATTCAAGCTATATCGGCCGTATCATCAACAACTACATCGACAAGAAACAGTTCGCCGAGGCCTCGAAACTCCTCGACGACTTCATCGCCAAAGAACCCACCAACTCGCAGCTCTACTACGTGAAAGGCATTCTGGCCGACGCCCAGGGCGACAAGGACAATGTGATGCCCAACTACCTCAAGGCTGTCGAGCTTGATCCCGACAACGCCGCCGCACTCTTCCAGATCGGTTATCAGCTCGCCCTGCAGGCCGAGGCCATCGACCAGGCCGAAGGGGGTGGTCTCTCCAACGAGCAGTACGCGGCTCTGCGCAACGAGAAGATTAACCCGCTCTACCGCCAGGCCGCCGAGAAACTCGAGAAGGCTTACCAGCTCAACAACGAGCTTGACGATGCCCGCCGTCTGCTGCGCACCATCTACTACCAGCTCAACGACGAAGAGAACCTCCAGCGCGTATCGAACATGTAATATCCCGCACATCCTCAATACAACGGGCCGCATCCTCCCTCGGGAAGATACGGCCCGTATGTATATATAGGCTTTGCGGTGATGCCGTGGAGTGAAACGCTCTCAGCCGATCATCGTGGCTATGTCATGTTCGACAGTGGAGACGGTGCCGATGTTGAAGTTTTCCTGCAGCACCTTGAGTATGTCGGGGGTGAAGAAGGCCGGCAGAGTGGGGCCGGTATGGATGTTCTTCACGCCGAGCGCCAGCAGTGCCAGCAGTACAATCACGGCCTTCTGCTCGTACCACGCGATGTTGTAGACAATCGGCAGGTCGTTCACGTCCTTAAGCCCCAGTGCGTCGCGCAGTGCGAGCGCAATCCTGACAAGCGAGTATGAATCGTTGCACTGGCCTGCGTCAAGCACACGGGGCACACCCTCGATGTCGCCGAGTTGCAGTTTGTTGTAGCGGTACTTGGCGCATCCGGCCGTCAGGATTACGCAGTCGTGGGGGAGAGCCTCGGCGAACTTCGTGTAATAGTCGCGTGAGGGGAAACGGCCGTCGCATCCGGCCATGACCACGAACTTGCGTATTTTGCCGCGCTTGATAAGGTCGATGATCTTCGGGGCGAGTTCCAGCACCTGATGGTGCGCGAATCCGCCGATGATCTCGCCATGTTCGATGGCCGTGGGGGGCGGACATTCCTGCGCGCGTGCAATGAGTTCCGAGAAATCTTTCGGTTTGCCGTCGTGCCCCTCGGGTATATGGTGTGTGCCCGGCATGCCGACTACACCTGTGGTGTAGACGCGGTCAAGATACGTGCAGTTCTTGCGCGGGGGAACTATGCAGTTCGAGGTGAACAGGAACACGCCGTTGAATTTCTCGAACTCGTCGGTCTGTTTCCACCAGGCGTTGCCGTAGTTTCCGGCGAAATGCGGATATTTCTTGAAGGCCGGATAATATTGCCCCGGGAGCATCTCAGAATGGGTGTAGACGTCCACGCCCTTGCCGGCAGTCTGTTCGAGCAGTTCCTCAAGATCCTTGAGGTCATGTCCGCTGATGAGTATGCCCGGTTTATCGCGCACGCCGATGTCGACCCTGGTGATTTCGGGGTTGCCGTAGGTGCCGGTGTTGGCGCTGTCGAGCAGGGCCATAACCTTGACACCACCTTCGCCGACATTGAGCACGAGCGACAGCAGTTCCCCGACACCGATATCGGGCCGTGCCGTCTCGGCCATCGCGTTCTCGATCACAGCGTACACATCCTCGTCTTCATACCCCAGGTTGGCGGCGTGACGCGCGTATGCGGCCATACCCTTGCAACCGTAGATCACGAGCTGTTTGAGTCCGCGTATGTCGGCGTCAGGTTCGGCGAGCACACCTGTGAAGGGGCGGCATTCCTCGGCCTCGTCGGGTCTGCCGAAAAATTCTACCTGCGGCAGGTCAGGGAGCGCCACCCCCTGTTTTTTGGCGGTGCCTGCAAGCAGGTTTTTCAGTTCGAATGCGCGACGGATATAATCGTCGAGCGACGGATTGTCGAAGTTGGCGTTGGTGATTGTGGTGAAAAGCGCGTCAATCACCAGGTGGCTGGCCTCGCGTGAGGGTTCGCCCTTCTCGCGCAGGGCACGGTTTATGAGCGCCACCCCGCGCACGGCATAGAGAAGAAGATCCATCCTTGCCGAAGTCTGGGGCTGTTTGCCGCACACACCGATTTTGTCGCATCCTGTGCCGCGTGCCGTCTCCTGGCACTGATAGCAGAACATTGCCGGGTTTTCCATAAGTCAGTCCTGTTTGATTTTCACGAGCATTACTTTGGCGTCGGTCACGGCGTGTACCGAATGGGGCACGCCGTTGCCCATAAGGAAGAACTCGCCGGCATGGAGGTGGAGCGGGCGGTCAATCATGGTGAAGATGACCTCACCCTCAAGTACCTGCACCATCACTTCGGCGGGAGCGAGATGCGATGCCAGATCCTGTCCGGCACTGAACGCAAGCAGGGCCACACCGCCGTTGTTATTGTTCATGATGTCCCGGAACTCGACTTTTGACTCGTTTTTCTTAACCTGAGAGGCGAGGGGGAACACCTCTCCGAATTTATAATCGGTCTTCAGCATGGTTTGGATGTTTTTAGTGGTTTGTGATTAGAGGCTCGTAACGGGAGCCACCACTAAAACAGCCGATCCGGAGTGATGGTTCATGGCCGCAACGGGGTCATCTCATGACCTTGCGCACGTTTCCGTCACTGTAAACCACGATGTTGACACCCGGTTGCATGGCGCCCAGACGCATCCCCTGCATGTTGTAGACGGCCTGCACGGTCGCCGGTGTGTGGTCTGTGGCGATATTGTCGACCGCACCGGTGCTGTAGTTCCACAGCCGGTCTTCCATTTCGATACGGCGTGTTATCCAGTCGCCGATACGGTCAAGACCGTCGCGGTATCCGGCCTGCCGAACGGGATATTCCCCCTTGATGGCCCGTTTCGCCCGCCACAGCATGTTGTCGGCGCGGCAGATTTCACCGGCCTGATAGAGTTTCGCCCTGTTCCAGTCGGCATAATTCTGGAATCCGTTCCAGGTACCGGTCCATTCCCAGTTGGCCGCCACCACCATGTCGCGGTTGCACATGCTCTCGGGCCAGCGCACATATTCGCGTTCATACATTTCATCGCCGACGCGGTCGTGCCAGTCCTCGATTTTCGAGTATATCCCCTCGGCGGTTATAGCGCCGCTTTCGCGCAGGGAGGCATAGCGGCTGTCGAGGTCGCCGGCATAATATTCGTTAAGGTAATATGCAGGGCCCACATCAAGGCGGAAACGCTGGTTGGGGTCTGAATAGTACCAGTTGTATTCGGGCGGAGAGACGAATGTGCCGAACGACACGTTGCCGAACGTCATGTCGAGATCATACGGCTCGACGAACCATTTCACGCCGTCGTATGTGATCCACTGCCAGTTTTTCCACCAGCCGTCTACATTGTTCGTCACCGACGAGAACACGGTGTAGTCGATGAATCCGTCTACATCGAAACGTTTCCCGAATTCGGCACGTATCTCGGCGGGTGTCTTTCCCGAGCGTTGGATGCGGCTCAGGGCCGGGCAGTAATGGCTGAGGGTGGTGATATAGCTCTTGACCTCGGCGGTAAGCACATGGTCTTCATTGCAGGGGTCGTATGCCGCGGCGGTGGCGTCGATCAGCTCGCGCGGATTGTCGCCGTCATACTCGGTGCCGTCCATGCACACAAGGCCTTTCGGATTGCGTACCTCGAATTTGGTCCAGTCTATGGTACCGTTGAACAGCGACACGGTTGTAATCTCGCCGTCGAGATGTATGTGCGTGGCCGTGTTCTTGTCCATCCCCATGTTCTTGCGGTGTTTCTTGAGCTGCCAGGCATAAACGCCGTAGAAATCGCCGTTAAGATATACGGCCACCGGAAATCCCTCGGGGTGGCACAGCGCTTTAGTGTCGGCATCGGCCACACCGGCACGTTGCCAGGGACGTGCCATGTCGCCGCGGTCTGCGGTGATGTCGTCGAAAATACTGTACGACACCGCGCCGACGCCCCGGAAATAGTCTATGAAATATGCCTTGAGGTGAAAACCGTCCTGTTTCACCCAGTCGCCGAATGTGACGTCGGTGGTCTCGTCGCCTTCCCATTCATCTTCGCATAGGTCGAATTTGATGTTTTTCTTCGGGTATCCGAGCGAGCTTGACCCCTGTGCCGCCGTGAGGATGCGCTTTTTGAAATAGTTTCCCTCGCCGTCGCAGAACTCCAGCCACGCCTGCAGCTCGTCGGTTTTCGACTGTGGCATATCCGTTATGCCCGATATGTTGACGTAGCCGAAACGCGGTTCGGCAAGCTTGATTTTTGCCGATTCGCTGAGGTCGTTGGCAATGCCGCCGTGCAGGTCAACATCGGTCATGAACTCTGAGTCCGGGGTGTCGGCGCCTGTCGCCGCCATCGGCATTGCACACCACGTCAATGCCAGCGCGCATGCGCGCACTCTGATAAACTTGTTTCTCATGTCTGTCTTACAGCTGATAAGTTCCCGGCGCGAAAATTCCGCCGGTTCCGTTTTAATGATATTAGGGGTATCAGAGAGTGTTTGAATTTAACACGAAGAAGTATGATAAGACTTCTTTCCATCCCCTCAAAGGTCTTTTCGGGCTTTTTTCGACAAGTTTCATCGGTCACGATGCCCGCATCGCTCCCTCTTCAACTTGCGAAAAACGCTCCGAAAATCCTCTTTGAGTGAATAGAAGTGAAATTCAAACACTCTCTTAGTGATCCATCGCAGAATCACCGGCAAATATACGCAGTTTCCGTGAAATTTCCGATTGCAGAATGCGTAAAGTTTTGAGTTTATGGGAACTGAATTTGTATTTTCGGGTTATAGTATATATCTTTGCATCATAATTATATAATATATACGATATACATGATATGGCAAATACAATACAGCTGAAACGCAAGAATCTGGATTTACCGGCTGAGATGTGGCAGAAACTCTCGATACTGGCTGTGTCGCAGGGAATGAGCCTTAAGGCTTATGCCGAAAAACTTCTTGCCGCCAAGGCGTCGCAGGTCGAGATTATTGTCAGAGATAATCCGTCTCCGTCAGGTGATGCCTGGTGGAATAACCCTGAGAATACGGCAATAGTAGACCGCGGTGTGGCCGATGCAGAGAATGGCCGAGTAAGAGCCATGTCGATTGACGAGGTAAAGGATGCTCTCGGACTATGAAATATACGCTTTATTTCACTGACACGGCATTGAGGCACCTTGAGTTATGGAGGCGTAGCGGTCAGACAAAGACCATAAAAAAACTTTTCAACCTGATTGGCGAGCTTGAAACGCATCCTGAAACCGGCACCGGACATCCCGAACGATTGTGCGGTGACCGTTCGGGGCAATGGAGTCGCACAATAGACAAAAAGAACCGCTTGGTATATTCGATAGATGATACCCGTATTGTCGTTGACGTGCTTTCTGCCATGGGGCATTATGATGACAGATGATTCTTCTACATTTCCGGCAGGGATGGCTTAGGGTGATATTCAGGCGGTGGCCGTGGGTGGCGGCAGGGTGACGAGCACGCGCTCAATGCGGGCACCGTCTACCGAGATGATGCGGAAACATATTTCGTTCCATTTCACGGTTTCGCCGGGCGCAGGTACGTGACGCAGTTCCTCCAGCATGAAACCGCCCAGAGTAGAGTAGTGCGAGGGGATGTAGAATTCCTCAAGACCGAAGTGGCTCAGAAAGTCATAGAACTGCATCTGGGCATCCACGCTCCATTCATAATCGCGGCCGGCCGGGGTGACGGGGGGCATCACGGTCTGTTGCGGCATTGCGCCGACAAGGCCGTCGAGTATGTCGCCCGGAGTCATGACGCCGGTCATCTCGCCGAATTCGTCGCATACCAGGGCGAAATGCACACTGCGGTTCTTCATGCGGTCGAGGGCATCGTAGACATTCATTGTCTCCGGAAAATATTCAGGCTGCGACACCACATCGGCCAGTACGAAATCAGGCGAGCCGATGGTGAGTATGAGCTGTTTCAGCGATACGACGCCGCATACCGATTTCATCGAGCTGTCACAATAGACGGGGTAGGTGTTGTGCAGTTCGCCGGCGATACGCTCTTTCACCTCGGCGGCTGTCATGTCGAGGCGCAGGGCAGTGATGTCAGGCTTGGGTGTCATGATTGCCGACACGCGCAGGTCGCCAAGCACGAGCGCGCGCTCCATGATGTTCTGCTCGACTTTGCGTACCTCGCCGGCATCGGTGCCGTCTTTAATGAGCGATTTTATCTCGTCTTCAGTCACGCCCGAGCTGTCGCTTTTCAGGCCGATAATCTTCACTATCAGCGATGTCGACGCCGATAGGAGCCACACCGCCGGCATGGCTATCACCGACAGCAGATGCATCGGGCGCGCTATAGCCCGCGCAACGGGATTCGCCACCGCC
>OGQT01002775.1_pt1 | contig 12027 bp, 10 predicted proteins | sample 1553261 | NCBI WGS metagenome assembly OGQT01 (sample SAMEA2579992, study PRJEB22360) | human gut metagenome | biome: human gut; feature: human-associated habitat; material: faeces | place: Denmark | collected 2008/2010
CCGATCCACATCGAAGTAGGAATGGGAAAAGGACAGTTTATCATAGAAATGGCAAAAAGAAATCCAGAGATCAACTATATCGGAATTGAGAAATATTCTAGCGTGCTAGTAAGAGCCGTAGAGAAATTAGAAGACTTTGAACAGAACAATCTTCGCCTGATCCGTATGGATGCAGAGAATATTGAAGAAGTTTTTGATAAAGATGAAGTAGACAGAATCTACTTAAACTTCTCCGATCCATGGCCAAAAGACCGACATGCAAAGAGAAGACTGACATCCACAAGATTTTTAGAACGATACAATAACATTTTGACACCAGAAGGAAGAGTCATGTTTAAGACAGACAATAAAGATTTGTTTGACTTCTCCTTAGAACAGGTAGAAGAAGCAGGATGGATCTTAGAAAATCACACATATGATCTTCATCATAGTGAATATAATGAAGAAAATGTCATGACAGAATATGAAGAGAAATTCTCCGCCAAAGGAAATCCAATCTGCCGTTTAGTAGCATATCGTCATGCAAAGTAAAAGGATTGCATAAAATAAACAAAAAGTGGTAATATAATCATGAAACAAGGAAAGTTTCGATGCAAGATCCAGTTATTTTTATATTTGCATCCATGTATAAACCGATGGATCTGCAGATTTTATGAATCATTAGAAGAAGCAAAACGATGTTTAAATAAATAGCAAAGGATAGGTGAATGATTATGGAATATACATTTACAAGTGAAAATTTCGAAGAAGAAGTATTAAAAAGTGATGTACCAGTCTTAGTTGATATGTTTGCAACATGGTGTGGACCTTGCAAGATGATGGCTCCAGTCGTTGCACAGCTTGCCGAAGAATATAAAGGATCTGTAAAGGTTGGAAAGCTTGATATCGATCAGAATGTGGATATCGTGGCACAGTACAAGATCATGTCAGTTCCAACATTTTTAGTGATCAAAGATGGAGAGGTAGTTAAAAAACTGATCGGTGCAGTATCTAAAGAAGAATTAGTTGAAGCGATCGGTCAGGCAAAGTAGTATGATGAATATATTAAATATTGAACATATCAGCAAAATTTATGGAGAGAAAGTTATTTTTGATGACGTATCTCTTGGAATCCACAGCGGTGATAAGATTGGTGTGATCGGGGTCAATGGTACAGGAAAGACTACATTATTAAAAATTATCGCCAAGATCAATGAGCCAGACAAAGGCCAGATCATTTGTGGAAATGGAATCCGTGTATCCTATCTTCCGCAGAATCCAGAATTCCCGAAGAAACAAAGTATTTTGGAATATGTGATGGATGGAAAAGAACATCAGGACTGGAAGACAGAGAGTGAAGCAAAGACAATTCTTACAAAGCTGGGAATCTATGATTTTGACGAAGGATGCGATCATTTATCCGGAGGTCAGAAGAAGAGAGTTGCACTTGCAAGAACTTTAGTAGATCCGACAGAAGTCCTGATCCTTGATGAGCCGACCAACCACTTGGATAACGATATGGTTTTGTGGTTGGAAGAATTCTTAAACAGCTTCCGCGGCGTATTGATCATGGTAACTCATGACCGCTATTTCTTAGACCGCGTCACAAATAAGATCGTAGAGATCGATAAAGGAAAGCTTTACGAATATGACACAAACTATTCAGGATTTGTAGAATTAAAAGTCCAGCGTGAAGAGATGGAATTAGCGACAGAACGCAAACGTCAGAGTTTACTCCGTGTGGAAATGGAATGGATGAAGCAGGGAATCAAGGCAAGAGGAACAAGACAGAGAGCAAGAACCGAACGTTTTGAGGAACTTAAGAATGCCAAAGGTCCATCCATGCAGCAAAATGTCGAAATGGATTCCATAAGCAGCCGTCTTGGAAAGACAACGATCGAGTTAGAACACATTTCCAAAGGATTCGGTGATAAACATCTGATCAACGATTTCTCTTATATTTTCCTAAGAGATGATCGAATCGGATTTATCGGACCAAATGGATGTGGAAAATCAACGTTAATGAAGATGATCATGGGGATTTTAAAGCCAGATGAAGGAAATATCACGATCGGAGACACTGTAAAGATTGGATATTTTGCACAGGAGAATGAAGATATGACTGGAGATATCCGTGTCATTGATTATATTAAAAATGTTGCAGAATACATCCAGACAACAAAAGGGCAGGTAAGTGCATCCCAGATGTTAGATCGCTTCCTGTTTCCACCAGAACTTCAGTACACACCGCTGGATAAACTTTCAGGTGGAGAACAGAGACGACTCTACTTGTTAAAAGTACTGATGGAAGCACCGAATGTTCTGATCCTTGATGAGCCGACCAATGACCTTGATATCCAGACATTAACGATTCTTGAGGATTATCTGGATACCTTCGCAGGAATCGTGATCACGGTATCCCATGACCGCTATTTCCTTGATCGTATTGTAAACCGTATCTTTGCATTTGAAGAAGGCGGACATTTAAAACAATACGAAGGTGGATATACAGATTATCTTGAAAAAGTAAAACCTGCAGCCAAACCAGAAAAAAGCAAACCAGCGAAAAAAGAAAACAACGGAAAAAAATTCCAGAAAGAACATCAAAAGAAGCTTAAATTTACATACAAAGAACAAAAAGAATTTGAAACGATCGATGATGATATCGCCAAACTGGAAGAGAAGTTAGAGCAGTTAGACGAAGAGATCATGGAAAATGCAACGAATTCTGGAAAGTTAGCAGAACTGACGGAGCAGAAAGAATCTGCACAAGCGGAATTAGATGAGAAAATGGATCGTTGGGTATATTTAAATGATCTGGCAGAACAGATAGCAAATCAATGACAAATAAAAGAGGATTGACTTACAAAATATCAGATAAGGCAATCCTCTTCTTTTAATCTTCTTTTTTTATTTTGATCTTCTTTTTATACAATCGATAATCTACCCAGTTCTTGATCAAGAATTGAACCGTCGCAAAGAACGGAACTCCAAGGAACATTCCCAAAGGACCAAAATAAGCACCGCCAACTGTAATAGAAAATAAGATCAACAATGGACGTACGCCCGTGGATTCTCCAAGAATCTTAGGTCCAAGGATCAATCCGTCAAACTGCTGTAAAACAAAGACCATAATGATAAAAATCAGACATTTCATCGGACTTACGATAAATAAAATAAATGCCCCTGGAACAGCACCAATGATCGGACCAAAATAAGGAATCATATTTGTAATTCCGATAATAACACTGATCAGCACTGTATATGGGAGTTTTAATATTGTCATTGCAACAAAAGCAAGCAAACCAATGATCAGAGAATCAATGGATTTTCCAATAATAAATCCAGAAAAAATTTTGTGACAATCTTTTAAAGTGCGTAATACACGATAAGAGAAGTTTTCATTAAAGATTGCAAGAACAATTCTTTTACCAGCATATTTTAAAATAAATTTATCAATGGTCATATAAATAGAAACAATAAATGCAATAAATAAATTAAATAATCCCTTTGCAAATGACATGGAAGCTTCATAAAGCATAGGAACAATATTTGTTAAAAGATTATTCGTCAGTTCAAACAGCTTTGGTAAAGTTTTCGTCTCGATCATATCAGCAATCTGGTCAGGAAATATATCGGTACTGTTTTCACGATATTGCTCAAACATCGACATGATGGAGTTATAAATATCAGGGATCATCAAAGATAATTCACGGATACTGTCATATAACTGTGGAATGATAAATCGAAGGCAGACAATGATACAACCGACCATAACAAGATAACTGATCAAAATAGCAAGTCCACGTTGTTTGTCAGGTTTGCTTTTTAAAATTCTTGCAGATACATTTCTCTGAAAGAATGAAACAACTGGGTTTAGAATATAGGCGATCAGAAACCCCATAAAAAATGGAAATAAGATTCCCCATAGTTGGGAAATAAGTTTACTAGTTGTAGACCATTGTGTCACAAAACGGAAGATGATACATCCGATCAGAATTACGACAGTCGTATAAATGGAAATTGTAAAATATTTTTTATTTGATTCAAATTTGTGATTATTTGCCATTAGCTGCTCCTTAAGATTGTAAAATACAATATATTCAAAATGTGCGTTGTATTATTTATAGGGTAGTAGTATTTATTATAGACGTTTCTTAGAATAGTTACAAGAAAAGATTTACATAAAGAAAAACACCATCCCCGGCTACCTATATCAACCAAAAACAGTGCTTTAGTACGCGATGAGGGGTTCGAACCCTCGACACCCTGATTAAGAGTCAGGTGCTCTACCAACTGAGCTAATCACGCATATCTTATGAAGTTTTTACTGCGCTTCCTTAACGCAAGATTTATTATATACGAATGTTTTAAGAAATGCAAGCATTATTTTCATTTTTTTTAAAAAAATTTTATAAAATCTTTAAAGTAATTTAAACAAAGTGATTAAAAGTACAAAAAAAGCACGAAATATGGTATCCTAAAGACTGGAAAGGGGATCGATCATTATGGAGAAAATTGCAATCGCACAGACAACATCTTCAGGAAACTGGAGTGAAAATCTTCGAAAAGCAGAACAATTTATAAAGAGAGCCAAAGCAGAAAAAGCAAAAATGATCGTATTTCCAGAATATTTTATGAATTATTATCCGGATGCGGACCATAAATATATAGAAAAGGCACAGACACTCCACGGAGATTTCGTATCACAGATGAAAGTTTTCGCGAAAGAATATAAGATGTGGATCATTTTTGGAATGAATGAAAAAACTGTGGATGAAACAAAGAATTATAATACGATGGCAGTGATCAATGAGAATGGACAATTGATCGCACATTATCATAAGACACATTTGTTTAATGCATATAAGTGGCAAGAATCGAGAGATACAATAGAAGGAGATCGATTCTTTGAACCAGTACAGACACCAATTGGCATGCTCGGACTTGGAATCTGTTATGATCTTAGATTTCCAGAAGCAGCAAGATATGAAGCACTAAAAGGAACACAGGTCATGATCTATCCATCAGCATGGGTAAAGGGAGAGAATAAATTTATACAATGGGAAAGTCTTCTTCGTGCAAGAGCTATTGAAAATGAAATGTATGTACTTGGATGCTGCCATTACAGTGAAAAACATTATATGGGAAGAAGCACCGGATTTGGGCCAGATGGTGATCGGTTGTATCAAGGAGTGGAACGAGAAGAACTTCTTTTTGCTGCAATTGATCTAGAACAGATCAAGATAGTAAGAAAGGCAAATCCTGTATTTGAAAACAGGAGACGGGACCTATATGAATGGTAAAAATATAGTAAAAAATATAGCAATTGGATTTGCACTAGTGCTCGCTGGGGCGGGGGCTGTATTATTTTATAAGAATAATATCGCAATGAATCCAGGAGAAACTTTATTAAAATATATGTCGTATGCAGAAGATGGAGAATATGATAAGATGTATGATCTTCTGGATGAAGACAGTCAAAAAGGAATTTCAAAGAAAGAATTTATAAAAAGGAATAAAAATATATATCAGGGTATTGGAATGAAAACACTTGAAGCAGTGGTAACGTCCAAGAAGAGAGAAACAACCGTTACTTATCGTGTCAAAATGAGGACAAATGCGGGAGTTATATCTTATAATAACAAAACAATCTTTGTAAAAGAAAGAAGAAGATACCGTATGGAATGGGATGATTCTGTCATCTTTCCACAACTTGGTGCGGAAGATAAAGTAAGGGTCAAGACGCTACATGCGAAACGAGGAACGATAAAAGATGCTAGTGGGAATGCACTTGCTATACAGGGAAAGATCTATTCAGTAGGGTTTGTGCCCAAAAAAATGGATTCTGATTCTGTAAAACTTGCTTCGAAGAAACTTGGAATTTCCAAAGAAGAAATTCAAAAAAAGCTGGAACAAAAATGGGTAACAAAAGATTCTTTTGTTCCATTGGTAAAATTAAAAGAATATTCCAGTGATCTGTTAGATGTCAAAGGAATCATTATATCGACAGAGACAGGAAGAATCTATCCATTAGGTGAATCCGCAGCCCATCTGGTAGGATATCTGCAGAATGGGGAAGGAAAAGCAGGACTTGAAAAGCTTTATAATAAGCAGCTCAGTGGAACAGATGGTTTAGAGATATATATAGTAGATGCCAATGGACAGAAAAAGCAGTTACTGGCAGTGAAAGCTCAGATTGATGGACAAAGTTTAAATACAACGATCGACAGTAAGCTTCAGAAATCCATTTATGAACAATATAAAAAGGATAAGAGTGCACATGTAGCAATGAATCCGACAACGGGAGAAGTGAAAGCATTGGTAAGCACGCCTTCTTATGATGCGCAGGCATTTATCCTTGGAATGACACCGGAGAAATGGAATAAGATCAATAATGATCCAAGACACCCTATGCAGAATCGTTTCAAAGGAATCTTTGCCCCAGGGTCATCTTTAAAACCGATCATTGCAGCGATCGGATTAAGCCAGAATAAATTCAGTGCATCCGATGACTTTGGCAATAGTGGAAAACGCTGGCAGAAGAATAAAAGCTGGGGTGGATATTATGTGACGACTTTGCACGACTATAGTGGACACAATGTAAGGAATGCGTTGATCTATTCAGACAATATTTATTTTGCGAAAGCAGCATTAAAGATTGGAAAAGACACTTTAAAAGACCAGTTTGATAATCTTTTGTTTGGAAAAAACTTGGATTTTACATTCGGACTAACAGCATCATCTTATGGAAGTGAAGGATTTACGTCAGAGATCCAGCTGGCAGACAGTGGATATGGGCAGGGAGAGATGATGGTCAATCCAGTACATATGGCAACGATCTATACAGCATTTTCAAATAAAGGAAATATGCTAAAGCCATATCTGATCAAACAAAAAGGCAGTAAAAAGCAAGTATTAAAAGAACATGTATTTTCAAATGATGCAGTAAAAACAGTCAATGATGCAATGAAACAAGTGATCAGCAATCCAAATGGAACGGGACATGCTGCACAGATCGATGGTATTGATCTAAAAGGTAAGACCGGAACTGCAGAGATCAAGCAGTCGCAGACAGACACGAAGGGAACAGAACTTGGATGGTTTGTAACGATCATGCCAAAGACAGAATATAAAGAATCCCTGGAACTGGTATCCATGACAGAAGATGTAAAAAAACGAGGCGGAAGTGGATATGTGGTCAATAAAACAAAGAAGATCCTAGAAGAATACCTGCAGTGAGATCACTGCAGGCATTCACTCCAATTATAAATTTTATTTTATAATTTCTTTACAACTATTTCATTGCTATTCTCACGTGGTTTGCGTATAATTACCATTATACTTAAATGTGATATCTATAATAGAACAGATATCAAAGAAGGAGAACGTCTATGAGAGATAAATTAAATCAGTTTATGCAGGGAAGATACGGAAATGACGATCTGAACCGCTTTTTGATGAAGATCATTTTAGCAGCATTCGTACTATCACTATTTACAGGAAGAATCGTATTTGGCGGCGTTGTTTCATTAAGCCGTATTTTTTATTGGATCGCATTAGCATTATTGATCTATTGCTATATCAGAATGTTTTCCAGAAATATTTATAAGCGATCTGAAGAAAATCGATGGTTTTTAAACAAGACATCCAATATGCGTGGTTTCTGGAGTAACAGAAAATATAATGCACAGCAGATGAAGAATTATCATATCTACAAGTGCCCAGGATGTGGACAGAAGATCAGGATTCCTAGAGGAAAAGGAAAGATTGAAGTGCGTTGTCCAAAGTGTCGTACAACATTTATAAAGAGGAGTTAAGATGTTTGGCTATATCATTGTCAATAAACCAGAGATGAAATTTCGTGAATTTGATGTTTATCACGGATATTACTGTGGTTTGTGCAAGAAACTAAAACAACATTATGGAAAGTTTGGCCAGATCACATTATCTTATGATATGACTTTTGTTTTGATGGTATTAACAAGTCTTTATGAACCAGAAACGACAAGAAGCAAGGAACGTTGCATCACACATCCATTTCAGAAACATGATACAAGAGTCAATGATATTACTGATTATGTTGCACATATGAATATTCTTCTGACTTATTACAAATGTAAAGATGATTGGAATGATGACCGTAAGTTAAAACAACTTGTACTAGAGAAGATTTTATATCACAAGAGTGGATTTTCCAGAAATTTTTATAGAGAAAAGTGGAAAAAGATCAGTCATTTGTTAGATGAACTTTCAAAAGAGGAACAAAAAGATAATCAGGATATCGATCAGATGTCTGGAATGTTTGGACAGATCATGGCAGAGATCATGCTGTATCAAGATGATGAATGGAAAGAATTATTGTCAAGATTTGGATTTTTCCTTGGCAAATTTATTTATCTGATGGATGCATACGAAGATATTGAAGATGATCTTAAGAATCACAATTACAATCCACTGAAACAATTATATAAGAAACCGGAATTTGAAGATATCATCCATAAGATTCTGACAATGATGATGGCAGAATGTTCTAAGACATTTGAACAACTGCCATTGATCGATGATGTTGATATTTTAAGAAATGTCTTATATTCCGGAGTATGGTACCGATACGAACAGGTGCGAGAGAAAAGAGAAAAAGAAAAGGAAGAAAACAATGTCTGATCCATATGAAATTCTAGGAGTGCAAAGAGGTGCTTCGGAAGAAGAAATAAAAAAAGCATATAAAAGGCTGAGTAGGAAATATCATCCAGATGCAAATCTTGATAATCCCAAAGCGGCAGAAGAGAAATTTAAACAGATCCAGCAGGCGTATCAGCAGGTAATGAAAGAAAAAACAAGCGGATACAGCCAGAGTTCTTATGGAGGTTATCAAGGTCAGAGTGGTGGCTATCAAAGTCAGGGAAATCCTTATGGAGGCCAAGGAAATCCATATGGAGAATGGAACCCGTTTGAAGATATTTTTGGCAATTTTGGTGGATATTATACAAATGGCGGTGGGCAGCAGCAACAGTCAACAACCGGATATGAAAAAGATACTCATTTAAGAGCAGCAGGTAACTATGTAAGGAATGGATATTATCAAGAGGCAAGAAATGTCTTAGATGGAATGGAACCAGCAAGAAGAAATGCCAGATGGTATTATTACAGTGCAGCAGCAAACCAAGGGCTTGGAAATAACGTGACTGCCATGGAACATGCCAGACAGGCAGTCTCCATGGAACCAAACAACTATGAATATCAGATGTTATTAAATCAGTTAGAAGGAAATGGTTCCTGGTATCAGCAGCGACAAAGCACCTATCAGAATCCATACTCTACAGGTGGAGACTGGTGTATGAAGATCTGTATGCTGAATCTGATGTGTAACTGTTGTTTTGGTGGCAGATACTGGTGCTGATCCTTATAGACCGATAAATAGATCAGCATAAATTAGGAGGAAAGAAACAATGAGTAAGATTATCGGAATAGATTTAGGAACAACAAACTCCTGTGTTGCCGTAATGGAAGGCGGCGTACCAGTTGTTATTCCGAATGCAGAAGGTGGAAGAACAACTCCATCGATCGTTGCATTTTCAAAGAATGGAGAACGTTTAGTCGGAGATCCAGCTAAACGCCAGGCAGTAACCAATGTAAGCCGCACGGTAGCATCTGTAAAACGTCAGATGGGAACTGACCGAAAGGTGAAGATCGATGGAAAGAAATATACGCCAGAAGAGATTTCAGCAATGATATTAACAAAGCTTAAGAAAGATGCAGAAAGCTATTTAGGGGAAGAAGTAACAAAAGCTGTGATCACAGTTCCGGCTTATTTTAGTGATGCACAAAGACAGGCAACTAAGAATGCCGGAAAGATCGCGGGACTTCAGGTAGAACGTATTATCAATGAACCAACATCTGCAGCATTAGCCTATGGCCTTGATAAATCTGTATCCCAAAAGATCATGGTTTATGACCTGGGTGGAGGAACGTTCGACGTATCAGTGATCGAAATCGGAGACGGTGTAGTTGAAGTATTGGCAACCGCAGGAAATAATCATCTGGGTGGAGATGATTTTGACCAGAGAGTGATGAATTATCTGATCGGGGAATTTAAGAAAACAGAAGGAATCGATCTGTCCAAAGATCAGACAGCAATGCAAAGAGTCAAAGAAGAAGCAGAGAAGGCCAAAAAAGAACTTTCATCTTCTATGACAGTACAGGTAAACCTTCCATTTATCGCTGTAGGCAATGATGGCCCAAAACATATGGATATTACGTTAACACGTGCTAAATTTGAAGAGTTGACAGCAGATCTGATCGAACAGACAGCAGGGCCAGTTCATCAGGCATTATCGGATGCAGGAATCAGTACAAATGAGCTGCATATGGTGCTTTTAGTTGGTGGCTCAACAAGAATGCCAGCAGTATCTGAGAAAGTCAGACAGCTAACTGGAAAAGAGCCGAGCAAGAACATGAATCCAGATGAGTGCGTAGCCTTAGGAGCAGCGATCCAGGGTGGAAAGATCGCAGGAGAAGCTGGATTAAATGAAATCTTATTAATGGATGTCACACCACTTTCTTTATCCATAGAGACAGCAGGTGGAGTTGCTACAAGACTGATCGAGCGAAATTCTACGATCCCGACAAGATACAGCCAGATATTTACAACAGCAATGAACTTTCAGACAACTGTAGAAATTAAGGTTTTGCAGGGAGAACGTGCCATGGCAAGAGATAATCAGGTACTTGGAACCTTTAAATTAAAAGGAATCAAGAGAGCCATGCGAGGAGTTCCACAGATTGAAGTAACATTTGATATTGACGTAAACGGAATTCTGAATGTATCAGCGAAAGATCTTGCAACAGGTAAAGAACAATCGATCACGATCACAGCAAGTTCTAATATGTCTGATAAAGATATTGAACGAGCTATGGAAGATGCAAAAGCGTATGAATCAGAAGACCAGGAAAAACGTGACGCGATCGAAAGTTATAATGAAGGGCAAAATATGTTGTACAAAGGAGAAGCATATTTAGCCCAGCATAAAAAAGAATTATCAAGAGAACAGAAATCAGAATTAAAATCAGCGATCAGCGACTTGAAACATTCTATGAAGCGGATCAAACCACAGAATATTACAGAAGAACAAGGAAGAGCGATCAAAGAAGCATATGATCGTTTAGATCAACTGATCGGATAATTCAAAACAGAATAAAAAATACAAAGATGGGAAGATTAATGACTACAAAGGAATGTAGTGATAAATCTTCTCATTTTTTACTATAGACAAATGCATCATAAGGGTGTATGATGCAGATAGTTAGTTAAGACTAACCCAAGGAGGAACCGATGAGATATCAAGTAGAATTAAGTCAGGTAAAATGGAAAAAATGTATGCAGATGCAGATGGCGATGCACTGTGCACCTGTGCTTGCGGGATTAAAGCCATCCAATGCAGTAACTCTCGACTATATTGATTCAAAAGAATTGATTCAGTCACTTGCGGGAAGTGAGATCAAATGTGGACTGATCTATTCAGGGAATGGAAAATGTCTCTGGCTGCTGTATCGTGAACAGCAGGTCAACCAGTATCTGATGGATCCAGAAAATCAAAGATTTTTAAAACACTGCGGCTATTCATCCTTTCAGATTCAAAATATCCTTTATACACTTAAGAATCGTTACAGGCTTTATAAAGCAGGGCAGGCGGATTTTCCACATGAGCTTGGCTTGATTCTCGGATATCCATTATGTGATGTGATCGGATTTATCAAAAATCACGGACAAAATTGTTTATATTGTAGTTACTGGAAAGTCTATGATAACCTTTCCCAGACAAAGAGGGTCTTTGAGGTTTATGATAAAGTTCGTTTCCAAATGGTAAAACTTGTGGAATACGGAAAAAGTTTCAAAGAACTTGTTGACATGTACACAGATTATCGGACACCGAAGTATGCTTAACTAAAATAAAAACCAAAACACTCAAACAAGAACAAAAAGAAAGATGATCATTAGGAGGATAAGTCATGAGCGAAGTAATCGTTGCATTTTGGACAGGAACA
>OGQT01002779.1_pt1 | contig 11996 bp, 10 predicted proteins | sample 1553261 | NCBI WGS metagenome assembly OGQT01 (sample SAMEA2579992, study PRJEB22360) | human gut metagenome | biome: human gut; feature: human-associated habitat; material: faeces | place: Denmark | collected 2008/2010
GATGGAATCCTAAAATGAAGGAATACATCTTTACATCAAGAGATGATATTTATATTATCGACCTTGAAAAGACTGCATCATGCATTGAAAGTGCTTACGCAGAAATTAAAAAGATTGCAGAAAACGGAGGAAATTTCTTATTTGTTGGAACTAAAAAGCAAGCAAATGAAGCTGCTAAAGAAGAAGCTTTAAGAAGTAATTCTTACTATGTAATCGAAAGATGGTTAGGTGGAACATTAACTAACTTCAGAACTATCAGAAAGAGAATTAAACGTTTAGAAGAAATCGAAAAGATGGAAGCAGACGGATTATTCGAAGTTTTACCTAAAAAAGAAGTTATCGGATTAAAGAAAGAATATGATAAACTAAATAAAGTTTTATGTGGTATTCGTAACATGGAAAAATTACCAGATGCTTTAATTATCGTTGATCCTAAGAAGGAAATTAACGCTATTCATGAAGCACGCAAATTAAACATTCCAGTATTTGGATTAGTTGATACTAACTGTGATCCAGATGATGTTGATTTTGTAATTCCAGGTAATGACGATGCTGTAAGAAGTGTTAAAGTCGTTTTAGGTGTACTTAACAATGCTATTTGTGAAGCACGTGGCTTAGAAATGGTTGACTACGTTACAGAAGATGACAAATCTAAAAAAAGTGAAAAACAAACTAAAACTGTAAAAGAAGTTTTCGTTGAAAGCTTAGAAGATGAAAAAACTAAAGAAGCTATAAAGGAAGAAAAAACTACTGAAGATGAAGATTTAACACTAAAAACTTTAGCTGAACTTAAACAAGTTGCTAAGAAAAAAGGCGTTAAAGGATACTCTTCAATGAAAAAAGAAGAATTATTACAAGCATTAAAATAGTTTAGGAGGATAAATATGATTGATGCTAAAAGCGTTGCTGAATTAAGAAGCAAAACTGGTGCAGGTATGATGGACTGCAAAAAGGCTTTAACTGAGTCTAATGGTGATTTAGAAAAAGCTATTGATTATTTAAGAGAAAAAGGTATTGCTAAAGCTGCTAAAAAAGAAAGCAGAATTGCTGCTGAAGGTCTAGCTAATATCTTTACATCAGATAATAAGGCTGTAATTTTAGAGGTTAACTCTGAAACTGACTTTGTTAGTAAGAATGCTGAATTTACTGATATGATTAAAGAAATTGGTGAAGCAGTTTTAAAATCAGATGCTAAGACTCTAGAAGAGGCTCTACTTCTTCCATCAAGTGAAGGAACTATTGCTGATTTAATCGTTGCTAAAACAAGTAAAATTGGTGAAAAGTTATCTTTAAGAAGATTAGAAGTTGTTGAAAAAACTGATACTCAAAATTTTGGCGCTTACTTACATATGGGCGGTAAGATTGCTGTATTAACACTATTAGAGGGAGCAAATAGTGACGTTGCTAAAGACGTTGCTATGCAAGCTGCTGCAATGAGACCAGAATACTTAAAAGAAGAAGATATTGATGCAGAGCGTATTGAAAGAGAAAGAAAAGTATTTACTGAACAAGCTATTAATGAAGGAAAGCCTGCTGATATCGCTGCTAAAATGGTTGAAGGTAGACTTAAAAAATTCTTCAAAGAAATTTGTTTATTAGATGAACCATTCATTAAAGATGGTGACATTGATGTTAAAACTTACGTTAAAAATAATGGTGGAGAAGTTTTAAAAATGGTTCGTTATGAAGTAGGCGAAGGTATGGAACATAGAAGCGACAACTTTGCTGAAGAAGTTATGAATCAAATTAAATAACCTGAGGTTTCTATGAACAAAAAGGCTAAAGTAATTACAGGCGTAATTGTTGCTATCATTCTTGTTATTATGGGATATTTTATGTTCTCTAAAAAAGATGATGGACCAAGTTACACAATAACTAACGATTCTTTAAAATTTAAAGAAGAGTATGAAGGATTAAATGGTAAAGATAATGGTAATGGTAAAAATTATCTAAGCATTGATATTAAGAGTTATAATCCGATTAGTTATTCTAATTATGAGGAAATCTTTGATATTTTAGATAAAGGTACTGGAGTAATCTATTTAGGTTTTCCAGAGTGCCCATGGTGCCGTAATTTAGTACCAGTACTTGTTGACTCTGCTTTAGAAGAAAAAGTTAGTCCAATATATTATTTAAATATTTCAGGTGATCGTAATACACTATCACTAACTAAAAAGGGTAAAATTAAGACTGAAAAGAAAGGCACTGAAGATTACTTAAAATTAGTAGATATTTTAAAAGATTACTTGCCTGTTTATGATGGTCTTAAAGATGACTCTATTAAGAGAATCTATTTACCTACAGTAATTTTTGTTAAAGATGGTAAAGTTCTAGGTTTAGAAGAAACTTTAGAATCTTATAGTAAAAGAGTAGATGGTAATCCTTACTTAGAGATGAATGATTCTGAAAAAGAAGAATTATCTAATATCTTTAAGGGTTATTATGCAAAACTAAAATAAGGCTGATTATTATCAGTCTTTTTTTTACTCAAAGAGAACTTTTTTACTAGTTCCTCTTTTTTTTATCCAAAATTTTAAAATTTGCAATTTTAAATATTGACAGAATCTATTTTCTCCTTTAGTATATAGTACTTGTAAAACAATTTTGGGAGATTTTGCCTTAAAAAGGTAAGATTATACTAATTGGGTTATTTATTCATATATTATTTTAGGGGGTAAATATGAAAAAATGGTATTATGTTTTATTTAGCCTTTGTCTAATTGTTTTTATGTCCTCTTTAGGTCTTATAATTATTCGTCATCACAATGATGAAAAATTAAAAATTGTCGCTCTTGAAGGTGTTATCAAGGAAGATAAAGAAGACAAAGAAACAAATTTAAAGGAAAAGTATTACAATTTCAAACAAGAATATGGTAATGAGGATATTGCTGGCTCTATAAGCGTGCCGGGTGCCGATATTAATACGTTATTTGTTAAAACAACTAATAACACTTATTATCTAAACCACACACTTAAAAAAGAAAAAAGCCGAATTGGTGCCGTATTCATGGATTACCGAAATACTTTTGAAGACAAACAAATAAACATATATGGTCATAACTCAAATAAGTATGATGTCGCTTTTAAAAATCTTAGAATGTATTTAGACCCTGATTTTACAAAAAATAATGACTTAATTTATTTGGAAAATGAAAATGGTGTTAGTACTTATCAAATCTTTTCCGTCAAAAGAACAAAAGATGATGAACATATGACCCTTAAGACAAATGACTTTTTAGGTCACATAAATAAAATTAGAGAAAATGCTTTATATAATTCAGATGTTAAGGTTACCGAATCTGATGATATTTTAATCCTTCAAACGTGTTTGCTTGATGGAACAAGAGATTATCTTATTGTTAGTAGTAGGAAATTAATCAATCTTTAAAGATTGTTTAATATAGATTTAGGAGGGAAAAGGTTATGAAAAAATTGAAAAATTTAGGCCAGTTACTTATGGCATTAGTTATAACAATTACTTCTGTATTTGGTAATACTTTTGTTGTATTTGCTGATACTAATCCAAACGCTGGTAAAGTTACTGCTACTAAAACTGCAGAACGTATCGGTGATGAAACTAGTAGAAGTGCTAAAGTTAAAATAACTGTAAGTGGTAATCCATACACCATAACAGAACAAAGCGATAGAGAAATAGTACTTGTTCTAGACTCATCAGGAAGTATGAAAGATTATTTAGTAAATGCTAGTAAATCTAAACTAGACACACTAAAAGATGCTACTGATGCCTTCATCGATAGCCTACTAGTAGAAGAAAATAAGGGAAAAATCAAGATTGGCGTAGTTTGGTATGATACTAACGTAACTAAGACATGTGCACTTTCAGATGATGCCGCAAAGTTAGATGCTTGCTTAAACAGTGAAGAAGCAGATGGTGGAACTAACGTTCAAGAAGGTATCAGAGAAGCAAAGAAATTATTTACTGACAAAAAGAATGAAAAAGACTTAATTGTTCTTTCAGATGGACTTCCAACGTTCTTTACAACAGTTAAAGATGGAGTGCAACATACTCATGGTACAGGAAAAACAGATGAACATGAGAGTCTAAGTACTAGAGGTTTTACATCAACATCAGACAGATATGAACTAAATGGAAATTATGTTAGGGATGGATATGTCGAATATGAAGATAGACTTGATGGTACAACTTATAAATGTGAGGCGAGAGGATATTATTCTAAATATCTTAACTTGTATGAAGGATATGAAATTGTAGGAGCATGTGATGCTGGTTACATGAAAAAACCTAGTGAGGCTGCAAAAGAAGAAGCAGAATCATTTACTGGTAAAATATACTCAATTGGTTTTGGAGTAGGTGCTGATAGTGATGCTGAAAAATTTTTACAATCAATTGTTAAAAATGGTGGCAGATACTTTGATGCAAATGATAGTGCTAAATTAAACGAAGCATTTGCTGCAGTATCAAAAGATATAGAAGTTGTTGCTAAAGACTTAACTATTAGAGACGTTGTTCCAAGTACATTCACTGTTGATAAAGTTGCTTTAAAAGAAAAATATGGCGATGCCGTAGAAATTATTGAAGAAAAAGATCAAACAATAATTATCTATAAATTTAATGAATTATCTTCTAAGAAACCAGAAGAACTAGAATTTACCGTAACTGCTCAAGATGATTATTACGGTAGTATGTATACAAATAGTGAAGCTAGAGTAACTGGCACTGCAAGTGATGGTAACAAATTCTATGAAAATGTAGACGGCAAGATTAAAGAAGACTTAATTAATCCGGTTGCTCCAATTGCAGTAAAAGCAAATCCAGATCACTATGAAACATATACTAATGAAGAATTATCAAGAGATGAAGCACAAGGCGTTAGAAATAACGACTCTAGCGTTAAAAGAGAAAATGAAGTTAAAAGTGTCCTTGATAAAGTTAGATTAGTTACTGATGCAAAATATGGAAAATTAACACTTAATGAAAATGGATCATTTACATATAATCCAAATCAAAACTTCCGTGGTAATGATAGTTTCACATACTATGTTGAAACTACTATTGAAGATGAAAATGGTAATAAAACAATCGCAAAATCAGAAGTTACAACTGCTACTATCACAGTAAAGGGTGTTAAAACAAGTTACATTGTTAACTACTTAGAAAAAGGCACTAATACAAAAGTAGCTGATAGTAAAACAATTTCTAAGAACGCTAATAATGGAGACTTATATATTGGGGATAAGGTTACAGAATACGCTTTAACTTTAAATAATTATAATTTAGTAAGTAATAATCAAGAATCTATTACTCTTGCTAAAGAAGGAAATGTTATCAATTTCTATTATGAACTTAAAGATTCTAAGATTGTTGTTCATTACGTAGAAAAAGATACTAATACAAAATTAGCAGATGATGATACTTTTGATGGTAAAGTAACTGAAACAAAAGTAATTAATGCTAAAGATATTAAAGACTATGTTGTAGTTGGCAGTAAAGTGCAAGATGCTGTATTTGATTTAACTACTAATGAATACACATTCTATTATGAAAAAGCAGAAAGTGCTGGAGCAATAGCTCATCATTATATCATTGATAATAATGGTAATAAAACAACAACAGAATTATTCAAAGATGACGTTGTTAATGGTAAAATTGGTACATCTTTCTCATTTAGTCCTAAAACAGAAGGATTAGGTGACTATGAATATGTAGAAAGTGAAGGTAAAGTAAGTGGTACTTTAACAAGTGAAAAAAAAGAAGCAACTTTCTACTATCAATTAAAGAAGACTGATGTTACTGTAAGATATGTAACAATCAAAGATGGTAATGTAATAGATTTAATTAACCCAGTTAAAGACACTGGCAGAATTAATGATAATTATACTGCTTATGCTAAAGATGAAACAGATGATGCAGTATTTGCTAACTATAATTTAGAAAGTGCTACAGAGCAAACTATTAAATTAAAAAGTAGTGATAATACAATTACATTTATCTATTCTCTAAAGGATGCTAAAGTAATTGTTCACCATTATGAAGAAGGTACTACAATTAAAATTGCTGAAGATGAAACTATTAATGGTAAAGTAAGCAAAGACTATACTACTAAAGAAGCAGATGTTTATGGATACATTTTAGTAAGTACTCCAGAAAATGCTAGTGGAATATTTACTGATGAAGTAACTGAAGTAATTTACTACTACAAGAAAGATATGGGTAAAGTTATTACTAAATATGTTGATGAAGATGGTAAAGTACTTTTAGAAGAAACTACTACTAATGGACAAGTTGGTACAGATTATCAAACTAGTCCAGCTACTATCACTGATTATGAACTAATCAATACTATTGGTGAAGTAAAAGGTAAATATACTAAAGAAGATATCGTTGTAACCTATGTATACCAATTCGTTATGGGTGAAGGTGGAGATGATACTAACGTAGAACCAGATATTCCATACACTGGAATTGAAAGTGATAGTTATCTATTAGAATATAGTCTAATGGGCACTAGTGCTTTAGGACTTATATTACTAGCTATTTTAAAGAAGAAATTTAATTAGTTTCTTCTTTTTTTGGCTTTTGCCTTGGAAAAATAGGCGGTTCTATGTTATAATTCTTAAAGGTGATAAGAGTGGAAGAAGTATTAAAGAGAATTCACGATTATAGTTTAGAAGAAATAATGGGTGAAAGATTTGCTCGTTATTCTAAATATATTATTCAAGATAGAGCAATACCAGATGTAAGAGACGGACTTAAACCAGTTCAAAGAAGAATTATTTATGCAATGTATAGAGATAAAAACACCTATGATAAACAGTTTAAAAAATGTGCGAACGCTGTAGATACTGTACTAGGTAAATACCACCCACATGGAGACTCAAGTGTATACGATGCTTTAATTCGTATGAGTCAAAGTTGGAAACAAAACCATCTCTTGGTTGAAGTAGATGGTAATAATGGTTCAATAGATGGTGATGGTCCTGCTGCATATCGTTATACAGAGTGCAGACTATCTAAAATAAGTGAAGAATTACTTAAAGATATTGATAAAGATACAGTTATGATGGCACCTAACTATTCAGATACCTTGTTAGAGCCAACAGTCTTGCCTGCAAAATTTCCTAACCTACTAGTTAATGGTACTAACGGAATTTCTGCCGGATACGCAACAAACATCCCACCTCATAATTTAATTGAGGTATGTAATGCAGTAATTAAAAGAATAGATAGTCCTAATTGTCATGAAGACTCTATTTATGAAATAATTAAAGGCCCAGACTTTCCAACTGGTGGTATTGTTGAAGGATTAGATGGAATTAAGAGTGCTTTTAAAACAGGCCGTGGCAAGCTTATCGTAACTAGCAAAAGTGAATTTCAAAAAAACAAAGGAAAAGATCAAATTGTTATTTCCGAGATTCCTTTCGAAGTTAACAAAGCATTACTAGTTAAAAAAATTGATGATATTCGTTTCGAAAAGAAACTTGATGGCATTGCTGAAGTTCGTGACGAATCAGATAAAGATTCTAATATTAGAATAGTTATTGATTTAAAGCCTGGTGCTGATAAAGAACTTGTTTTAAATTACTTACTTAAAAACACTGAACTTCAAACAACATATAACTACAACATGGTATGTATTGATAAAAGAAGACCTAGACTACTTGGTATCATTCCAATTATTGATGCTTATATTGATCATCAAAAAGATGTTATTTTAAAAAGAACCAACTTTGATTTGGCATTTGCTAGAAAAGAGATGCATATTACTGAAGGTTTAGTTAAAGCAATAAGCATACTAGATGAAGTAATTGCCGTTATTAGAGCTAGCAAAAATAAACCAGATGCTATTGAAAACTTAGTTAAAAAGTTTGATTTCACAACAGAGCAAGCTACAGCAATTGTTATGTTACAACTATATAGACTAACTAATACCGATATCACAGTTCTAAATGAAAAATTAGAAAACCTAAGAAAAATAATTGAAGAACTTACTGGTATTCTAAATGACGAATCCAAACTTAAAGGTGTTATCAAAGATGAACTTAGAAGAATGAAAAAAGAGTATGGTGTTCCAAGAAAGACCGAAATAAGTGAAACAGTTAAAGAAATCAAGATTGATCAAACAGATCTTATAACAAAAGAAGACGTCATCATAGTTCTAACTAATGACGGATATCTAAAGAGAGTACCTATTAAATCACATAACTCTGCAGATGGTGAAACCGCTTTAAAACCAGGAGATTATGTAATTTGTTACAAACAAACAAACACCTTAAATAAATTATGTATCTTTACATCACGTGGCAACTACCTATACTTACCAATTCATGAAATCCCATCATGTAAATGGAAAGACCTAGGTAAGCATATTAGTAACTTTGTAACAATCAGTCCAGATGATAAAGCAGTTAATGCCTTCATCATAAGTGAAAATGTCACTAATCCAGAAGTTACTATGTTTACTCGTGAGGGTATGGTAAAAAGAACAAACCTTAATGATTTTATTGTAAGTAGATACTCTAAAGCCTATACTGCAATGAAACTAAAAGACACTGATGAAGTAGTAAATGTTTGTATTACTAAACCTAACGTTCTTATCGTTACTAAAACAGGTTACTATCTAAACTATATGGCAAGCGAAATTCCATTAAGTGGACCTAAAGCCGCTGGCGTTAAAGGAATTAACTTAAAAGATGATAATGTTATAAGTGGTATCTGTTATAGTGAAAAAGACGAATACATCGACATATTTACTAACCAAAAAACTGCTAAAAGAGTTAAACTAAGTGAGTTAAATATGTTATCCAGAGCTAAAAGAGGAACAACACTAATAAAGAAAGTTAAATCAACTAACTATGAGATAATCAAAGCCTTTAGTACAAGCACAAAAGATATTATTGGTATTAAATCTAAAGATGACATTTATCTAGTTAAAAATAGTGATATTCCAATCATGGACAAAGAATCAACTGGTTCAGTAATCTTAAAACAAACAATCAGTGATGTCTTCATTTCTCAAGAATTAGATATAATTAAAGACGAAGATATAGAACTTCCTAAAGTCAAAAAAGAAGAAGAAAAAATCCAAGAACTCACAATTGATGACTTCTTAAACGACTTTAAACTATAACATAAAAAACCACTTAATGAATATATTTTACTAGGTGGTTTTTATATGGATAAAAAAGATGCTTTCAGAGAATTTATAAGGAGCAAACCATACTTAGTTACTAAAGTGAAAAATAAAGAAACATCTTGGCAAGAACTATATGAAATATACGACCTTTATGGAGAAGATGAAAATGCCTGGAATAAGTTTAAAGATGAAGATCGGGCAGCACCTTTAAGTGAACTAGCGAGTCTTGTTAAAAACATTAATATGGATAACGTTCAAAAATACATTAACAATGCTCAAAAAGCCATTAATGTCATTCAAGAACTTACCAATAAACCTACTACAAATACTAATATAGTAACTCCTAAAATTCCACGTGCAATGGACAAATTCTTTGGTGATTAAATGGAATTTGGACTAATCGAAAAAATAAAAAAGAACCCCAAAGAATATGAGTTCCTAAAAAGAAATTCTTACTTCTATAGATATCTAAATAGAAATTCAGAATACTATAAAGAATTTACCAAAGCCTTTAAAAGCGAAGAAAGAAATAAAAAAATAAGTAAAACCGAAAGTGTACTAGATACTTTAGATACAGCATCATCTATCCTAAAAATCATGAAATAGTATATTTTAAAAGTAAGAAAAAGACATTGACAATAAAAATCTATTAATTTATAATATTAATAGAAAGTAGGGAACTTAAAAATGAAAATAAAAGGTAATAAAAAAGGATTTACATTAGTTGAGTTACTAGCGGTTATCGTAGTTTTAGCAATCATTATGATCATTGCAATTCCAGCCGTAGTAGAAAGTATGAATAACGCTAAAAAAGGTTCATTTAAAATCTATGCTCAAAGAGCCTTAGGTAATGCAGAAAGTACATTCCAATCAGAAGACTTACTTGGAACATTACCAACAAATACTAGTGATGACAACAGAAAAAAAATAAACGATAATTGTTATTGCTATACACTTGCCGGTATAGGTCTTACTTCATCTGGAAATTTTAAAGGCTATGTTACGGTTTCTTTGGACGATAAAAGAGAAGCAACTTATCGTGTTACATTAACAGATAATAGTTACAGTACTAAAGGTTCAACATACACTGATCTAAACACTAGTAGTAATATTGCTAATGGAAGCGGCGGTATTACTAGTTCTTGTGCAAGTGCAACATGCAGTACATCAACACCATCTACAAATGAACAAGCAGGTAGTTAGTTATTAAGCGTTACTTCATGTAACGTTTTTTTCTTGCCCTTTTAAATGTTTTATTTTATAATTTATTTGGTGATTTAAATGATAATTGGTAGTCATGTTTCCTTTTCAGGTAAACAATTATTAAGTAGTGCTTTAGAAGCAATAAGTTATAATGCAAACGCATTTATGTTTTATACAGGAGCACCTCAAAATACAGTTCGAAGTAAAATAAATGCAGAATACACATCACAAGCCTTAGAAGTAATGAAAGAACATAATATAGATATAAAAAATGTCATCTGCCATGCTCCTTATATAATAAACCTTGCTAATAATAAAGATGAAAGTAAATACGAATTTAGTAAAAATTTCTTAAAAGGAGAAATAACTAGATGTCATGAACTAGGTGTTAAATATATCGTTCTTCATCCAGGAAGTAGCGTAGGAATAGATAGATTAACTGCACTAGACAACATTGCAAATGCCCTAAAACAAGTTTTAGAAGGCGATGAAGACATAACCATTCTATTAGAAACCATGGCGGGTAAAGGAACAGAACTTGGCATTAATATTGATGAACTTAAATATATAATTAAAAGTGTTAATAATGATAAACTAGGCGTATGTTTAGACACTTGCCACTTAAATGATTCAGGCGTAGATATCAATAACTTTGAAATATATTTAAACATCTTTGACAGAGAAATTGGCCTAGATAAAGTTCACTGTATCCATATAAACGATAGTAAAAATCCATTAGGTGCTAGAAAAGATAGACATGAAAATATCGGCTTTGGTACAATCGGTTTTGATGCCATATCTAAAGTATGCAATATAGAACGCTTAAAAGATGTTCCTAAAATTCTAGAAACACCTTATATTAATGGAAAGGCTCCTTATAAAGAAGAAATAGATATGTTGAAAAATCAAGAATTTAGAAATATTGAATGATGATTTTGAAACAAAGATTTCAATTTTAAACTAGTGGCAACACTAGTTTTTTTCATAATTGATTGAAATAGAATAGGTAAATAATGTTCACTACAGAGTAAAAAACGGTTTTGATCTATCACTTGATAGATTGCCTTCAAATCTTCTTCATTTAGCTCTAATGCTTGTATTTCCTTATTGCTTCTAAAATCTTCATACGATAAAAAATGTTCAATGAATAAATTTTCCATAGTTTTACGCCTCCATAGTTATATATATGAAAAAAAGATGGTTATTATGAATTAACCATCTTTAAAATTTCATCTTTGAGCGTTTGTACCATATCTTCTTGTTTAACTTTTTTAATAATTTTTCCTTTTTTAATCAATAATCCTTCTTTAACACCACCGGCAATACCAATATCGGCATTTTTGGCTTCACCTGGACCGTTAACTGCACAACCCATAATGGCTACGGTAATATCTTGATGGATATTATTTAAGAAATCTTCAATTTCTTTAGCGACTGGAATCAAATCATATTGAATACGACCACAAGTTGGACATGATACCAAAGTTGGAACATGATCAATCAGTTCTAATTCCTTTAATAATGTTTTAGCAACTTTGATTTCTTCTACAGGATCAGCACTTAAAGAGACACGAATGGTATTACCAATACCCTGATATAACAATGTACCAATACCTAAACTTGATTTGATCGTTCCACCAAGCTTTGTGCCAGCTTCTGTGACACCAATATGTAAAG
>OGQT01002788.1_pt1 | contig 11960 bp, 6 predicted proteins | sample 1553261 | NCBI WGS metagenome assembly OGQT01 (sample SAMEA2579992, study PRJEB22360) | human gut metagenome | biome: human gut; feature: human-associated habitat; material: faeces | place: Denmark | collected 2008/2010
AACACACCTTGGGCAGGAAGCCCCAGCGTGCCGCACAACCGCCCCCAGCCACTGAATGCACGCTGTCCAATGCTTCTAAGCTCTTGCGGGAGCCGTACGTTCAGCAGATACTTCTTTTGGGTGAAAGTATAGTCGGGAATTGCAGTGGCATTACTGTTGGTCATGTCGATGGAAACCAGATTGGGCATATAGTCGCGTATCAATGTGAAGTCGGCTTCGTCCATTTTTCCTTCAACGGTCAGAAAGTTAACGTCTTTGGGCTGAAATCCGGCTCTTAACAGTTCGCTGGCAAGGCTGCCCATTTTACCAATCTGCACATTTACTGTCAGTGGTTCTCCTTCAATGAATGCAAAGGTTTCCCATTTCTTTTTGGTACGATAGGAGTCACTGCATCCCAATGGAACAAATATGGCTGTAACGCTATCGGCCAATGCTTCGGACAACAGATTGGGAGCCGTTTTCTTCCGTATCTGGCATATCTTGAGATTTTTGCATCCCTTAAAGGCAGCATCTTCGATGTTCTTGGTCTTGTCGGAAAGGATAATCCTGGTCAGCGTCTCCTTACCTACAAATGTACTGTCGTCCATTTGCTTGCAGAAGGCATATGCCGGAATGCAATTGGCAGGATATACATAAAAACGGTTTGGATAAGTCCCGTTCTTGCCTGCATACATGCTGATGGAGGCATTGGAAATGTCCAGCAGTTGCAGGTTTTTGAATTCATCCCGTAGATGCCTGAAATCTACGGCATTCAGCTTGCCCTGCAGGGTCAGTTGGGTGATTTCATTGGCTTCCGCTTCTGTCATCAGTTCCACCAGGGTACCAGGTTTGGCCACGTAGTATCTTTTGGATTTTTGTGCCGAGGCATTCAGCATTAACGCCAGTCCGGCAACGGCTAAAAGTATTTTTCTTAGTTTCATGTTTGTCGATTCCAGATTGATTTTTCAAATATAAGAAGAAACCGGCAGGAATACATGAAGTTTTTTCTTTTTATTATTATTTTTGTCGGATATTAATCAAAATGAGATACAAATGGAGACGGAAGAAACGGTGAAGGAAGAGTGTGTTGCTATGAGTAAAACAAAACGTATTTGGCTGGCATTCGTTGATATAGTACTGTTTACTGTACTTTTTATGATTTTTCTGTTTTTGTTTGCCATACCTTTTGCGATTGCTTTCCCTGAGTTGAAGACACAAGCTGGTGGGATGAGCGTCTATTTAATGATGTTGAATGAAGTCTTGATGTTGGCCAGTGGGCTTATTGCCGCTTGTATGGTGCTGGGTTTCAGGAAGCTTCCTTTTTCGGGCTTGGGCTTGTCTTTGAAGGGATGGGGCAGAAGCCTGCTGAACGGAGCTTTGTTTGTCGTGTTCTTGTATGTAGTTGGTTTTGGCTTGTCTTTATTGTTGGGGGCTGTGGAAGTGGCAGGGGTCTTGTTTTCTCCCATTTCGTTGTTGTCGAGTCTTTTGCTTTATTTTTTAGTGGCAGTTACGGAAGAAGTTATTGGACGCGGTTTCATTTTAGGGCGTATGCTGGATGGAGGCGTCAATAAGTTTGTGGCATTGCTTATCTCTGCGGTGTTATTTTCGTTGATGCATCTTTTCAATCCCAGCTTTGCCTTCGTCCCGTTTTTGAATATCATGCTGGCGGGTTGTTTCTTGGGAGCTTCCTATATATACACGCGCAACCTCTGTTTCCCCATTGCCTTGCATTGGTTCTGGAACTGGATTCAAGGTTCTGTTTTGGGATATAAAGTCAGTGGAAATGAATTTAGCAATGAGAATCTGCTGATTCTTCACTTTCCGGAAGAAAATCTGATAAATGGAGGAACTTTCGGGTTCGAAGGTTCCATTCTGTGTTCACTACTTTTAGTGCTTGGTACAGTAATTATCTTAAGACACTATTATAAGGGATTAGTGATTAATGATTAGGGATTAATGATTAATACGGAAACCATTAACCACTAATCATTAATCCCTAATCATTAATCACTAATTCTGTTCCACTCCTTTCATTGTCAGCTGTATGCGTTTCCGGTCCATATCTATGCTGAGTACCTTTACGCGTATATGTTGATGAATGGACACTACTTCATTAGGGTCTGATATGAATCTGTCGGCGAGTTGGGAGAGGTGTACCAGTCCGTTTTCCTTGATGCCTATATCGACAAATGCGCCGAAGTTGGTGATGTTTCCTACGATGCCGGGCAATTCCATGCCTTCGCGCAGGTCGTTGATGGTGCGCACGTTCTTATCAAATTCAAATATTTTTATCGGTCCGCGTGGGTCACGTCCGGGCTTGTCCAGCTCTTGCAGGATGTCTTTCAGTGTCGGCATGCCCACGGTGGGGGAGAGGTAGCGTTCCGGATTAATCTTCAGACGCAGCTCCCGGCTGGCTATCAGCTCGGCTACGCTGCAATCCAAGTCCTTTGCCATCTGTTCTACGATGCAATAGCTTTCCGGGTGCACGGCAGTATTGTCCAGCGGATTCTTTGCCTGCGGAATGCGTAGGAAGCCGGCACATTGCTCAAACGCCTTGGCACCCATGCGCGGCACTTTCATCAGTTCCTTGCGCGAGGTGAAGGCACCGTTTTCGGAACGATAGTTCACAATGTTCTGTGCCAGCTGCGGACCCAATCCCGAGATGTAGGTCAGCAGATGGCTGCTTGCGGTGTTCAGGTTGACACCTACCAGGTTTACACAGTTTTCTACGGTCTGGTCCAGTGATTTTTTCAGCTTGGTTTGGTCCACATCATGCTGGTATTGCCCCACACCAATAGATTTCGGGTCAATCTTTACCAACTCTGCCAGCGGGTCCATCAGTCGTCTGCCTATGGACACAGCACCGCGTACGGTGACGTCGTAGTCGGGAAACTCGTCCCGTGCAATTTTAGAGGCCGAATAGATGGAAGCTCCCTGCTCGCTGACGATGAATATCTGTATGTCACGGTTGAAGCGCTGATGTTTCAAGAACTCCTCCGTCTCGCGGCTGGCAGTTCCGTTACCTATGGCTACGGCATCTATCTTATAAGACTCTATCATCATTTGCAGCTTGGCAAATGCCTCTTTCTGCTTGCTGACCGGAGGGTGGGGGTAGATGTTCTCATTGTGGAGCAGATTTCCTTGTGCATCGAGGCACACAACTTTACAACCCGTACGAAATCCGGGGTCTATACCCATCACACGCTTTTGCCCCAGTGGTGAAGCCAGCAACAACTGACGGAGGTTTTCGGCAAATACCTTGATGGCTTCCTCATCAGCACGCTCTTTGCTTTGCGTGGCAAATTCCGTCTCTATGGATGGCTTCAATAGGCGTTTGTAGGAATCCTGCACGGCTTCTGCCACTTGCTGTCCGCAGGCGTTGTTGCTTCGCACGAATTGGCGTTCCAGCCGTTCCACGCACTCCTCATCGTCCGGGCTGATGCTGACTTTCAGCAGGCCTTCCGCTTCGGCACGCCGGATGGCGAGCAGGCGGTGGGAGCTGCATCGCTTCAACGATTCGGAGCAATCGAAGTAGTCACGGTATTTGGTCGCTTCCTCTTCTTTGCCTTTCACCACTTTGGCGGTCAGTATGCCTTGGCGGGCAAATGCGTTTCGCACGCTGTTTCGGGCACGTTCGTCTTCGCTAACATGCTCGGCTATGATGTCACGGGCACCTTTCAGTGCATCTTCCACGTTCTTCACGTCTCCTTTCACATAACCGGCGGCGCGTTCCTCCGGATGGGGCTCACGTTGCAGCATCAGCAGGGTGGCGAGGGGTTCCAGTCCTTTTTGGCGGGCTGCTTCGGCACGTGTTTTCCGTTTGGGTTTGTAGGGAAGGTAGATGTCCTCCAGTAGGGTGTTGTCCCAGGTCTCCTCGATACGCTTCTGAAGTTCGGCGGTCAGTTTGCCTTGTTCCTGTATGGTGTTGAGGATGGTTTCTTTACGTTTGGCTGTTTCGCTCAGCTTTTCGTAATGGGTCTTTATGGATTCAATCTGCACTTCGTCCAGTCCTCCCGTCACTTCCTTTCGGTGAGCGGCTGATGAAAGGAATTGTCGCTCCATCTTCCAGCAGGCCGAGGGTCTGGCTTATTTGTCTTTCTGATATGCCGAGAGCGGCAGATATCATTTGATGAAAATCTTGTATCATTTTGTATCTCATTTTATAATAGGTGCCAAAAGTACAAAAAACAATTGTTGTTTTTTCTTTAGGTTCCAACTTTTATCTATATTTGTCAAAGCTATGGAGCAATTAAACGAATCAATCAATTGAAACACATATATCGTACAATATTACCATGCGTGGTAGCGCTTTTCTGCTGCCTTTTGCCTGCTTTCTCGATTACGGGAGAGCATCCGGTATTGATTATCAGTTCCTATAATCCGGATGCCGGTCGGACTTCCAGCAATATCTCTGACTTTATGGAGGAATTCCAACGTTTAGGAGGGACGAATACCGTTGCATTGGAAAACATGAATTGCAAAAGTTTTTCCGAAGCTCCTTTTTGGGAAAAGAGAATGGCAGGGCTATTATCCAAATACCAGAATGATAAAAGTCCGGCATTGATTGTTCTTATTGGGCAGGAAGCTTGGGCTGCCTACCTTTCTTTGGAAGACTCTGTACGCGGCAATACTCCGGTAGTGAGTGCGCTATCCAGCCGGAACGCCATATTGTTGCCGGGAGATACCATCGATTTGAAGACTTGGATGCCTGAATCCGTAGATTTTTTCACGGATTTTCCGGATTCGCCTATCAAGGCCGGCTTCGTTTATGAGTATGATGTGGAGGCGAATATCAACATGGTAAAGCAGATGTATCCTGACACCGAGAATATCGCTTTTATATCAGACAACAGTTATGGTGGTGTTGCTATGCAAGCTTATGTAGTGAAGGAAATGAAGAAATTTCCCGAATTGGATCTGATACTGCTTGACGGACGTGTCAATACAATATATACTATTTGTGATAGGTTGCATGAACTGCCGGAACATACGGCAGTATTAATGGGGACGTGGCGCGTGGATATGAATGATGGCTATTTTATGCGTAATGCTACTTATGCCATGATGGAAGCTGCTCCAGCCTTGCCCACATTCTCTTTGAGTTCTGCCGGTTTGGGATACTGGGCTGTGGCAGGCATCGTTCCTGCCTACCGTGCTTTGGGCAAGGAGATGGCAAGGCAATCTTATCGTCTGCTGACTGACCCGCAGGATGGGAATACTCATATGGAAGTCATTCCGAATGAGACCATACTGGACGGCAAGCTTGTGAAGGAAAAGAAACTGAATATCACCGGCCTTCCGCAGCCGGTAAAGATGCTGAACGTAACCCCTTCTTTCTACGAACAGTACAAGTATCATATCTGGTCTGTCGGTGCTGTTCTGTTGGTGCTGTTGGGCGGTTTGTTCGTTTCCCTTTACTTTTATTATCATACAAAGAAGTTGAAGGATGAACTGGAGGTATCCGAGGGTGCCTTGCGCGAAGCAAAAGACCGTGCCGAAGAATCCAGCCGTCTGAAGAGTGCTTTCCTTGCCAATATGAGCCACGAAATCCGTACGCCATTGAATGCGATTGTGGGCTTCTCGGACGTGCTGTCTGCCGGAGGAGCCTCGGAAGAAGAACAGCGTGGCTATTTCGAGATTATTAGGACCAACTCTGATTTGCTGCTTCGGTTGATTAATGACATATTGGATGTGTCCCGTTTGGAGGCCGACCGCGTCATCCTTTCTTTGGAGAGCTGCAATGTAGTGCAGATATGCCAGCAGGTAGTAGCTTCCGTGGCCCAGGCACGCAGGTCGACCAATCAATTCTTATTTGAGTGTGAACGTGAGGTAGTGGAGATGCGGACGGATGTGCAGCGTTTACAGCAGGTTGTGATAAATCTGCTTTCCAATGCGGACAAGTTTACAAAAGAAGGTACGATAACCTTGAAGCTGGAGCTGGATACGGCGAGGAATGTTGCAGTATTCTCGGTGACTGACACTGGTTGCGGCATTCCATTGGACAAACAGAAACGGGTGTTCGAACGTTTCGAGAAGCTGAACGAATATGTGCAGGGAACCGGCTTGGGCTTGTCCATCTGTAAGCTGACCGTTGAGAAGTGGGGCGGCGAGATTTGGATAGATCCTGCCTATACGGATGGAGCGCGGTTTATGTTTACCCATCCTATGAACTTATAAGAACCGACAAGAAATAAGGAAATATGAAAAGATTTAGTTGTTTTTTTATCTGGATTTTTGTCCTGACAAGCATACTGCCTGCGCAGGAAAGAGAAGTGAAACTGAAAGTCGTACAGACCAGTGATATACACGGAAACTACTATCCCTACGACTTTATACGCCGCCGGGAGGCAACCGGTAGTCTGGCACGTGTGCATGCTTTGGTGCAAAAGGAACGTGAGGCTTATGGCAAAAATCTGATTCTCTTGGACAATGGTGACATTCTGCAGGGACAGCCCACAGCCTATTATTATAATTACATAGATACCGTTGCCCCTCATCTGGCAGCGGAGATGATGAATTTCATGGGGTATAATGCCGGTAATATGGGTAACCATGACGTAGAGACCGGCCGTGCTGTTTTCGACCGTTGGGCAGGTGACTGCCGTTTTCCGATATTGGGTGCCAATATTGTGGATACTGCTACCGGAGAAACCCATTTCAAACCCTATGAGGTGCTGGAACGTGACGGAGTGAAAATTGTGGTTCTCGGTATGATAACTCCTGCCATTCCTGTATGGCTTTCAGAGAATCTGTGGAAAGGGTTGCGTTTCGACGATATGGAGGAGACTGCCCGCAAATGGATGAAGATTATCCGTGAGCAGGAAAAGCCGGATTTGGTTATCGGTATGTTCCATGCCGGCCAGGATGCCCAGCTGATGGGAGGCAAGTATCGCGAAAACGCTTCCGTAGAAGTGGCGTGCAACGTGCCAGGATTCGATATTGTCTTGATGGGGCACGACCATGCGCGCGAATGCAAGAGGGTGTGCAACATAGTCGGTGACTCGGTACTGGTGATGGACCCTGCCAGCAACGGTGCCGTTGTGAGTAATGTGGATATAACCTTGAAATTGCGTGACGGCAAGGTTGTTGGCAAGAAGATAGACGGCATACTGTCCGATACGAAAGACTACGGCATCAGCGAAGAGTTCATGCAACGCTTTGCCCCCGAAAATGAAGCCGTGCAGAATTTTGTTTCCAAGAAAATTGGTTCTTTTACCGAGACTATCTCCACACGTCCTGCTTATTTCGGTTCTTCCGCTTTTATAGACCTTATCCACGAATTGCAGTTGGCAATCAGCGGAGCGGATATTTCTTTTGCGGCTCCTTTGTCCTATGATACGGAAATCCGTAAAGGAGACATTTTTGTGAACGATATGTTCAATCTGTATAAGTACGAAAATATGCTTTACACCATGCGTCTGACGGGGAAGGAGATACGCGATGCCTTGGAGATGTCGTATGATTTGTGGACCAATCGGATGAAGTCTCCGAACGACCATATCCTGCTCTTCCGTGAGAAACGTCGCGAAGGTGCTACGGATAGGGCCTCATTCAAGAATTTCAGCTTCAACTTCGATTCTGCGGCGGGTATTATCTACACGGTGGATGTGACCAAGCCGGATGGTGAGAAAGTAACCATTCTCAGTATGGCAGACGGTACCCCGTTCGATATGGATAAAATGTATAAGGTAGCGGTGAATTCTTATCGCGGAAACGGTGGCGGCGAATTGCTGACAAAGGGTTCCGGCATCTCGCAGGATGAATTGAAGGAGCGCATCATCCACTCTACGGATAAGGACTTACGCTATTATCTGATGCAGTACATCGAGCGAAAGAAGGTGATTGAACCGCGTGCGCTGAATCAGTGGAAGTTTATTCCCGAAGAATGGACGGCTCCGGCTTCCAAGCGTGATTATGAGTTCTTGTTTGGCAAAGTTAAAGAATAATTCACTATCTTTGCGGCTCAAAAATCTATAATGTAAGTTTTTGGACGTGAAGCAGAAGAAAAAAATTATAGGCGCATTGAGCTTGCTGGTACTGTTTATCATGTACCAGGCAAGCATCACCGCGTTCACTCACGTCCATTATGTGAATGGGGTGCTGATGACGCACTCTCACCCTTTTCATGGCACACACTCTCACTCCCAGACTTCCCTGCTGGTCATCGGGCATCTGTCAGCATTCTGCTCTTCCGGGGCGGATGTGTATGAGGTCCAGCATCCGATGCGTCCTTTGCTGGCCGTGCTCAGCGTCAAACCGGCAACGCCTACTGTAAAGGGGGAAGTGATACGTACCCTTTCCCTTCGCGCTCCTCCCGCTCTTTTTTCATAGTCATTAGGTTGAAAAACGCCTGGATTTTTTGTATGTAGATACCAGGCATTTCGAATGTCCGGCATTTCAGTGAACGAAGTGCGGCATTTCAGATGATTATCTTTTTTCAGACTTGAATTATTTTTTAATTTAGAGCGCTAATTTGATGAAACAATACATTTTGGCGTTGGTACTTGCAGTGGTAAGTGCCAGCGTAGCTTTTGCCGTAAATCCTATAAAAGAAGGCAATATGATTTCCGGCCATGTGATAGTGAAAGGTACGGAGGAAAATATACCGTATGCCACGGTTTTGATTATCGGCAGTGGTCAGGGAACGGTTTCCAATGAAGAAGGACAATTTGAGTTCCGCAAGCTTCCGGCGGGAAAATACAAGCTCCGCGTGTCGGCAGTGGGCTACAAGACCCAAGAGAAGGAAGTGACGGTGAGCAAGGACTTTACTGCCGTCATACATTTCCCGATGGAAGAGGAGAGTTTCATGACCGATGAAGTGGTGGTATCTGCCAACCGCAACGAGGTAAGCCGCGAGGCAGCTCCGGTAGTTGTAAATGTGATGAGTACCAAATTGTTCGAGATGGTCAACTCCACCGACCTTGCCAAGACACTGAACTACCAGTCGGGCCTGCGCGTGGAGAACAACTGCCAGAACTGCGGCTTCCCCCAGGTGCGCATCAATGGCTTGGAAGGTCCGTATTCGCAGATATTGATAAACAGCCGTCCCATCATCAGTGCATTGAGCGGTGTGTACGGATTGGAGCAAATCCCCGTGAACATGATTGAACGGGTAGAAGTGGTGCGTGGCGGAGGCTCTGCCCTGTTTGGCGCCAATGCTGTGGGAGGAACTATCAATATTATAACCAAAGACCCCATCAACAATTCCTTCCAGGTATCGAGCATGTTCTCCAATATGGACGGCAAGTCCTGGGAGCAATATATGGGTGGCAATGTGTCGCTGGTTGCCAAAGATAACTCTTACGGCATTGCCTTTTATGAGAGTTACCGCAACCGTAACCCCTACGACCGCGACGGTGATGGCTTTTCCGAACTGGGCAAGCTGAACATGAACACCTTCGGTTTCCGCGCCTATTACCGTCCTACGCATTTCAGCCGCATCAATCTGGAATACCATACCACTAACGAACTTCGTCGTGGAGGCAACAAATTCGATTTGCAGCCGCACGAGACGGACATCACCGAGCAGACCAAGCATATCATCAATAGCGGAGGCGTGAGCTATGATTTGTTCTGGAAAGAGTACAAGCATAAGATTTCGGCTTACACCTCCATCCAGCACACCGACCGCAACAGCTACTATGGTGCCCAAAAGAACATGAATGCCTACGGCAAGACGAAAGACCTGACCTGGGTTGCCGGCGGCATGTACGTGGGCAATATGGACAACTGCTTCTTTGCCCCCGCCACCTTCACCGGCGGACTGGAATATCAGAACAACTCCCTGCACGACATCATGACCGGCTATCATCGTGACATGGAGCAGGATGTCCGCATTGCCAGCGCCTTCGTGCAGAATGAGTGGAAGATGAACGTACTGACCATGCTGGTCGGCGCCCGCCTGGATAAGCACAACCTGATAGACAAGCTTATTTTCAGCCCCCGCGTCAACCTGCTCTACAAGCCGACAGATGATTTTCAGGCACGCTTGACTTATTCTACCGGTTTCCGTGCTCCGCAGGCATACGATGAGGACTTGCACGTGACGGCAGTAGGCGGCAAGGGAGTCCAAATCAAACTCGCCGATAACCTGAGTGAAGAACGCTCCAACAGTTACAGCGGTTCGGTGGACTGGACTGCCCATCTGGGTCACTGGCAGGCAAACATCCTGGTGGAAGGTTTCTATACAGACCTGCGCCACGTCTTTGTGCTCGAAGATATCGGCAAGAACGAAGTAGGGGATGTCATCAAGGAGCGCCGCAACGGAAACGGTGCACGCGTATATGGTGCCAATCTGGATGTAAAGATTGCCCATGGCAAGGAGGCGCAGTTCCAGCTCGGATTTACGGCACAGCGCAGCCGCTATACCCATGAGGAAGCCTGGACGAAGGTGGACGGAGAAGACCTTACCACCAAGCGCATGCCCCGTACACCTGATTATTACGGGTACTTCACTTTCTCCTCCGCACCGGTAAAGAATTTTGATTTCTCTCTTTCCGGTACCTATACGGGAAAGATGATTGTTCCGCACTACGCACCGGAAGATGCTCCCGAGGGTGCCTTCTGTAATATCACTTCAGACCGCATGGAGCATACTCCCCAATTCCTGGACCTGAATGTGAAGCTGAACTACACCTTTGTGCTTCACGACCATATCAAACTCCAGTTGAACACGGGTGTACAGAACATCTTCAACAGTTTCCAGAAAGACCTGGATAAAGGGGAATTCCGCGATGCGGGTTATTTCTACGGACCGACGCAGCCGAGAACCTTCTTTATCGGTTTCAAGATAATGAACTAAAAGTTTCCATTTAAGAATTTTTAGAGCTAAATTCCGCAAAATAGTCCTACATTTGTCGCCAAAGCACAAAAACCATGGATACTAAGAGAATACGGAATGTAGACATTTCCCAGATACATCATTTGCCGATGATTGATTTCATCGGCAATGATTTTGCTATTTTTAATGATATCAAGGACATGCCTTTGAGCTCTTATCCCACCCGTTTGAATGCTGCTTGCCTGACTGTCTGCTTGAAAGGGTGGTGCAAACTGGAACTCAACCTGCAGCAATGTGAAATGCGGGAAGGTATGTTGGGTATTATTCTTCCCGACCAGATTGTTCTGCAACGCGAGCGTTCCGATGATTTTTCCGGTCTTTTCATTGCCGTCTCAAGGGATTTTATGGATATGGTGATACCTACCATGCAACAGCTTTTCCCTATGTTTTTCATGATTAAGGAGCGGCCCTTCGTTCACATCACTCCGGAGGAATCCCAATCGTTTCAGGAGTATCACTCTTTTCTTTGGAGCAAGGTGAAGCTGAAAGACAATCCTTTCCGTAAGGAAATCACTCAGGGGTTGCTGTTGGCCCTTTTTTATGAGATATATAATATCTATCAAGGACATGTCATCCAGGAACGCATTCCCAAAAGCAGGAAGGAAGACTTGTTCGAGCGCTTTATCCGTGCTATTTCCGAGTCCTATAAGGAAGAGCGCAGTGTGTCCTACTATGCTGATAAGATGTTCCTCACTGCCAAGCACCTTTCCACCGTAGTGAAGGAAATCAGCGGAAAGACGGCGGGCGAATGGATTGACAGTCTCGTCGTTTTGGAAGCCAAAGCCTTGTTGAAGTCTTCCGAGCTGAGCATTCAGGAAATTGCAGACGAGCTGCACTTTGCCAACCAGTCGTTCTTTGGCAAGTATTTCAAGCATCACACTGGCATGTCACCTAAAGAATATCGCCGGCAATAGGTTCAATGTGACGGAATAATGTTTATTTTTGCGGTAAAGATTTACCCCCAAAATAAACTATCATGGAAAAAAGAGAAATTGACCTTACTGTTTCCTGCTATGGAAAGGTGAAAGGAGTGAAGTATGACGTTGTCATCCTACCTTGGGGAGCTACGGAGCCCCATAATCTGCATCTGCCTTATCTCACTGATTGTATTCTGCCGCATGATATTGCCGTAGATGCGGCT
>OGQT01002799.1_pt1 | contig 11922 bp, 11 predicted proteins | sample 1553261 | NCBI WGS metagenome assembly OGQT01 (sample SAMEA2579992, study PRJEB22360) | human gut metagenome | biome: human gut; feature: human-associated habitat; material: faeces | place: Denmark | collected 2008/2010
AGATGCACCAAGGCCGAGTACGGCGTTGACTGCTGCTAAAATCATTGCTAACATAGTTGGGTGATTTGAGAGTTTATATTGTTGTTTGTTTTTACGGATTGTTCAGGAGGTCTCAGTTTGCGGCCGCGGCCTTTGCGGAAGCCTGAGGGGCTGGGGCGTGGGCCTTGTCATCGGCGTGATGCTCCTCATGCTTTGCCTGTGCCAGAGAGATGAAGATGGTAGAGAGCATGGTGAAAACGTAGGCCTGGATAAAGCTCACAAGCACATCGATCAGCAGCATGAACACCGAGAAGGCTACCGAGATGACTGCCGTGCCCGAGGCGACTGCAGTACCCATGGCGGCGAAGATGAAGATGAGCATCGTTAGGATGAGCACAATCATGTGGCCGCCCATCATGTTGGCGAACAGACGCACCGTCAGGGCCGCCGGCTTGGTGAAGATACCGAAAATCTCGATGATCTGCATGATGGGGAGGGGGAACTTGAGCCAGATGGGAACATCGGGCCAGAAAATCTCTTTCCAGTAGACTTTTGTGCCGAACACGTTGGTGATGAAGAACGTAATCAGCGCCAGCACCAGCGTTACGGCGATGTTGCCGGTGACGTTGGCGCCGCCGGGGAACACCACAATCAGGCCCAGCAGGTTCATGAAAAATATGAACAGGAACACGGTGAGCAGATAGGGAGCGAAACGGGGAGCGTTCTCCTTGAGCGTCGACTTGATGACGCCGTCGTAGATGAAAGCTATCAGCGACTCCATGGCGCCGTGCAGCTTGCGCGGGGCCTTGAAGGGGTTCTTGCGGTGCCAGCGTGCCAGGCGCAGTGTCAGCCATGCCACAATTATGCAGGCGATGAAGATGGCGCACACATTCTTGGTGATAGAGAAATCCCAGGGCTTGATCTCCTCGTTGTTCACAATCTCTACAATCTTGCCCTTGTAGTCACCTTCGGTGGCGATGCGGAATTCGGCATTGCCGTCGCGGTAGGTCTGGCCGTGGTCGATGCGCGACGACATGAAACAGTGCAGGCCGTCGGAACCCCACACAATCACCGGCAGCGGCATGCGCTTGTGGTGATTGAAGGGAACCTCCCAGCCGTAGCCGTCGCCAAGGTGATCGAAGATGGTCTCCTTGATATCGAAATCGCGCTTCTCCTTCGCCTCTTCAGCGTTTTCGGCCTGTGCCACAGGCGTGGCGCCGGTGCCGGTAACGGCGTCGCCGTTGAGTTCCTGGGCCAGCTCCACGCCGGCCTCAGTGGCCTCGGTGGCCTCGGTCTGCGCGGCGGTGCGCTCGGCGGTGCGCTCGGCGGTGTCAGGCTGCGCGGCAATCCGGGCGGTGGCCGATGCGGTCACCGTCAGCAGGAACGCCAGTATGAAAAACAGTTTTTTCATTATATTGCTTGTATGGCCGATGGCCCGAAAATCAATAAATACAAACCGAAACCACATCATTGTCGACATCGACGATGCCACCCTGCACGTCGACCTGCCGACGCTCGCCGCCATCAGTGGCGGTATAGGTGATCTTGCCGGGGACAAGCGACGAAACCAGCGAGGCGTGGCGGGGCAATACGGTGAAGAGTCCGAGCTCGCCGGGGAGAGTGACGCTTGCCGCCTCCCCCTCGAACACCACATTCTGTGCGGATATTATCTTGAGAATCATGTCTGGCTGTCGTGATTACGGTTGCTGGTTCATTTAACTTCCTCGAGGAGTTTCTTGCCCTTGGCGATGGCCTCGTCGATTGTGCCGACGTTGAGGAACGCCTGTTCGGGGTACTGGTCCATCTCGCCTGAGAGAATCATCTTGAAACCGCGGATGGTCTCGCTCAGCGGCACCATCACGCCCGGCAGACCGGTGAACTGCTCGGCCACATGGAAGGGCTGCGAGAGGTAACGCTGTGCGCGGCGTGCGCGGGCAACGACGAGTTTGTCCTCGTCAGAGAGCTCGTCGACACCGAGGATGGCGATGATATCCTGAAGCTCGTTGTATTTCTGGAGGAGCTGCTTAACGGCCTGGGCGGTGTTGTAGTGCTCCTCGCCGATGATGTTGGGGTCAAGGATACGCGAGGTTGATTCCAGCGGGTCTACGGCGGGGTAGATACCCAGCTCGGAGATCTTACGCGAAAGCACCGTGGTGGCGTCGAGGAACGAGAATGTCGTGGCGGGCGCCGGGTCGGTAAGGTCATCGGCAGGCACGTAAATGGCCTGTACCGAGGTGATTGAACCGTTTTTGGTAGAGGTGATTCGCTCCTGCAGCATACCCATCTCCGATGCCAGCGTAGGCTGGTAACCCACAGCCGAGGGCATACGGCCCAGAAGTGCCGACACCTCGGAACCTGCCTGGGTGAAACGGAAGATGTTGTCGATGAACAGAAGGATATCCTTGCCGCCGCCGTCCTGGTCACGGAACTGCTCGGCCACGGTAAGACCGGTCAGGGCCACACGCAGACGTGCGCCCGGCGGCTCGTTCATCTGGCCGAACACCAGGGCGGCCTGTGATTTGGCAACCTCGTCCATGTCGACATCGCCGAGGTTCCATTCGCCTTTTTCCATCCCCTCCTCGAATTTCTTGCCGTAGCGCATTACGCCCGACTCGATCATCTCGCGGAGCAGGTCGTTGCCCTCGCGGGTACGCTCACCCACGCCGGTGAACACCGAGAAACCGTTGTGACCCTTGGCGATGTTGTTGATGAGCTCCATGATGAGCACGGTCTTGCCCACGCCTGCACCGCCGAACAGACCGATCTTGCCACCTTTCGAGTAGGGTTCGAGAAGGTCGATCACCTTGATACCGGTGAAAAGGATCTCGGTACCGATCGTGAGGTCCTCGAACACGGGGGCGGGCTGGTGGATGGGGCGCAGGTTGTCGCGTTTGAGCTCGGGCAGGTGGTCGATGGCGTCACCGATCACATTGAGCAGACGGCCCTTTACCTGGTCGCCGGTAGGCACCGAGATCGGGCGCTCGAGCGAGTCGACCCTGACGCCGCGCTGCAGACCGTCGGTCGATTCCATTGCCACGCAACGCACGGTGTCTTCACCGATGTGCTGCTCTACTTCAAGAATGAGCTCAGAGCCGTCGGGTCGGGTCACCTTCAGGGCGGTGTAGATAGGGGGCAGGATAGTGTTGTCACCGTCGAATGCCACGTCGACCACGGGGCCGATTACCTGTGCGATTTTTCCGGAAATTGCGCTCATACGCGGATTTTATGGGAGGGGTAAGTGTTAATTTGATTGCTTGTTAAGGGGGTGGAGAGAGGGTGTCAGTTCGCGCCGATATACCAGCCCTGCATCACGATGATGACCATCAGCACGAGGTTGAACAGGTTGATGGGCAGGAGGTATTTCCATTCGAGCTTGAGCAGCTGGTCGATACGCAGACGGGGGAATGTCCACTTGAACCAGATGATGATGAACGACACGAAGAATGTCTTGAGCAGGAACCAGATTGTTGACGGGATGCAGTTCATGATGTGGTTGAAACCGTCGAAACCGTCGATATGGAAGGGCATCCAGCCGCCCAGGAACATCAGCGAGGCCACGCCCGAGACGATGAACAGGTTCAGGTACTCGGCCAGATAGAAGTAGCCGAAGTGGATACCCGAATACTCGGTGTGGTAACCGGCGGTAAGCTCTGACTCGGCCTCGGGAAGGTCGAACGGGCCGCGGTTGGTCTCGGCCGTACCGGCGATGAGGTAGATTACGAAAGCGATGATGGCGGGAACGTGGGCCGAGAGGATGAACCAGTGGTCGGCCTGGGCCTCGACGATCTTGGCCACATCCATGGTGCCGGCGAACGCTACCATCGTAAGAATCGACAGGCCCACCGACAGCTCGTAGCTGACCATCTGCGCGCCCGAGCGGAGGGCGCCGATGAGGGTGAACTTGTTGTTCGACGACCAGCCGGCCAGCAGGATGCCGAGCACGCCGATCGACGAGCAGGCGATCAGGAAGAAGATGCCGATATTGAAGTCGATTATCTGCAGGCCGTTACCCCAGGGGAGCACGGCGAAACAGAGCATCGAGGCGATAATCACCAGATACGGAGCCAGTGCGAAGAGGAACTTGTCGACATGCTTGAGGTCGATGAGCTCCTTGATGAGCATCTTGAACATATCGGCGAACACCTGCAGCAGACCCCAGGGGCCAACGCGGTTAGGGCCGAGACGGCACTGGAAATAGGCGCAGATCTTGCGCTCGTAAAGGATGTAGAACAGGGCCAGCAGGGCATATACGAGCAACAGCCCGACGCCCACGAGCACGCACTCGAGAAGAGTTGCACACCATGAGGGTATCAGAGTGTTGAGCCATTGGTCAAACGCGGCTGTCCACGACCCGAAGTTGTCGATTGTATATTCGTTGTTACCCATTTTTCAGGGGGAATTGGTTTATTATCTTTTTGTTAACGTTCAGGGGGAGATGCTTAGCGGTCCATGTCGGGCACGATGTAGTCCATCGAGCCGCCGATGGTGATGAGGTCGGCGATCTTCTGGCCGCTCGTGATGTGGTCGACCACGGCTGCGGCGTTGAGCGAGGGGGTGGCCAGTTTCAGGCGGTAAGGCTTGTTTGAGCCGTCGCTCTCGATGTAGACGCCGAAGAGGCCGCGGCAGCCCTCGACAATCTGGAACCAGTTGCCGGCGGGGAGCTTGACCACCTTGGGCACCTTGGCGCAGATCTCGCCTTCGGGCTCGTACATGTCGATGAGCTGTTCCAGTATTCCGGCGCTCTGCATGATCTCGTCGACACGGTTCTGGAAACGCGCCATCGAGTCACCCTCGGTGCGGATTACCTGCTCGAACTTGAGTTCGTTGTAAACGGCATAGGGGTGGGTCTTGCGGATATCGCAGGCAAAGCCCGACGCACGGCCCGAAGGACCGGTGATGGCCCACGAGATCGCGTCGTCGTGCGAGAGCACGCCCACACCGGTCATACGGTTGCGGGCGATGACGTTGCCGGTGAATATCTTGTTGTATTCCTTTACGTTTTTGGGGAGGACTGCCAGCAGTTCCTTCACATCTTTGATGAAGTCGGCGTCAGGCTCGGCCAGCACGCCGCCGATGCAGTCGTAGTTGAAAGTCATGCGGGCTCCGCAGGTCTTCTCCATGATATCGAGAATCTGCTCGCGCACACGCAGCGTGTAGAAGAGCATGGTGGTGGCTCCGAGGTCCATGCAGAATGTACCCAGGAAGAGGCAGTGCGAGGCGATACGCGACAGCTCGTCCATCATCACGCGGATAACCTGAGCGCGGCGCGGAGCCTCGATGCCCAGGGCCTTCTCGATACAGAGGCAGAGGCCGTGGTGATAGTTGTGCGCCGAAAAGTAGTCGAGACGATCCATGAAATGGAGGGTCTGGGGGTAGCCGAGATCCTCGCAGAGTTTCTCAACGCCGCGGTGGATGTAGCCCATGTAGACGTCGATTTTCTTGATTGTCTCGCCGTCGACTGCGGTGCGGAAACGGAGCACGCCGTGGGTTGCCGGGTGCTGGGGGCCGATGTTCACCACGAAATCATCCGGGGCGAAGATGCGGCGCTCATGTTTTGAGACCTTGCCGTCGGCATCCTCGGTCCAGGTGTCGGTAAAGTCGCTCTGGCGCTCGCTCTCAATCGAGATGGGGTTGAGCGTGGGGTCCGACATGTCATAATCCTTGCGCAGGGGGTATCCGACCCAGTCGATGTCAAGGAACAGGCGGCGCATATCGGGGTTGCCGATGAAGATTATGCCGAAGAAGTCATACACCTCGCGCTCGAGAATGCCGGCGATGGCATAGAGATCCGAGATCGAGTGGAGCATCGGTTTCTCGCGGTCGGTGGTCTCGGTCTTTACCGAGATGATCTGCTTTGTGCGGGTCGAGGTCAGGTAATAGACACACCCCAGCGAGGTGTTCCAGTCCATACCTACGATTGTTATAAGGAAATCGAACGCCAGCTCGGCGTCGTCGCGCAGAGTCTCGACCAGTCGGTGCAATTTGGCGTCGGGTATGTTAATGCGGAGCACATCGGCGTTCTCGAAGGTAGCTTCGGGAAACAGACCGGCGATTTTTTCCTGCAAGTTGGCCATACTGTATATGGTGGATTATGTGATGCTGATTCGGGTGGTTTATTTGGTGTCGGCGTCGTCAGGCTCGGTCTGGTTGTAGAGGGCCTCCTGCTCGGGATGAGCCTTGAAGAAATCCTCGCGTTTCTCCTGACGGTTCACGCCGCCGAAGAATTTCTCGACCCTGATTTTACGCGAGAGCTGCATGATCGAGTAGATCATGGCCTCGGGGCGCGGCGGACAGCCGGGGCAGAACACGTCGACCGGCACGATATCCTCGATACCCTTGGCAACGTGATACGACTTGCGGAACGGGCCGCCCGAGATGGCGCAGCTGCCGCAGGCGATTACATATTTGGGTTCTGCAAGCTGGTCATACAGACGGCGGAACACGGGCACCATGCGGTTCACGATTGTGCCGGCCACCATCATGAAGTCGGCCTGGCGGGGCGACGAACGCGCCACTTCCCAGCCGAAACGGGCCATATCGAAACGGGCGGCGCCCAGCGACACGAATTCGATGCCGCAGCAGCTGGTGGCGAAAGTCAGAGGCCACAGCGAGTTGGCACGTCCCCAGTTTATGAGTTTGTCGAGCGAGCCGACCAGCACGTTCGTGCCCGAGGCACGGAGCTCGTCGACGAGTTTCTCGATATATTCATTATCCTTCCATGCGTCGTAGGGCATGGATTTTGTTGTTACCTGTTTCATTTCCATTCGAGGGCTCCTTTCCGCCAGGCGTAAACGAGGCCCAGCACTAAGATGGCGAAGAAGATGGCGACGCAGGCAAGGGCGTCATAGCCGAGAGCTTTCATCTTTACCGCCCAGGGGAAGAGGAAAACGGTTTCGACGTCAAACATCAGGAAGAGGATGGCGAAAAGATAATATCCCACGCTGAAACGGGTCATAGACGCGCCTCGGGTGGGAATACCGCACTCATAAGCCTCCCCCTTCTGGGGATTGAAAGACCGGGGTGAAATCAGACCGGCGAGCCACAAGGCCAGCGCGACCAGACCGATACCGGTGCACAGGGCAACGATAGCGAACACCGCAGGGTCGATTCCAAAGATACCTAATGTAATCATACAAACGTGAAAGTATTGTATTTACTATAAAAATTTGCTGAGGATTAGCTGACTACGGGCCACAAGACGGCAGGTGTCGGGTCATGGCACAGTTTTCCGGGGGCAAAGATAACAATTTTTCCCCAAAGTTTACCAATTTTCACACATTTATTGCAAAGTTTTGTGTGCCTGCCCCCTCACCCCGGGGCAATATGCAGAAAAACGCCACTTTCCCCGAAAAACAGAACATCCAAGAACCACACCCAAACATCATCATCATCATCATCATCATCATGGAGCACTCCTATCAGCATTTCATTGTAGAGAGGGTGTTGCAGAACTCCTCAAATTGTAGGGACATCGCTTTGCGATGTTTGCGTATTTTGTTGATTATCAACCAAACATCGCAAAGCGATGTCCCTACAATTTAGGCAAAAAACGGTTTTTTCGACACCCTCGCCACCAAACAGAATCAGCAAACCACTGAATTCCAGTAGGCAAACGGTCGCTACATGTAGCGACCCTACAATGAATAGCGCGAATTATGACACGCCCTCAATGGATTTGCATGCATTCCGGCACACTCTGCTACAATGAAATTGACCGGACAACGGGCTTACAATGAGTTGTGGGCCAGTCCCGGGAATGGTCCGGCTTCAGTTGCGGTATTCCAGCATACGGCTGCCGGACTGGGGCGCCCAGTCTTTACCGTCCTGGTGGATGTATTCGGTGCGTTCGGTCCAGTTGCCGTGGCTGTCGGTCGCCCCGTACTCGAAACGGGTATAGTTGACCGTGCCGTCAGGATAAGTCATCGTTACCCGAGTCATGCGACCCTGCGGGTCATACTGCATGGTGTAGGTCAGCTCAGGTTCCTGACTCCATCCCGGATGGTACACGACTTTGCCGACCCGGCCGTTGTCGTCATACTCGCTGAAGATGTATTTTACGCCATTGTATTCAAGCGACGTAATACGGCCATCGGCGTCGCGAGTTATGCCACCCTTGTACGGCACCTCATCGTCGCACTCGAAAACGACATAATCAAATGAAACGAGATGCCCCTTGCTGTCGCGTGTGATATTCGTGGCCTCGCCGTTTTCTACAGTCCAGCCCAGGTCGTTAATGTAGCCGTCGGGATCAAATCCGATAGCCGAGATACCCAGCAGATAGTCAGGGTTCGAGATTTTTTTCACGGGGCCGGCGGCATCCATCATCGCGGCATCAGTGAGCACCGCTTTCCCGGCAGGAGCGGTTCCGGATTCGGCACGGGCGCCGCATGCGGTCATTGCCACAAGCGCCACGGCATAGATGATTGTCTTTTTCATGATATATTATTTTATATTGGTGTCCGGTAAATGTGTTTACCCGGCTATTTTGAGTGATTTTATGCATTGACAAGCCCCCTGTTTCAGTATTTGTATCGGCAGTCCGATAAAAATGTTCTCCTTTCGCATGGTATGCATAGACAAGGATGCCATATTTGCCCAATTCAAGCTCTTCTAATGGACTTATATCTCACAATAAATCCCCTACACATTCAATATATCGGCTGTCCGAGGAAAATTAAAAGCCAAATAGGGCTTGAAAGTTTTAGCGGACACCAATAATTATTTTAAGGTGAATAAAAAATTCCAAAGAACGGCAGGCGGTGTCAGTCCCAGAGCAGATCGCTCACGGCATAGCGCGGGCGGTGCTTGACTTCGGTGAAGATTTTGCCGATATACTCGCCCACGATACCGATAGCAATCAGAATCAGGCTGCCCAGAATCCATATCGACAGCATTATCGAGGCCCATCCGGCCGAGATGTGGTCGCTGTAGAAATATGACACGAACACATACACCGCCACTATGAGAGCCACGATAAGCAGCACCAGACCGGTAATGAATATCCAGCGCATGGGACGCGCCGAGAACGACGTGATGCCGTCGATCGAAAAGCTCAGCATCTTTGCCAGCGGATATTTCGACTCGCCGGCCACACGCCGGTCGCGCTCATACTCAACCACGGCGGTTTTCAGGCCGATCTGCGGCACTATGCCACGCAGAAACAGGTTCGACTCGCCGTAGGCACCGAGCATGTCAAGGGCGCGGTCGCTCATCAGGCGGTAATCGGCATGGTCATATACCGTCTCAAGCCCCATCGTGCGCTGGAACGAATAGAAGGCATGCGCCGTCGTACGCTTGAACCATGTGTCGGTGGCTCTTGACGACCGCACGCCATACACAATCTCGGCTCCGCGGCGGAATTCCTCGACCATGGCTATCATGGCACGCGGATCATCCTGCAGGTCGGCGTCTATGGATATGGCGGCATCACAGTGACCGCGCACCTGCATCAGACCCGCCAGCAACACATACTGGTGTCCGCGGTTATGGGCGAGAGAAAGACCTCTGACACGCCTGTCATCGTCATGCAGTTTCTCAATAATCTGCCAGGTGCTGTCGCGGCTGCCGTCGTTGCACAGCAGTATGTAGCTCTTGTCAGACGCAATGCCGCGGGCGGCCATTTCGTCGAGAATCTCAAGCAGCCGGGGTACCGACAGCGGCAGGGCCTGCTCTTCGTTGTAACAGGGCACCACAACGGCTATGACCGGCAATTGCGGATTTTCCATGATTGTAGGATTTATGAGAATCCCGCATCGTGGCGGCGCAGAGATGTCACGCACACCGGCGATGCGGGATCTGTATCGTTTCACATCAATAGTTGCGGGCGAAGATCACGCGGCGTTTCGAGGGCTTGCCGGTAACCATGTCGACACCCTCCTCCTCCTTGGCGTCGAGGGGGATGCAACGTATGGTGGCCTTGGTCTCGGCCTTGATCTGCTCCTCGGTCTCGGGGCTACCGTCCCAGTGGCAGAGCAGGAAACCGCCCTTCTCGATCTCGGTCTTGAACTCATCGTAAGAGTTCACCTCGCGGGTCATCTCCACACGGCGTTTCAGAGCCTTGTCGAAGATATTCTGCTGAATCTCCTCAAGCAGGTTTGCCACGAATTCCTCGATTCCCTCAAGCGGCTCCACCTGTTTCACAAGCGTATCGCGGCGCATCAGCTCTACGGTGCCGTTCTCCAGGTCGCGGGCGCCGATGGCCAGACGCACGGGCACACCTTTCAGCTCATAGTCTGCGAACTTGAATCCGGGGCGGCGGTTATCGGCGTCGTCATACTTCACGCGGATACCCATCGAGGTGAGTTTCTCCACAATCGGGGCCACGCGCTCAGAGATGGCGGCGCGCTGCTCGTCGTTCTTGTAGATGGGCACGATCACCACATGTATCGGGGCTATGTGCGGGGGGAGCACCAGACCGTTGTCATCAGAGTGGCACATAATCATGGCGCCCATCAGACGGGTCGAGACGCCCCACGAGGTGGCCCATACATACTCGGGCTTGTTCTCGCGGTTTACGAAAGTCACGTCAAACGCCTTTGCAAAGTTCTGCCCCAGGAAGTGCGAGGTACCCGACTGGAGTGCCTTGCCGTCCTGCATCATGGCCTCGATGGTGTAGGTGTCGATGGCGCCGGCGAAACGCTCGTTGGCGCTCTTGACGCCGCGCACCACGGGGATGCCCAGATATTTCTCGGCGAAGGTGGCGTAGACGTCAAGCATCTCCTTTGCCTTTGCCTCGGCCTCCTCGCGTGTGGCGTGGGCGGTGTGACCCTCCTGCCACAGGAATTCAGAGGTACGCAGGAACATGCGGGTACGCATCTCCCAGCGCATCACGTTGGCCCACTGGTTGCACAAGATGGGCAGATCGCGGTATGAGTTGATCCAGTTGCGGTAGGTGTTCCAGATGATTGTCTCTGATGTAGGACGGATTATAAGCTCCTCTTCAAGACGTGCCTCGGGGTCAACGACCACTCCGTTGCCGTCGGGATCGTTCTTCAGACGGTAATGCGTCACCACGGCGCACTCTTTGGCGAAACCCTCCACATGTTCGGCCTCCTTGCAGAGGAACGACTTCGGAATCAGCAGCGGAAAATAAGCGTTCTGCACACCCGATTTCTTGAACATGCCGTCGAGGGTCTGCTGCATGCGTTCCCAGATGGCATATCCGTAGGGTTTGATGATCATGCAGCCGCGCACGGGCGACTGCTCTGCCAGGTCGGCCTTGACAACAAGATCGTTGTACCACTGCGAATAGTTGTCGGCTCGCTTGGTGAGGTCTTTGAGTTCTTTTGCCATTGTCAGTAAATGTTGCCCGCGGTAACCGCGGGGTCTGCTATGTTATATCGGTTTATTTCTTGTTTTTTGCCGGAAAACGGTCAATCACTCCGCGGTCGGGAACGATGTAGATTTCCAGGCGGCGGTTCTGGTTGCGGCGCTCGCGGTTGTCGTTGGGTACGAGCTGTTCTGTGGCGCCCATCGGGTAGCCCATCAGTCCATCGGTCTGCAGGGCACGGGTGTCGAAGAAGTCATACAGCGCCACAATCCGTTTCTCGGTTAGGTCGAAAAGGTATTTTTCAGAGCCTGTATTGTCAGAGTGCATGGCCAGTATGACCTTGAATTTTCCGGGAGTACGGAAATATGGCAGGAAACTGTCAAGTTCCTTTGCCGCACCGGGCAACAGCACCGTGTCGTTGGGCGCGAACAGCTTTTCTGCCGGTATGGTGGCTATCACCACCTCGCCGTGGCGCATTGTCTCAACCTTGTAGCCGAGTTTCTGCAAAGCCTTGGCCTCGCGCAGCATGTATGCCTTTACCTCGTCGCGCTGTTTCTGCGGCACGGCAGGGAGCTGCAGGGTCTGCTCGAGCGACAGATCGTCGAGGCTCTGCGGCTCAGGCTCTGCGGCCGTGGCGGGGGAAGAAGCCGCGAACGCGGGGCCCTGAATGTGGT
>OGQT01002805.1_pt1 | contig 11901 bp, 10 predicted proteins | sample 1553261 | NCBI WGS metagenome assembly OGQT01 (sample SAMEA2579992, study PRJEB22360) | human gut metagenome | biome: human gut; feature: human-associated habitat; material: faeces | place: Denmark | collected 2008/2010
CGTTTACACCATTTTCGATTTGACCTAATTGAACAAAGTGAGCGTCCGGGTAGCCACTACCTATGGACTTTCAATCTTTTGTTCTTACCCATGATTATACAGGATTTTCAGTGCAGAATCTACAGAAATCAGGTGTTTCCAGATAAATAGGTACGACAATAAAACCTCAAACTTTGAGGCTTCAGAAAAAATATGAAAGAATAATCTTTTAACATCTTTGAGGTATTCGAAGTTGTGGTTTTCCAAGATGACCACCACAAGATTTACACACATAGACGTTTATGCCATAAAGCTGTTTTAATATTTCAGGCATCTCCTTATCCCGAAGTTTTGAGAGATACTTTTGACAACCAAGAAGATTTCGACATAGAATAAGTTTCTTTCGCTTGCTGCGGGAACAAAGAAGTCCGTAATGCCGAATCCTGACAAAACGTTTTGGCGGCACATGCATCAAAAAACGCCGTATGAATTCAACACCGGAAATGCTCAACTCTTTCCATTGTCCTTTGTTCCGGTAATCTTTTACAGAAAAAGTGACGGTTTCATCGTGTATGCATATGATGCGGTGATTGCTGATGGCAATCCTATGGGTGTACTTTCCAAGATAATCAATCACAGACTGTGCACCGTTAAAGGTTTTCTTGCAATAAGGAATCCATTCCGCAGCATAACAGGAATCAAGCAGCTCTTTGAATGTATAATGGTTACGATATTTTTCAGCAGTGCCATGAAATTCAAGCTGGTTCGTATTCCAGAGATTTTTTAACTCATCCATATATTTTCCACGGAAAACTTTGGAGATAGCCCATATGGGAAGAAAAAACTCAGTACCGTTGTCTTTCCATTCGTTTTTGGATGTCAGACCACCGCCAAGCAGTATTGTATGGATATGAGGATGAAAGTTCATCTCAGATCCCCATGTATGAAGGATGCAGATATATCCGACAGCAGCACCAAGGTGTGCAGGGTCAGCAGTCAGTTCACTGATTGTAGCAGAAGCAGCATGATATAGGGTGTCATATAACAGTTTCTGATTGCTGTAAATGATTGGATTCAGAATGTCAGGCACTGTAAATACCAAGTGAAAGTAGGGGGCATCAAGTACATCTTCTCTGCGGGCATCCATCCACATTTCCTTTGGAACAGCCTGACACATAGGACAACAACGGTTGCGGCAGGAATTGTAATGAATCTGAACAGCACCACAGTCTTCACATACACTGATATTTGTTCCATAGGCTCCTGTTTTGCAGTTCATGATGTTCCGGGCAACTTTCGCCTGTTCAGGAGAGGGAGAATACTTTTCAAGGTATGCCGGATAAAAACACTGAAAAATATCCTGAACGGTCGGCTTATTCATAATCAGCACCTTCTTTCCGGTCAAACGGACTTTGGATACCCATGAGTGATTTGTTGCTGATATGAAGATAAACTTCCGTAGACTTCGGATCACGATGTCCAAGCAGTGCCTGAATATGCTGACGTTCCACACCCTGCTCCATCAAATGTGTTGCGAAGCTATGACGGAGACAGTGAGGGGTTGCATTCATCGGAAGGTCGGCATCGGATACGGCACGGCGCATCACCTGCTCCAGTGTACTGACTGTCAGGTAATTACCGGTGAATTTATTAGGAAACAGGATTCCACGAGGCCGTCCTTTCTCAAACCAGTATTGTGTAAGGATATCCAGACAACGCTTGGAAAGGATTGTATAACGATCCATCCGGTTCTTAGTATCTCTGACATGTATCTGCATATTTGAGCGGGAAATATCATCATAATGCAGATGAATAACTTCAGAAACCCGCATCCCGGAAGAGTACATTGTTGCAAACATAGCTTTATATTTGATATCGTCAATAGCGTCTAACAGGCGGTCGATTTCATCAGAAGTTAATACAGTTGGAAGCTTGTGTTCCAGAATCATGCGTGGAACGGTGATATCATCCCAAAGGATATGCAGGACATTTCGGTAGAAAAAACGGATGGCAGAATTATAAAGGTTCAGAGTTGTGGCTTTCAGCCCTTCCTCTTTTTTTGCAAGCAAAAAAGTCCTGACATCCTGACAGGTAAGCTCTTCCGGATTCTTACCCTGATATTTCAGAAAGTAAGAGACATAGTTTTTATAGCAGTTGATGGAACGTTCTTTGAGGTTGCGGATTTTTCCAGCTTCCTCAAGCTGTTCTAAATATTTTTCATACATAATAAAATCCTCCATGTAAAATCAGTAGTATCAAAAACACTGCTTTACACGGAGGTGCATTGGGGTCATAAAACCGCTTGCCAACCAAGCGGAAGGGTGGTATTCTTTTCATAGGCAGTGGGAAGGTCGATCCTGTTTGATTGTTTCGTTGTGGTGACTTAACAATACTACTTTTAGGACTTGCTTTCCACTGCTTTTGTTATAGAAAACAGAAAATCGCTATGCCACAGCCTTGGCAGGCCATTGCGCAGCGATTTTGTTCAATCGGAATTTGAGAAGGTAAGTGAATGGGATACCACGATACAAGATACCATGGAGGAATATGATAATGTCGAAAGATGAGTATTTGATAACCGATACGCCCCTCAAAGCGTTGACGGTTTTTGCAATGCCAATGATTCTTGGAAGTTTTTTTCAGCAAATATACAATATGGCCGACTCCATTATTGTCGGCCAGTTTGTTGGTTCTTCTGCACTTGCAGCTGTCGGTGCCTGTGCAGCATTGACCAATGTGTTCATTTGTGTGGCACTGGGAGCCGGCGTCGGAGCCGGTGTGCTTGTGAGCCGTTATTTCGGAGCCAGGGAGTATGGCAAAATGAAAACAATCGTGTCAACCTCCTTGATCAGCTTTTTGCTTCTAAGTATAGTCCTTGGTGTTTTTGGCTTTTTCTTCGCCAACTCGATGATGAGTGGACTGCAAACCCCTGCCGACATACTGGATGATGCAGTACTGTATCTGCGGGTCTATTTTGTGGGCTTTCCGTTTCTGTTTATGTATAACATTCTTTCTACCATGTTCACCTCCATCGGCGAATCCAAAATTCCGCTAGGACTGCTGATTTTTTCTTCTGTCCTGAATATTTTTATGGACCTTTGGATGGTCGCCGGGCTTGGTCTGGGCGTGTTCGGTGCCGCTCTTGCAACCTTGATTGCCCAAGGCATTTCCGCCGTATTTTCCCTTTTGGTTTTTCTTCATCGGATGCGGCGATACGAGAGCCCGTTTCAACGATTTGACTGGCGGGAGCTGCAATCCATGCTGCAAATTGCCGTGCCCTCGATTCTTCAGCAATCTACGGTGTCCATCGGTATGCTGATCGTGCAGGCAGTTGTAAATCCCTTCGGCACACAGGCGCTGGCAGGCTATTCGGCGACAATGCGAGTAGAGAATGTGTTCTCTTTGATTTTTGTCTCCATCGGCAATGCAGTTTCGCCGTATGTTTCCCAGAATCTTGGCGCAAATAAAACTCAGCGTATCAAAAAAGGCTACCATGCTGCGCTGGTGCTGGATCTGTGTTTTGCAGCCATTGCGTTTGTGGCCATTGAAGCGCTGCACACGCAGATCTCCTCTCTGTTCTTAGGAAAAGACGGAACGGCGTTGGCATATCGGGTATCCGGTGATTATATGAGGTGGATTGGTTACTTTTTCATCTTCATGGGTATCAAGATGGCAACCGATGGAGTCCTTCGCGGTCTCGGAATTATGCGTCCATTCCTCGTTGCAAACATGGTGAACCTTGCAATTCGTCTGTCCGTTGCCCTAATCTGTGCACCGCGTTTCGGTATTGCCTTTGTCTGGCTTGCTGTACCGGCTGGCTGGCTTGCAAACTTTATAATCTCCTATGTGGCTCTCAGAAGATCATGGCCGACTGATAAAATGGCATCCATTAGTTAACTTCCAGTTTATCAAGCCCTTTGAGAAATCTTTTCTCAAAGGGCTTTTTCTATTTATATGGATATTCGCAAACTATAAGATAAAGCCAAAACTTCATTGACAATATTAAATACTGCGAACTTGACGGTAGAAAAAGTCACAATATCGTAGTATAATATTCTTAATTCAGAATGACTAATCGGAATTTGTGGAGGAGAATGTGAAATGAAAATTTATGATATTTCCCAAGAGGTTTTTGGCTGTCAGGTATTTGCCGGCGATCCGGCGCCTGAAAAAAAGCAGCTTTGCTCAATAGAAAAGGGCGATTTGTGTAACCTGACGGCTTTTGGTATGTGTGCTCACAACGGCACGCATATCGACGCGCCGTTCCACTTTATCAAAGACGGAAAAACTGTTGATTCCATAGACTTGGATACATTCGTAGGAATGGCTTATGTTGCGGAATATTGCGGAATTGTCTCCGGCACCGCAGCGGCGGAAATCCTTGAAAAAGCGAAAAAACAGAACCCGGAAGCGGCAATGAGAATTCTTATTAAGGGAGACGCGGAGGTTTCTTCGGAGGCAGCGAAAGTATTTGCCGACTCGGGGATCTTACTGCTCGGCAACGAATCCCAGACTGTCGGGCCCGAAGCTGCTCCAATGGAGGTACATCTCATCCTGCTGGGGGCCGGTGTCGTATTGCTTGAAGGAATCCGTTTGGCAGAAGTTCCGGAAGGCAGTTATTTCTTAAATGCAGCGCCATTAAATCTATCCGGTGCGGATGGTTCGCCGTGCAGAGCTGTACTGATCGCTGCTGAGAGATAAATTCCAGTTTGCCGAACTGAATATAGCGTACATAGCCGCTTGGTTTTCAAAAGAAATCAGGCGGCTATTTCTATTTTGAAGGAGGTGTTCGCTATGAACGAAACAGATTACAATGCTCGACTTTACGAGAAAATGAAAGCCGAGCAGGACAAATACCGCTTGCCTTTTTGTACTTGATATGATATTATTGGTATGTATACTAAAATATTTGAAGAGAGGTGATATATTTGCGGAGAGACAGCAGTGAAACAAAGAGGAAAATACTGACCGTGTGCGTCCGTCTCTTTCTGGAACAGGGGTATAAAAACACCTCTGTCAGTCAGATTGTGGATGAAGCAGGTGTTGCAAGAGGAAGCTATTTGAATCTGTTTCCGACCAAGGACAGAGTTTTGCTGGATTTGACCGAAACGATGTTCGGCGGACAGTTCGGCGTGGCAAGAAGCATTGCAGACAGCAAGCTGCCGCCGGTTTACGCCTATGCGGTGGAAACGGCGATCCAACTGACACTGACCGAGCTGAATGAGAACCTGCGGGAAATCTACATCGAAGCCTATTCCCTGCCTGAAACATCGGAGTATATCTACCTGCATACCACGGCAGAGCTGAAGCAGATTTTTGGTGAGAATTTTCCCGATGATACCGAGAGCAACTTTTACGAGATGGAAATCGGCACGGCAGGACTGATGCGCAGCTATATGGCGAGAAAATGCGATATTCATTTTCCGTTGGAACGCAAGCTCAGCCGCTTTTTGACGGCGGCTATGCGGGTGTATCGTGTACCGGAGGAAGAACAGGCAAAGGTGCTTGCCTTTATTCAATCATTAGATATTAAGGCAATCGCCACGGAGGTTATGTATAAGCTGTTTGCCATGTTGGAAATGAAATACGATTTTAAGCTGTCAAAGAACGGCGAAATGGAGGAAACAAGATGAAGAAACGATTATTCAGTATCCTGCTTGCTCTGTGCATGGTGCTCTGCCTTGTGCCGACCACGGCATTTGCCGAGAGCGAGACGGAAGAACCGCCTGTTTGCAGCTGTGAAACAGCCTGCACGGCGGAAGCAATGAACGCAGATTGTCCCATCTGCGGCGCAGAGGGCGCTTTGCCGGAGAACTGTGCAAAGTGCGCCCAGCCCGCAGACGGTGCGGCAGTGCAGCCGGAGGGGGAAGTGTCTGACCCCCAGCCGGAGGGGGAAGTATCCGACCCCCAGCCGGAGGGGGAAGTGTCTGACCCCCAGCCGGAGGGGGAAGTGTCCGACCCCCAGCCGGAGGGGAAAGTGTCCGACCCCCAGCCGAAGGCAGCCTTGACGGCGTTGAGCGGCGAGGGCGAGACGCCCGCCGCGAGCGGAGCGGTAACAGACGTCAGCACTGCGGCTGACCTGACTGCGGCGATTGCCAATCCTGATGTCAACACCGTCAGGCTGGCGGCGAACATTGACATCAGCAATACCCTAACCGTCAACCGCACCGTAACGCTGGACTTGAACGGTTATGTGCTCAAATACGAGAGCGCAAACAATGGGCAGCGTGATTGTGGTCGAGGGCAGCGGGCAGCTGACTATCGAGGACAGCAATACGAGTAATCTCTCGCACAAATTCAATCCGAATGGCAAACTGTGGGTGCTGGACGAGGCAAGCGGCACAGAGGCCGTCACCGGCGGCGTCATCACCGGCGGCACGGGAACGGACATCTCAACGTTCGGCGGAACGACGTGGTATTGCGGCGGCGGCGCGCTGATTAAAAACGGCGGCAGCCTGACCATGAGGGGCGGCAATATTATCGGTTGCTCCGCGGAGTGCGGCGGCGGTGTATGTATTGATTCGGAACAGGGTCAGTTCTCTATGTCCGGCGGCAGCATCGCCGGATGCGTCGCCTCCGACATCGGCGGCGGTGTTTTTGCTTCCGGCACGTTCAAAATGTCAGGTCAGGCGGTCATTCGCAGCTGCACCGCCGAAAGCGCGACCCAATATGTTTGCGGCGGAGGCGTATATGTCAACAGCAGCAGTAGCTTTGTGATGTCTGGTGAGGCAAAAATCGAAGGCTGTCAGGCAATCTCCAACTCTTCCAACTCTTCCAACGGCGGGGGCGTCTATCTCGCAAACAATACGAAGTTTACCCTGTCGGGCAGCGCCGTGATTCAAAATTGCACGGCAACAAATTCCGCCAACTCCGGCGAAGCCTACGGCGGCGGCGTAAGCGCCGCTTGTGTGAAGGAGATCACCTTGGCGGACAGTGCACGCATTGTCGGCTGTGCTGCGGCAAACGGAAGCGGACTATACATCACCGGCTCTCAGGTACCTGGCTATGGGATTCTTTACGCCAACAGCGGCTCGGTTGACGGCGACGTCGTGCTGGGAGATACAGAAGACGGTCCCAGTACCATTACAGGCTCCGGCGGGACTGTGTTCAATGGCAAAGTGACCGTTACCCCCGGCAGCACCATCAAAAGCGGTACATTCAACGGCGAGGTCATCAACAACGGAACCATCACCGGCGGCGTCTTTAACAACACAGTCTCCGGCAGCGGTACCATCACCGGCGGCATATTTAACACCCCGATGACCGGCAGCGGCACGGAGACAGACCCCTATCAAATCAGCACCGCCGAACAGTTGAAGCTGTTCCGGGATATTGTCAACGGTGCGGGCGGCCAGACGCAGAACCGTGGCGCGTATGCTGTGCTGACTGCGGACATTGATTTGAATAACGAACCGTGGACGCCCATCGGTCCGGACAGAGACAGTGCCTATACCGGTACCTTTGACGGGCAGGGACACACCGTCAAGAATCTGAGTGTAACCGTCAATGTCCAGCCCGGTCGCGCCGGTCTGTTCGGTTGCGTAAAAGACGGCACCATCCGGAAACTGACGGTGGCAGGCTCGGTGTCATGTACTGCTAACCAGGGGTGGTGTGGCGGCATTGCGGGCTACGCTATGGACGAAACCATCGAAAACTGCGCCAGCCTCTGCACGGTCTCCTGCACAGGCATAGATGCCAGAGTCGGTGGAATTGTCGGATTGGTCGACTATAATAGTCGTACGCTAATAATCCGCGATTGCTATAACATCGGAAAAATCACCGGCAGAAGCGACAACGGCAGTGGCGACGCCGGAGGTATCTGCGGATTTTATATGAACGGAAAGATTTCCAACTGCTATAATGTCGGCGAAATCACTGGTAGCGGATATGTTAGTAAAATCGCAGTCTCCGCCTATAATGATAGCAGACCCACCAACTGCTACTATCTGAGCGACACGGACACAGATCTCAATGGAACCGCCAAAACCGCCGCGGAATTTGCCAACGGTGACGTGCTGGATGAGCTTAAGGCTGGCCGCAACGATTCTCCATGGGACAGCTGCCAGTATGTGGCTGCGGCAAAAATAACCCTGCCCGTGTTCAAGGGACAGGGCGATGAACATACCCACAATGGGAACTGGACATCGAACGACAACGGCACCCACAGCCGCCGCTGCACCTGCAATGTCGTGGAAACACAAAACTGCTCCGGCGGCACGGCAACCTGCACCCAAAAAGCAAAATGCAAAGATTGCGGTGCGGAATATGGCGATGCTCTGGGACATGATTTTACTACCAGTTGGACACATGATGATAACATGCACTGGAAGCAGTGTTCCCGTTGCGATGCAAAGGATGACGTAAGCCCTCATACTTGGGACAGCGGTACGGTAACAACAGCGCCTACCTGCACAAAAGCGGGTGAAGAGACATATAGCTGCACCGAATGCGGCGCGACAAAGACGGAGCCAATCGACGCCACCGGCCACAGCTGGAAGTCCGATTGGACGTCCGATGCAACGCATCACTGGCATGAGTGTGCCAATGAAAGCTGCGATGTGACGAATAACGCGGGAAAGAACGGCTACGCGGAGCACTCCGGCGGCAAAGCGACCTGCACCCAAAATGCCGTCTGTGAGATTTGCAAAGAAAGCTACGGCAGCCTTGACCCGAACAACCACACCGACCTGAAACACATTGACGCAAAGGCCGCCACCGCTGCCGAAGAAGGCAACATTGCGTATTGGTACTGCGACGGCTGCAAGAAGTATTTCTCCGATGCTGCGGCAACCAAGGAAATCACCAAGGCTGCCACCGTGACGGCAAAGCTGCCCCCGAAAATCACAGCCGGGGATGGTGCAGCGGTCACGCAGGGCGAGAAAAAGGAACTGACCTTCACTTCTGATGCATCCTTTGCCGATTTCCTTCGTGTAGAGCTTGACGGCACTGCGCTGGAAGAAAAGAACTATACGAAGAGAGAGGGCAGCACCATCATCACGCTGAACCGTGATTTTGTTGCCACGCTTTCCGCGGGCGAGCATACGCTTGCGATCGTTTCTCAACGCGGTACGGCAACAGCTAAGTTCACCGTCAAGGCAAAGCCGACGGAAACGGCAACCCCGCAGCCCACTGTGACCCCGCAGCCTACAGCGCAGCCGACGCCGACGGTGCAGCCTGTTTCCCCGATTCTGCGCACCGGCGACACCGCCAACCCCGCATTGTGGTTTGCGCTGCTGATTGTCAGCGGCGGTGCTGCCATTGGTATAACGGTTGCCAGCAGAAAGAAAAAGCATAACAAATAATGGAATAGCGTTCCCTTGCTCGGAAGTGACAAACAGCGGGAAACGGTTTTGGGCGTTTCTGCGTTTCGGGAGCAAATCGGCAATTCGGCAGCGAAAAGGAGGTGCTCGCTATGCCCCGTATGCCGAAATACCTCAAGAGAGAATGGGCGTTCTTTCTTGATATACTCGCTCGAATTCATCTCTTTTTATTATTTATTAGGTCTTATTATAAAGTGTGCTATAATAAAATATATTATGAAAGGTTGAATTGTAATGAAGAATCTAAAATGCCAAATACGCAATCTTGAAAATATTACAGTTTCTAACGAAGACTACACTGCTGTTGAAAAAGAGCTGCAGCTTCTGGGGAAAAAACTACTAACTGAGTATGTCATTAAAATCGGAAACATAGAGGTTGAGCCTTTATGGGTAGAAGCATATTATTCAAACATATCAAAGAAATTTTCGGATCCATTTATTCATGGAAAAGAGGAACAAAGCAAATTTTGTGTTTTATATTTTCATCATAACACAGATGATTCCAGAAGTGGTGTAGATATTTGCCTTTCTTTATGCGACGAGGATAAGAATAAAAGCAAATATTACCTATCGTATTTACTCAAATACACTTTAGTGAATGGTGAGTTTACAACACAATCGCAATTAAGCGCTAAGATTCGAAAAGCATATAATTCACTATCTGAATCAGATAAAAGCTGTATTCTTTTTAATAAGACGTTTAATGCAACAAACACGAATGACATCGTAGGATATACTACGCGAATCGGACTTAAAGCGACAGATTCTAATCCGGGTACAGAGAAAATTAAAAAATCTTATATATCATTAAGGTTGGCTATAGCCAAAAATTTCGACAAATCATATCCTTGCGAAAAAAGGCTTCCTAAATTAGAAAGTCTTGCGGATAACTATCTTTCAACCCATGAGTCGGGCAACAAAGAAAATTGGTACATCGATCATTTCGGGTATTGTCCCCAAAAGTATAAAGGTAAATAATATGCTCTACTTTTCATCACTTCTAAAAACCATTCCCGAATACGCTGCGTCGGCGGGAAATCTGTTTACCGCTTTATCAAAATGCGGTGAAGAATATACTTTTTTCGACGGTGCGAAGGATATATGGGCAAAGGATTATATGCCGGTCAAAACAGGGAGCAGCAAATACATATCCTTTCGCTATGAGCCCTGTTATTTAAAAGACGATCCCCAACTAAAAACCGACTTCAAAAACGATGTCGCGCCAAAGCTCAGTTTGCCCGTAATATACTCGAACATCAATCTTGACGGCGGGAATATTGTGTTTTCTCCGTCAAAAGAAAAGGCGATCATTTCCGACAGGGTGTTCTCCGAAAATCCGGAATACGAAAAATCCGTGCTTATATCCGAGCTCGAAAACCGGCTTGAGGCCGAAATCATCATTATTCCGTCGCTTAAAAGCGATATGACCGGTCATGCGGACGGCGTTGTGCGGTTTGTAGACGAAAAAACGGTGATTGGCAACGCAACGCCATATAAGAATGGTTATGAGCAAAGGGTTAAAGCGGCTTTGAGAAAAAGCGGGATTTTGGCTATCGATTTTCCGCATTTTGAGTCTTACGGCATAAGTGCCGTCGGCAGTTATCTTAATTTTCTTGAAACGCAAAAGCATATTTTCCTGCCCGTTTTCGGCGCCTCTGAGGATGAAAGCGCAATAAAAGCAGCAAAATGTATTTTTGCTAAAGAGATAATCGCCGTAAATATAAACGATATTGCACAGGATGGAGGCGTTTTAAATTGCATAAGCTGGGAAACGACAGTATGACCGCAAATGACAAAAGAAACGAAATCAAGGCGGTACTTACGGCAAGGCGAAACCTTTACAATGCCGGTGTTGCACTTTTGGAGTGCGATAATGTATATGCATCAAATATAAAATTTGCACTTGAAAGGCTCACCTTTTCAAGTCATACCGTTCCTTTTGTAGGTGCGGGAGCGGTTAAAAAGCAAATTGACGAAACCGATATAATGCTTTATTAGCGATTTTTTCTCTACACCCCTTGCAAGCCAGAAAAAAGCACGGTATAATATGACCGGAAGAACCAAAACGGTCATATTTCAGGGAGGGTGCGACCTTGGCTTTTACCGATTACGAGACTGAGCAGCTCCGCAAGGCGCTGCTGAAGGAAACAAGACATTGTGCTGTCACGCTGGGGATGAAGAAAACCTCAGTGGATCAACTGACAAAGGCTGTCGGTATCGCAAAAGGCTCATTTTATAAATTCTTCGAATCCAAGGAGATGGCCTTCTTCGCGGTTCTGGAAAGTATTCACTCCGAGCTTTACGGGGTGGCTGACCAGACGTTGCACAGAAATGGCGGCCTGCCAACATCGGAGCGCGCGGCAGAGGCGGTTCTGGCCGTCTGCCGGAGACTGTCTGATACCGGCGACATGGTTTTCATTGAACATGACGCCAAGTTACTTTTACAGAGATTGCCGGAGGGCGTCAAAAAGGAACATTACCACGATGACGAGACGCACATTCGTCTGCTTCTGGAAAAATATGGCCTTGTTCCTGAACGGGGGATTCCACTTGCCGCCGCGACAGTACGCGGACTGATTCTGACCGTCTCACACAAGGAGCA
>OGQT01002811.1_pt1 | contig 11874 bp, 7 predicted proteins | sample 1553261 | NCBI WGS metagenome assembly OGQT01 (sample SAMEA2579992, study PRJEB22360) | human gut metagenome | biome: human gut; feature: human-associated habitat; material: faeces | place: Denmark | collected 2008/2010
TTCTGGATGGTACCCTCAGAGCATTTCGCACTACTGTCAAAAATTTTCCAAGTACTGATTTTATTCTGCCCGCTATTTTAAGAATTAAATCTTTTATTCTTTTTCTGTTTTTATTCTCTGTTTCTTTGTGCTCCGAAACTGAAGTATCTATTTCTTTCGATATCCCATCTTCCCGCCTGTAATCTCTTTCATCACATGCATCCGTCTGTTCCGGCAAAATTTCTGAAATTTTATCCTCCGGTTCTTTTTCCAACAGATCCGGCGTATATCTGTGCCCTTCAATCTCCTCCACTTCAACAGGAGTTGTGTCTTCTTTTATAATAACGGAAGTTTCTTCTTTTTCTTCACTATTATATGATCTGGAATATTTTTCCTGTTCTGTCTGCTTCTTCTGAACAGAAGGATCTTTTTTGCTGGTATCAGTTTTTGTTTTTTTCTTCTTTCCGGAAAGTTTTTGTTTCAATCTGGATAGTGGAACTCCAAAAACACATATTTTTGTTTGAATTTTCCCTTCTTCCCAGAAAGCACGAGCCGAAATAATATGGAGCAGCCAGCTTACCTCGCCCGAGGCTCTTATTTCCCTGATTCCCTCCGTTCGCTTTTTTTCTGCACTTGCTCGGTATCTGACCGGGCAAAAAAGGATCAGGAGCAAAAGCAGAAGAACCAGTCCGATGAGTATCCCCAGAAGGATCAATATCCATTTTAGTATCAGCCATAATATATGCAGCATTCATTCACCTGTTTTTCAGATATTCTTTTATTTTAAAATCACCGGTTTCCGTATATACCTGTTCTATAACATCCTGTACCATCCGTGTCGCTCCATCTTTACCTTTAGCCATTCCGATGATCAACGGACAGATTGCTCTGGCACCGCGCTGTACCAGCATACTGGAGGGAAGAATCTCCAGTATATTCCCTGGATTATCTGACAGCGTAACAACATAAATATCCGGTACAAATTTCCCGGCAGTGATCCGTGCTCTTGCTCTGGTAGGATTCTTTATATCATCTCCAATATAATAATCTTTCATCCATTTTAGCACTTTACGACCACCTCCGCTTCTTTAATGTCAAACAGGGCTGCGTAAACACACAGCCCTGTCTTTGTTTTTAGAAATACTTCTGCTGTTTCGCCCAGACGCCCTCACTACGCATCTCCAGATACTCCTGATAAGCCTGCTCCACAATATGCTTCTCATTGGAAAAACGAAGAAGATGATAAATCTCGTGAAACTTGTAATATCCGGAATCTACAAAATATTCCTCGCGCTGGGGTTTGCTATGATAATTATCAGCTATCATGAGATACCAGTGTACCTCTTTCATTACCACATCCTCCGGAACGGTGAAATTATACTGGCTCTTGCCGATATATTTCACGATAGAGGCCCGAACACCTGCTTCTTCCATTACTTCACGTAAAGCAGTCTGCTCAAAAGTCTCTCCTTTTTCTACAGTTCCTTTGGGAAGCACCCATCCTTCATAACGGTTCCTGTAGGATTTATACAATGCCAGGATCTTACCCCGATGAATTACCACACCGCCACAGCTTGTTGCTTCTATCATATTGCAATCCTCCTGTAATGCGTGTGTCTTTTGCACTGGCTATAGTATACCTCTTTTTCACCTTATAGGCAAGGGGCAAGAAGCAGATACTGTTCTCAATTTAATCGAAATAATATGCATCAAAAACATCGGCCGCAATGGGAACTGCCGCTTCACTTCCGGTTCCGCCGTTTTCCACGATCACTGCAATGGCGATATCCGGATCATCTACATTAGAATAACCCACAAACCAGGAATGACTGGAACCATTTTCATCAAACTCCGCAGAACCGGTCTTTCCGGCAACAGTATATCCTCGTCCGTTCAATGCGGAAGCCGTACCGTTTTCAACTACATTTTTCATTAGTTTTCCAAGGATATTGGCTTCATTTCTTGTCATCAGACGTTTGTATTCTGTTTTTTCTGTTTCCCTGACCGTATCACCGGAATTATTCACAATCTTATCGATCATAGTTGGCTTCATCAGTACACCATCATTGGCGATGGCACTTGTGATCAATGCCATATGCATCGGAGAAACAAGAGTGTTACCCTGGCCGATCGAGGTCTGCATCACAAGTGCATTCGGAGAATCTTTATCAAGGGTAAAGCGACTGGTTTTATAGGAATTCAGCGGAAGCGCCCTATTAAAGAGCAGATCCTCTGCAGTACTTTTCAGAGTATCTCCTCCCAGACCAAGTCCCATATCTGCAAATGCACAGTTACAGGAATGTGCAAATGCGGAATAAAAATCCTCCTGTCCATGTACTGCACCATTGTAACACTGGATCGTGTGGTCATCCACTGTGATACTTCCCTGACACAGATAGGAATATCCCTCCAGTGATCCCTTTTGTCTGAAATAATCCAATGCCGTGACGATCTTAAATGTTGATCCCGGAGGATAAGCTCCATTGGTTGCACGGTTTAAAAGGCTACTGTTACTTTCATCATTAACAAGGGTATCCCAGTTCTGTGCGATCGTGTTCGGATCAAAATCCGGTTTGCTCACCATAGCCAGAATACGTCCGGTGGATGGTTCCAGTACAACTACCGCTCCTCTGCGGTCTCCCAGAGAATTGTATGCTGTTGTCTGAAGATCTGCATTCAGACTGGAGATCACGGTATCACCCTGATTCTTTTTTCCCAGGAATTCATTTTTCATCTGTTCCAGAAAAAATGAATGGGAGGTGAGAAGCTGGAAATTTGCTTCCGATTCCAAACCACTCTTACCATTGGTATCATATCCTACTGCATGTGCAAAAATATTGGAAAACGGATACGTTCTCTCTTCTGTTCCATCTTCATACACATTGGTCTGTGCCAGAACCTCACCATCCGAAGACTGGATACTTCCACGTACTACCCGGTCCGAAAATGTATCCTGACGGGTGTTGTACGGGCTGTTGATAAAATCTTCGCTTTTTATGGCGTCAAAATAGACCAGATATCCGATCAGACTGACAAAGATCAATATAAAGAAGGCCGATACAAAAGTTAAAGGCCGGTTCTTTTTTCTACGGAGTCTGGCGATTTCTCTTTCTCTCAGGCGTTGCTCTCTTTCCTCTTCTTTCAATCGTTTCTTTTCGCTGCGTTTCAATTTGTTCGTCCTCATCTTCCCTCAGAATATACAGTCCCTGAATGATCGCAAGCATCAGGATGGTACACATGACAGAACTGCCTCCGTAACTCACCAGCGGAAGTGTAACTCCTGTCATTGGAATAAACTTGGTTGCACCGCCAATGGTCAGAAATACCTGAAAAGCATATTCAGTTCCGAGCCCCAGTGCGATCAGTTTATAAAACGGATTCCTGATCTTTAGTGCAATAGTAACGATCATCAGAAAAAAGCTTGTGCATACAAGAATCAGGCAGATGGCAAAAATGCCACCCAGTTCCTCGCAAATAGCACTGAAGATAAAATCATTTTTTACGACCGGAATCTTCTCCGGAGAGCCCTGACAAAGTCCCATTCCAAACCAGCCTCCGGTTCCGATCGCAAACAGAGACTGCACGATCTGATAACCTTCATTTTGATAGACAGCCATCGGATCCTTCCAGGCACTGACTCGCTGACGGACATGTCCAAAAAGATGATATGCGATCACCGAACCAAAGCATCCTCCGCCAAGTCCCAGAAATAAATAGCTCGGATTTCTGGTTGCCACATAGATCAGTACAAGGTAGGTGACAAAAAAGATTACTGCACTACCCAGATCCCTGGAAAGAACCAGGATCCCTACATGGATCACTGCAACGATCGTAGCCAGTACTACTTTGCGAAAATCCACCTTGGTACACAGAAGTGATGCCATAAAAAATACGAAGGTTATCTTGATCACCTCGGAAGGCTGGATTCCCATAAGAGAAAGCTTTGCACCGTAGCTTGTGCTTGCCAGAACAAGAACTGCCGCCAGAAGTACAATACCAATTCCGGCATAAGCCCATGTAAGATCCTTTAAAAATTTCATTTTTCGTATCATTACCGGTATCACCAGTGATACTGCACTACCTACGGCCACGATCAGAAGCTGCTTAGTTGCAGACGGAAGTGAAAGCCGGCAGAGCATGATAAATCCTACGCTCAGGAGCATACACATATTATTTAAAAGAAGCAGCGATGCATTCTGATAAATAATTCGATAAAGGATCTGGATCGCTGCAAAAAAGATCATCATTTCGATATAGAACAGGATGACCCTGAAATCCATGCTTTTTAAATAGATCACAAGAAATGCTGTAAAATCAATAAAAAAGATCATGGTCAGCTGCTGATGGAGCAGTTCTCTCTTTTCTTCCTCATCCTGCCGCCACACCATATAAAAACAATGAAAGGTATAGACGATCATCAATGTGAGGATCACATACTTAGATAATTCTGTAATTACATTAATCATACACTTTTACTCGGCTCCTCTTTTAAAATGGCCTTTTGTATACCTGCGTCCGGAAGGTTTTCCGTTTTCCTGATAAACCGTCCGGAATTCTTTCAGGATCGCTTTTGCTTTCTCTGGCTCTTCGATCGTAAATGCCAGCCGCAAAGAGTGAAGGTTCAGTTTTTTTACCTGATCTTTTTCACCCGGAAGTCCGTAAGGAATGCTGTTATAAATGATATTATAACAGTATTTTGCTTTTTCGGAGATGTTTTTTCCCCATGGATCACAACTGCATTTTACCGGAAATTCACTGTTATAGCGGTCTTTCAGATAAGCCGTCTCATATTTTCCTGTACATCCGAAAAGATTCTTCCTTACACACTGCGCGGAAAGCATCAGTGGGATATAACCATATAAAAGCAGCTCCGAAGAAGTATTATCTCTGTGTTTCAGTTCACCCTCATTCAACTCAAGGGGGACTGTATTTCGAAGAACTCCCTCTTCCCGCCAGAAATCAACACTCTGATCATTCCAGGTATACATGGATGCATCCAGGATACATTTTTCGCCATATCCCATTTTTTTCAGTACGGCGTAAGATTCCAGGTTTCTTACCAGAAAACCCTTCATACCCTGCTCCAACCATTTTTGAGCTGATCGAAGCCACTTTTCGGGGATTTCTCCGCGATGGATATGTGGAGTAGAAAGATATAATTCACTACTTGCAGCAAGTTCCGGTGAAAAATATTTTTCCATAGTATCAAAAGGAAAATAAAAACCTGTAATCCCCGGTTCGTTCAAAAGTACTTCCGCAGTATCCGAACGTTCACAGGATACATACACAGGCAGGCTGTCTGTTACCCTTCTGTGACAGGCAGCCTGATCCTTAGATTTCGTCTGCTGCTTCGTAACCTGTGCTCTCTTCTGACATCCGATCAGTGCTTCCCGCAGCTGACTCAGAGCATCTCTTCGTACTTCATTGAGAACTTTAACCGGAACAAAAATCCTTCCATTTATTTCAATGTTCAGATCCTCCCACTGAAAATCTGTATTTCCCAGTTTCTCCATCTGCTGACGGATCCTCTGTTCTTCCATTGGCTGATTTTTAGCAAACTGTACCTCACCGCCCATAGCAGTTACTGTCTGGCCCTTGCAGGTTATTTCCAGTATAACAGGACTTTCAGGAGAAAGTATTAAATTCCCATGAATTTTTTCTTTTATTTTTCTGATCTCCGGCTGGATATTACCGGATTTTTTTTCATTGGCAAAAGCCATCATTTCCGGCCCGCGATACATATCATAGTATCCTTTGCAGGATCCTCCCCGACTGAAAAGCTCAAGAAGATACTTCCGGTCTTTTTCCTGAACGTGATATTCTTTTCCACTTAAATACATATCCAGATATTTTCGATATACTGCCGTGACGCCCGCTGTGTACGCCGGCTGTTTCATACGCCCTTCGATCTTCAGAGACATAACACCCGCCTCCAGGATATCCGGAAGAATATCCAGAGTGCAGATATCTTTCAGGCTTAATGCACAAAAATCCTTGTCTCCTTTATATTTTCTGTGATCCATGGTTACACTGTAAGGAAGCCTGCATGGCTGTGCACAACGGCCACGGTTTCCGCTTCTTCCACCGAAAATACTGCTCATCAGACACTGGCCGGAATAGCTGTAACAGAGAGCTCCATGGATAAAAGTCTCTATTTCCAGAGGACTTGCCTTATGCATGGCAGATATCTCTTCCAGGGAAAGCTCTCTGGCCGGAACCACACGCGTTGCTCCCTTTTCCTCCAGAAACCGCATTCCCTCCGGTCCGGTTACTGTCATCTGTGTGCTTGCGTGAATATCCAGATCCGGAAAATTCCGGCGTATAAAAGAAAATACTCCCAGATCCTGTACGATCACCGCATCCAGACCTGCCTCATAATATGGAAGCAGATATTCAAACAGCTGATCATCCAGTTCACGGTTCTTCAAAAGTGTATTCACAGTAAGATATAATTTGCGGTTATGGATATGTGCGGTCTCAATGGCAGTGATCAGCTCTTCCTGAGTAAAGTTCTGCGCATAAGCTCTTGCTCCAAAAGCCGGTCCCCCTACATATACCGCATCAGCCCCGGCACCAATAGCTGCCTCAAAACTTTCATAAGAACCTGCCGGCGAGAGCAGTTCTGTTATCATATTTTTCAAAGTATTCCCTCATCTCCCATCTGTTAATCAATCCGATGACCATAAAACAAAAGAGGATTACCGAAGCAATCCCCCATCCTTATTTAAGCAGTTCATCAAGTTCTTTCTCCAGTTCCTTCACCTTACCGTCCAGAAGATTCTTCTGTTCCTGAGCTTCCTGTTCTGCCTTCTTCGCCTCTTCAATCTGCATTTTCAGAGAAATCAGCTCATGCTTCAGATCGTACATTTCCTGATCCTTCTGCTGCAGATCCTGTTCAAAGATCTCTGCCTGCTTTTTCGCCTTAAAATAGTCATCTGTAATATTCAGACTGAGCAGTGTATGCTTGGTCTCCATGGCCTGTCTGGAGTATCCCGGCATCTGACTCAGCTCACTGATCTTATTATTCATATAGGCTGCAACCTTCTGAAAATATTCCTCGGACTCATACCCGCCCAGAGTAATGATCTTTCCATCGATAACAACCTGTGCTGTATTCTTTACCGCCATTCGTAAAGCCTCCTGAATTTATCTGTTACTGGTAATTTCCTCAATAACATTCCTCTGCATTGCCGGTCTTACAACCCACAATTTCTTTTATTATAACTGATTCCCGCAAAAATGTATAGAAGTTTTTCTATTATTTTGTCGATAAATCAGGACGAGGATATCCAAGATGGGTATATGCCAGCACGGAAGCCATTCTTCCACGTGGAGTTCTGTTAAGGAAACCTGTCTGCAAAAGATAGGGTTCATACACGTCTTCCAGTGTTCCGGAGTCTTCTCCGATTGATGCGGCAAGTGTTTCAAGCCCCACTGGTCCGCCCTGAAAATTCAGGATCAAGGTCTGGAGAATGCGGCGGTCTGTTTTATCAAGGCCATACTGATCTACTTCCAGAAGATCCAATGCGAAGCAGGCAACATCGTAGGTGATCACACCATTATACTTCACCTGGGCGAAATCACGTACTCTCTTCAGAAGACGGTTGGCCAGACGGGGGGTTCCTCTGGAACGCTTGGCGATCTCGGCAGCTCCATTGGGTTCGATTTCCACGCCAAGCACCTGAGCGGAACGTAGAATGATCGTCGTCAGTTCTTTTTTATCATAAAACTCCAGTCTCTGTGTTACGCCAAAACGATCACGAAGCGGCGCGGAAAGAAGACCTGCCCTCGTTGTTGCACCTACCAATGTAAACTTCGGAAGATCCAGACGAATGGAACGGGCGGATGCTCCCTTGCCGATCATGATATCGATAGCAAAATCTTCCATTGCCGGGTAAAGAACCTCTTCTACCTGTCGATTCAGTCTGTGTATCTCATCTACAAACAGCACATCTCCTTCCTGAAGGTTGTTCAGGATCGCAGCCATTTCGCCTGGCTTTTCAATCGCAGGACCTGATGTTACCTTCATATGTGTTCCCATCTCATTGGCAATGATCGCGGAAAGTGTAGTCTTTCCCAGCCCCGGAGGTCCATAAAACAGCACATGATCCAGTGAATCATGACGCTGCTTTGCTGCTTCGATATAAATTTTCAGGGTATCTTTTGTTTTCTGTTGACCAATATACTCATCCAGACTCTGAGGCCTTAAATTTCCCTCCAGGGAAAAATCCTCTTCTGTCTTCCAGATATATTTTCCTGCTGCGATTTTAAAATACCCGATTTTCTCGCCTTCACTGTCCTCCGCATAGGAATAAATTTCCCGTTCGCGCCACGCTCGCAGGTTGACTGGTGCATCCCAGACCTGTGTTTTTGACGCATGGGATTTCACCTGATACAACTTTTTAGACACATGTCCATCATACCAGCCGTTCTTTTTCAAATACGCATACGCATAATTTAACAGCTGCGCACTGTATTCCGTCTCTTCCTCCGGCTGGACGTCCGGATGTGCGCTTAGTATCCTTTGCCGATATTTTTTCTTGATCAGGCGCTCAACTGCCTGTCGGTTAAAATTTTGAAACGCGTTGTCAAAGCTTTGGGACGTTTCCGTACTCGCTCCTGCTGCTTCTTTACCTTCCGGCACTGCCCCGGCCGCCTCGATTTCTTCCTCCGTGATTCCAAGGATTTTATATGCTTCCTGTTGTGTCATGTCAAAAATTCCTGTTCCAAAATTGATTTTCCACTGCCGTACAGCCAAAAAATATGATTTCGGCGCTGCGCAAAACTCCGCCAATCGCTGCCGAAAATACGATTCCCGACGACGGGTCTGCGCCAGATCTGCGCCAACCCGTCTCTTTACGATTATGCACCGTTTTTATCTTTTACACAATCCTTTCCGAAAGAATCGCACAAAACAGTCCTTTGTGCCAATAACACTGCCGGACGCACCACTGCACAACAATAGAATGCACGCTCTGCGAGCATTCTATTGTCATGAACTAAAAAACCGACAGGTGCCCAATCAGCCCTGCCGGTTTCCATTTTTCCTTTTTTTCTGTTTTACACCGCCCCGACAGAAGCCAAACTCAGTCTCCTGCCTGGATACGAATTTTACCTTTTACATGCAGCCTCAGATGCTATACCACTTGATCTCATTAGCTTCCAGCTTCAGGAAAAAGCTGCTGCCGTCTCCGCAGTATACAGTCGTTTCCTGCGGTTCGTAAGTATTGTTGACCACACAGTATTTTCCGTTTTCCACATATGCATGCACTTCTACGTTGAAGTTTTCACTGTACCAGCAATGCAGGATGTCCTCACCGTGGGCACTCCACAGAATACTGCGGTACAAAATCCGGCTGTTTTCAAAGCTGTAGGGCAGACCGCTGATATAAACGCTGCGCCCTTTTCCAAACTCATTGACAGCCATCTGCACCTCCCGGTCGCGCTGCACCAGAATCTCAGTGTCGGCATAGGCGTACATGTTTTTCTTGCCTTCGCCAAAATCCACCGGCTTTGTGATATCCTGCAGGATAAAATGTTCCGGATGCTCTTCCCAGTTGTACTTGTCATAGTTTAAGGTAAATCCGGTTTCTTTTTCCACACCGATCAGGTCAGCGAGCTGCAGATAATGTCCCTGATATGCATGTCCGGAGGGTTCTCCGACTCCGATAAAGCCTCCACCCTCGTATACGAACTTCCGGATTGCCGCCGCTACCGCAGGATTTTCCCACGCTGCTCCGCCGGTATGCGCTGTATCCCCGTCACCTACATTGATGATGACATCGATTTCCTTTAACAGGCTCGGATCGGCTAAAATATCGTCAAACGAAAGGAACGATACCTCAAAGGGTGCACCGCTGAGTGCTTCAATAATACCGGCATAACTGTAATTTTGCTTCTGATACAGTGCATGATGCACCATATGACAGCCCCAGCTCCTGATTTTTCCCCAGCTGTTTAACACTGCAACCTTTTTGACGCAGTACGGCGTCGTCTGGCGAATATTCTCATACAGCTCCCGAAACTCGTTGCAGACGCTTTCCACATAATCCAGAAATTCCGGGAAATCCAGCGTGAGCTTTAAATAACCGCCATACCCGATCCGGTCGATGGGCTTTCTCAAGATCGCACGACGCGCCGTGATCCAGTTTTCCTTTGCTTCCTTTACCGGGTCGCCGCCCTCATGGAAGGTGTCCGGAAAGAAATACGGTAAAAATCTTCCCTCTGTATACTTTACGTCCTCAATATCAGAAATCAGGCGCAGCGTGCTTCCGTTTCCGACGCTTCCTACTACCGCATCCAGACCGATCGTTGCAAATTCCTTCATAAAGGGCTCTGTTCCGATCCAGTGGTCGCCTAAAAACATCATCGCTTCCTTGCCGTATTCGTGGGTGATATCCACCATTTCCTTTGCAAGCTTTGCGACTTCCCGACGCTGAAATGCCTGAAAATCCAGAAATTCCTTCGAAGGCACGCGATACTGGTTGTTGTAATAGCCCTGATCGATAATAAATTCCGGGCGGAACCGATAGCCAACCTCTTTTTCAAACTGCTCTAAAATATACGGACTGACAGACGCGGAATACCCGTACCAATCCACATATTTTTCGCGTTTTAATTCGTCAAACAACAGCGTAAACTGGTGGAAAAACGTCGTATAGCGGATGACATTCACATACGGATGCTCTTCACAGTATTTTTTCAGCCGCTCCATCGAATATTTGTGGGTTTTGGGCTGCCGGACATCAAAGGTGATCTGATGTTCAAAATCCTTCCACTCATTCGTCACGGCGTTGTACATATGCACCGGGTCCCAGATGATATAGGCTAAAAAGCTGACGGTATATTCATGGAACAGCTCTGCGTCATGAATGATCACATTTCCGCTTTCTTCCTCGTATTCCCACTGCGTGCAATCCACAACAGCTCCGGTCGAGCGGTCGATTACCTCCCACCAGCGCCGAATATCATCCCGTGTATTGACCTCCATCAACTCTTTGGAAATGCCTTTCATCAGCGGAATTTTCAACGTTTTATCAACCGCCGTATAAAAAGCCGACATGATATAGCATTGCTGCACCTCATCCGGATTTTTCTTCGCCCATTCATTGTCTTTTCTGGTCGTATAATAGGTCGCATAAATCTTTGCACCGGTTTCAACCAGCTCCCTGGGAAATTCTGTTCCATCACAATCCCGGATCGCATCTGCGCCCCATTCTTCCACGATATCCAGTGTTTCCTTTACCACATCCAGGTTTGTCGGGATCGTAACTCTGCCTTTGTTCTGGCTCATAGGTGTACCTCCATTTTATATTTATGTATTTGCTTTATCATCTGTTTCTGTTCGCTTTCAGATACTATCAGAATACGTCCTTTTTCTCTGTTTTTCAACGTTGTTCTTGCTATGCTTTTTAGAAATCTTGCGGTATTTTATCTTTTGTGCTATCCTGACAGTTGAAAATCTTTTCGGACCCGGGAGGTACACATGAGCACACGGTTTTTTTCTTTTTCGGACGATACTCCTTTTTCAACGGAAGCGGTCCTGGTGAACGCCTCTTCTTCTCATTATGAGGAAGACTGGCCCAGCATCCCGCATACCCATGCATTCACGGAACTCTTTTATGTCAGTGAGGGAAGCGGGGAATTTCTGATCGAAAACCAGCGTTTTTCTATTAAAAAAGATGACCTGATCATCGTCAACCCTCATATCCAGCACACAGAAACTTCCCTAAGTGCCTCACCGCTTTCTTATTATACGGTCGGTGTGGACGGGATCAGTTTTTCCTTTCAGGATCAGAAGGAATTCCAGATCTTTCACTGCCGCCAGAAACATGCCGACCTTTTGTTTTATTTTCATTCCCTTTTTCAGGAACTGGATGAAAAAAACGATGGTTA
>OGQT01002817.1_pt1 | contig 11853 bp, 8 predicted proteins | sample 1553261 | NCBI WGS metagenome assembly OGQT01 (sample SAMEA2579992, study PRJEB22360) | human gut metagenome | biome: human gut; feature: human-associated habitat; material: faeces | place: Denmark | collected 2008/2010
GGAATTTGTCGGCTACGACCACGATTCCGTCGACGATGCGAAGGTCGTCGCGCTGGTGGTCGAGGGTGAGCAGGCCGAGGCTATGATGAGCGGCGTGGAGGGCATCATCGTTCTCGACAAGACTCCGTTCTATGCCGAAAGCGGCGGTCAGGTAGGTGACACCGGTGTATTGGTGAACGAGTTTGAAACCATCGAAGTGGTAGACACCAAGAAGGAGAACAACCTGCCTATCCACATCACCAAGAAGCTGCCCGAACACATGGAAGCTCCGATGATGGCATGCGTGGATACCGACAAGCGTGCCGCTTGTGCCGCCAACCACTCTGCTACCCACTTGCTGGATGCTGCGCTGCGCGAAGTATTGGGCGAGCATGTAGAGCAGAAGGGCTCTTTGGTTACACCGGACTCCCTGCGTTTCGACTTCTCACACTTCCAGAAGGTGACGGACGAGGAAATCCGCAAGGTGGAACACATCGTTAATGCAAAGATTCGCGCCAACATACCTTTGAAAGAATACCGCAACATTCCTATCGAAGAAGCCAAAGAACTGGGCGCCATCGCTCTGTTCGGCGAGAAGTACGGCGACCATGTACGCGTTATCCAGTTCGGTTCTTCCGTAGAATTCTGTGGTGGTACGCACGTGGCTGCAACCGGAAACATCGGTATGGTGAAGATTATCTCCGAAAGCTCCGTGGCTGCCGGTGTGCGCCGTATCGAAGCCTACACGGGTGCACGCGTGGAGGAACTGATGAACACCATCGAGGACACGCTGCACGACTTGAAGGCGCTCTTCAACAACGCACCCGACCTTGCCGGAACCATCCGTAAGTATATTGACGAAAACGCCGGACTGAAGAAGCAGGTAGAGGACTTCATGAAAGAGAAAGAAGCACAGCTGAAAGAAAGACTGCTGAAGAACGTGCAGGAAGTCAATGGCGTTAAAGTCATCAAGTTCTGTGCTCCCCTGCCGGCAGAAACAGTGAAGAACATCGCCTTCCAGTTGCGTGGCCAGATTACGGAAAACCTGTTCTTCGTAGCGGGAACAGAAGCCGAAGGCAAGCCGATGCTGACCGTCATGCTGAGCGACAACCTCGTGGCAGGCGGACTGAAAGCCGGTAACCTGGTGAAAGAAGCTGCCAAACTTATCCAAGGCGGTGGCGGTGGCCAGCCCCACTTTGCAACTGCCGGCGGTAAGAATGCTGACGGACTGAACGCTGCCATTGACAAAGTTTTGGAATTGGCAGGATTATAATTGAAAATAATTGGCGAAACACTTGACATCGCCTCTGTGATGTTGTATATTTGTAATGTCATTTTTTAGATATTTCAAAATTAAACTACCGGGAAAGGAGGAGCATTGCTTCTCCTTTTCTTTTTATCCTCCACGGTATTCCATTTGAAATGCCACATGCCGGCTCCCCAAACTCCACACCTTACCATCCTAAATGCCACACCTTAGCAAGTGAAATGGCTGGCATTTACCCTCCAAAGCCCTGGGGTTTCCGTGAAAAACCCTAAGGTTTGGGACAGTGAAGTGGAGGGAACGGATGATTAGTCCAGAACAAACAGACAATGCATTCGAAGCAAACGAATGATGCATACAGAACAGACAGATGATGCGCAACAGAAACAAAAACGGGAAGCCTAAGCCTCCCGTCTGTTAATCTTTCGTAAATCTGCTCTTGACAAGATTTCCACTAAAACCTTATTCCATCCGAAGTATAAACATTTCGCGATAAACCACCAGTGCACCTTCGGGCAGCAAACCGGAAGGACAGAAAGGAGTTACATTTTCCGCAAGTACACATTTACCATTTCCCGAGACCGTCCGCGTAAAGAGCCTCTTCTCTCCATTATAAGTAAACTGCCACAATGCATATGTATCTCCGTTCTCATCTTCCACTGGAACTGTCTCGTATATCCCCATTAGCGGTTCCTCCTCTTTTCCCGTCGGATAGATTTCCAATACACCTTTCCACATACTATTGGAGAAATCTTCGGGCACCAACACATAATACCCGCCATCCTTCACCCAAGGACGCTCGGCAAGTGCCTTAGAAACATCACCCAGCAGTTCCGTCGGTGCACCACTACTGATACCATACTCGAAGCCCATTTTCGTCAACGTATATTGCCTACGACCTTTCACCGTGATGCGCAGTTGTGTTTCCTCACCGGAACCATCCATCACCTTCACAATCGTCTCCCCCTCTGCCAGCGGATGAATCTTGATACGCTGATACCCGTTGACATCATCGGTAAAAGTCACGGAAGCCACCGACTCGTGCTCGTTAATCACATTATAGGAACCGTCGCCGCCGTCAATGCCCAGCACTGTATCTTCGTTTGTTTCAGAAAGATAATAAGAAAGATTGGACACCAGATTGTCACATGTCCCAATCTGGTAGATAGGCTCCACACCTTCGAAAAGTACCATGCTTCGGTAATCGTCCTCGCAACCGGAAGCGGTAAACAGCAGTGCTATCAAGGCAAAGAGAGAGTATAGCTTCTTCATACTTGTTCAGTTATAGTTGTTCTATCTACAAAAATACAAAAAATGCCGGAATACTGCATCGGTACCCCTCTCTTTTTCAAACTATTTGTTCTTCCGGATAGTTCACCAAGTAGAGCGTTCCCGTGGCACGGGTAAAGGCGGTGTAGAGCCAACGGAAATAATCGGGTGTCAGGTATTCATCCGTCATATACCCCTGGTCCAGAAAGACATTCTTCCATTGCCCGCCCTGCGCCTTGTGGCAAGTCACGGCATAGGCATACTTCACTTGCAAGGCGTTGTAGTACGGGTCTGCCTTCATCTTCTTCATCCGCTCGCGCTTCACGGTGATGTCGGCATAATCTTCGAGGACGGAGTAGAAAAGCCGGTCGTTTTCTGCCTTGGGCAGCGCAGGCGAGTCGGTATGCAGCGTATCAAGCAGCATGTTCACTTCCAGTTCAAAGTCGTTATAGTCGGGAAAGACCAGCGTCACGTCTGCAAAGCGGAAGCCATACAGCTCTCGCGTACGGCGCACGCGGCGCACCACGGCAGTCTCACCGTTGGCAATGAAATCCATCTCCTTCTCCTTTTCCGTCCAGAAGTAGTTATTTTTCGCCACCATCAACAAATCACCGGTGTTTAATTCATCCTCACGCCAGAGAATCTGCGCACGGATGCCTTTGTTGTAGATGTTCGCCCTCTTGTTGGAGCGGCACACCACGATAGTTTCATCCAACCCGTCATGGTCGTAGCAAGAGTTCAGCGTTTCTATCAGCTCATTTCCGGGCAGAACTTTAATGTCGGCAAACCCCGAAACCTTTATCTTCGGCAGGCTGTAGCAATCGTCTTCCGCTATCAACTGCCTCAGGCGGGTGGCATTCCACAAAATGCCCGACTGTTGCTCCTGACGCACCACCTGCGTCAAGTCCACCTCCACCACTTCCAGCCCGTAGCCTTTCAAGGCATCGGCAAAGAGGGCAGGGCTCTGCTCCTCCCCCACCGGCGGCAGCTGTGCCGTATCGCCCATCAGCAGCAGGCGGCATCCCTGGCCGGAATAGACAAACTGCACCAGGTCGTCCAGCAACCTGCCCGTGCCGAACATGGAACCGGACAGTCCCTCATTGGAAATCATTGAGGCCTCATCCACTATATATAAAGTGTGAGTTGTCAAATTATCGTTCACAGAAAAATTGCTCAGCTCATTGGAGAAAGATTGCTGTCTATAAATTTTTTTATGAATTGTAAACGCCGGATGCCCCGCATACGCCGAGAAAACTTTTGCCGCCCGTCCGGTCGGTGCCAGCAATACCGACTTTTGTTGCAACTTATCCAACGTCCGCACCAAGGCACCGACCAACGATGTTTTACCCGTCCCCGCATAACCACGAAGCATAAAAACCACCTCGCTACGGGGTGACAGAAGGAACTCCGATAAAGATTTTACAGCAATTTCTTGCTCAGGAGTTGGTTGGTAAGGAAAATTTTCCTTAATTTGCCTTTCTAAATAGTTATTTATCATTTTTGTAACAGAAAAAAGTAAAGGGAACTATCGTTTTTAAATTAATTTCTTTTATTTTTGCGGTGCGAATATAACAACTAAAAAACATATTTATCATGAAAACAGTATTTAATGTCATTTTAGGCTTATGTGCTTTGGTGCTAATTTATATTTGTTACACCAGCATTATGGGTCCTATCAACTTTGAAAAAGCAAAGAAGCACAGAGACGCAGCCGTCATTGCACGTCTGATTGACATCCGTAAAGCACAATTGGAATATCGTACTTTACATGACCAGCAATATACTGCAAGCTTCGACTCTCTGATTGACTTTGTTAAAAACCAGAAACTTCCGTTCATCTTCAAGCAAGGAGAACTGAACGATAAGCAGCTGGAAGACGGTCTGACTGAAAAGAAAGCCATCAACATCATCAATAAGGCAAAGAAGACAGGTAACTATGCTGACGTCAAGAAATGGGGATTGGAAAACTTCAAGCGTGACACTATGTGGTTAGCCGTATTGGATACTATCTTCCCGAAAGGTTTCAACCCCGATTCTATGAGATATGTTCCCTTCGGAAACGGTGCACAGTTCGAAATGGCCATCAAGAACGATACAGCTAAATCCGGTGCTCCTTTCTGTCTGCTCGAAGTGAAGACTCCGTACGAAGTTTATTTGAACGGTCTGGATGCACAAGAAATTGCCAACATCAAGGACGTACAAACCAAACTTGGCAAGTACTGCGGTCTGATGATTGGTAGCTTGGAAACAGCTAACAACAACGCCGGTAACTGGGAATAATCTCACCCCGACAAACGTATGATAGAAACGACTGATTTTAATAAATCGGAACAGTATACATTATCCATCCGTCTCAGTACGGATGGATTTTCTTTTTCTGTGTTCAACCCTCTGGGCGACGGCGAGTTCTCTTACTACGACCGTGCAGTGGACGAGTCCTTCTCCCTCACTGCCAATCTGAAACAGACCTTCCGCGAACTGGCATGGCTGGAACGCCCCTTCCGCCGTGTCAATGTGCTCATGGCAGACAAACGCTTCACGTTCATTCCCCTGGAGTTCTTCGAGGACGAACAAACGGAAATCATTTTCTATCACAACCATCCTAAACGGGAAAACGAAACCGTACAATACAACATACTGCATAAGAACAGCACTGTCGTACTGTTCGGCATGGATAAGAGTGTCTGCTCCTTCCTTCGCGAACAGTATCCCGATGTCAAGTTCTATTCCCAAGCCAGCCCCTTCATTGAGTTCTTCTCCTCAAAGAGCCGCTTGGGCAACAACCGGAAGATGTATGCACACTTGCGAAAAGATGCCGTAGACGTATACGGCTACGAGCGCGGACGCCTCCTTCTTGCCAATTCCTTTGAATGCAGAAGCACACCCGACCGTGTCTACTACCTATTATATATATGGAAACAACTCGGCTTCGAGCAGGAACGCGATGAGCTGCACCTGACCGGTGACCTAAACGACAAAGAACTGCTACTGCCCGAACTGCGAAAATTCATCCGGCAGGTATTCATCATGAATCCCGCCACTAATCTTGACCTGCAAGCCATAACCCTATGCGAGTAATCAGCGGAATATACAAAAGAAGACGTTTCGACGTGCCCCACTCCTTCAAGGCACGCCCCACCACAGACTTTGCCAAAGAGAATCTGTTCAATGTGCTCTCCAACTACATGGACTTTGAGGACGGCATCCGTGCCCTCGACCTATTTGCCGGTACGGGCAGCATCAGCATCGAGCTTGTGTCCAGAGGCTGCGACCAAGTAATCAGCGTGGAAAAAGACCGCGACCACTATGCCTTCATCTGCAAAATTATGCAGGAATTAAAGACGGACAAGTGCCTACCCATACGCGGTGACGTATTCAAATACCTCAAAAGCGGACGCGAGCAGTTCGACTTTATCTTTGCCGACCCTCCCTACGAGCTTGCCGGGCTGGAAACCTTGCCCGATCTCATCTTCGAGAACAACTTGCTGAAAGAAGACGGACTCTTCGTCTTGGAACACGGGAAGAAAAACAGTTTCGAGGAACATCCGCACTTTGTGGAGAGAAGGGTATACGGGAGCGTGAACTTCACGATATTTAAATGATGAATGAAGAATGGTACGATATGAATACACTTCAAGAAATTCTTCATTCATCATTCTTCATTATAACAGCGGCGCCATCAGCCGCACTACACTCTCTGCAGCCTTACGATACCAGGGGCGCTTCACCCAGTTCTTCAGGAATACTTGTACGCAGTCGCGCTGGTCTTGAAGGAAGATTTCGCGCATCTGAAGCGCTGTTTCTGTGTCATAGATGAAGGCATTCACCTCAAAGTTATGTTCAAAACTGCGGAAATCCACATTCGTAGAGCCTACCGTGGACAACTCATCATCCGAAACCATCAGTTTGGAGTGCAAGAAGCCTTTCTTATAGAAATAGACCTTGACTCCCGAATAGAGCACATCTGCCAGATAAGAGCAGGAACCCAGATGCGTCAAGCGGTTATCAGCACGCATGGGCAACATCAGACGCACATCGACACCTGACAAGGCGGCTGTCTGCATAGCAACAAGTACGGCTTCGGTGGGCAGGAAGTAGGGAGTCTGGATATAGAAATATTTCTTTGCGCTGGAAATGGATATGACAAGTCCCTGCATAATGTCTTTCCATGGGCCTACGGGCTCACTCGTTACAATCTGCGCCAAGGAAGTACCGCAGTTTTCTATTTTCGGGAAATAGCGGGTAGACGTAATCAGTGTACGGTCCACAAAGTACCAATCGAGTAGGAAGGCGGTCTGCAATCCGTGAACAGCCTTGCCCTCCAGCAGCAGATGTGTGTCCCGCCAGATGCCCCATGAGAATCCGCGCATATAGCGTTCGGCAAGATTCATACCCCCCACAAAGCCGATGCGCCCGTCAATGACAACAATTTTCCGATGATTACGATAGTTCACCTTACTGGTGAAAAGCGGAAAACGTACCTTTAGAAAGCTGCGTACCTCGATACCGGCCTCGCGCATCTCTTCAAAAAAACGGTTGGGAACATGCCAGCAACCCACATCATCATAAATCACACGTACCTCTACCCCGGCACGCGCCTTTTCCATCAGGACATCACGTACCAAGCGCCCAATGGCATCGTCCTCAAAGATATAGAATTCCATGTGGATATGCTTCGTTGCTTTCCCCAGTTCGCGCAGCAGGGATTGCAGCATGGAGAGCCCCAGGGTATAGGCTTCCACCCGGTTTCCATCGAAGGGGAAAGCCTGGTTGGTATTACGGAACAAGGATATGAGACGACTGTAATTGATGGGAAGCGCACATGAGTCCTGCGCCAGATATTCCGCCATAGGTTTCTTCAACAAGCGGCTGTAACTCTTCTTCCCTATCATGCGCACACGGCGCTGACTACGCCCGAAGAAGAAGTAAAACACCAGCCCCACGATGGGAAGGAACATCAGTATCAGTATCCATGCCATGGTTTTCACCGGATTGCGGTTGTCGAGGATAATGACGACAATCGTTCCGATGATGGCACCGAAATAAACAATGTCGAAGGCTATCGTAGCAATCTGGCTGGCAATGAAGTTCCAATCAAGCATGTTCACAGACAATTAAGTGTGAAACAAATGTAGGAAAAACACAGAAACTTTCACCGAAGATTACAGAGATTAACATAAAAGTCCCTCTTCCCCCAACTTGTCTGAAAACTTATACTTGCTATCGCTTTGACGCGGATGACGCAGATGACGCAGATTTTTAATATTCTTATCTGCGTCATCCGCGTCTGAAAAATAATCAAAAAGAAACCTGCCACAGAATTGAGAGTGTATCAGAATGACAAGCTGATTAGGGGGGTGATCCCCTCCGCTTTAGAACGGCCTGCGTCCTCCGAAACCGCCAGGACCATGCCCCGGACCGAAGCCCGGACCGCCGAAGCCGCGTCTGCCCTGCATCTTATCGCGGGCGGCCTTGCTGCCGAAAATATTCAGACGATAGATGAAGTGAAGCATGCAATAGCTGTTCACGCCGTTATATTCGTACACCGAGCGGCCGCTTGCAGTCAGCGAACGGCTGATGTTACTCTGCTTCTTCAGAATGTCGTACATCTCGAAGCTGACGGTGGCATTCCCTTTCAGGAAAGTCTGCGACAACTGTGCATTCCAGATAAGCTCGTTACGGTTCATACTGCTGTCCGTATATCCTCGACGGCTCTGGTTGGCAATGTTGGTAGAGAGCGTCATGTTCCACGGCATGGAAATCTGCGTATTGGCACCGTAGGAGAAGGTATAGGGCTCCTGATTATTGTCAGGCGTCAGTTTATCCTTCTCTATTGAATAGGAGATGCTTCCGTTCAAGCCGAATTCAAACCAGTCATTACGATAGGCGGCATTCAGACGTTCGCCCAGCGTCAGGTTGGTGGTTGTATTCTTCCGTTCCACGGCATCTGCTCCCTTACCGGACGTCAGATAAGCCACATTGTTCTGATAGTTGGCATTGGAGAAGGAGTTGATGGTATACTTCTTATTGGGCAGTGCCGTATTGAAGCCAAACATGCCGAACGCATTCCAATTACCGTTGATATTTTTCGGAGTTGTAGTCCATCCACCAGTCTCCGAATTGTACACACGGCTATTGCTGATGCTATTCTGCGTTGCCGAGAAGTTGACGTGCGACATAATACCGCGCTGCTTTTCGGCATTATACGTATTATAGAAGAATCGCATGTTGTGCGTGAAGGAAGGCTTCAAGCCCGGATTACCGATACGCACATTCTGCGGATTGGAGTTGTCCACAATCGGCAACAGATTCTCCATACTCGGTTGGCTGCTACGCCCGCGGTATGTCATACGCAGCTGGCTCACCTTGGAGAAACGGATGCGCAAGTCCAGGTTCGGAGCGAAGTTGAACACATTGCGGGTGGTATCAATCATATAGTCGCCGCGCTTATAGGACAATACAGAATGCTGCGGCTGGAACGACATACCTGCGCTCAACTGATACTTCTCGCGGATAAAGCGCAAAGACACGGATGCATCGTGGTTGTAGTAGCGGTATTCCGCATACTTACCCAGACTATCCACCGCATGCTCTTCATATCCCGTGGGAAGCTGGGTTGACAATCCCCAATCCGGAAAGCCCTGCAAATCATACGTCGTCTTGTCACTCTCGCTATACTTGTACTGGAACTGATAGCTGAATTGCAAGAAAGTGGCGCGGGCTATCGGTTCGCTGTAAGTCAGCTGTGCACTGTAATTGTAGTTCTTGGTAGGAGTAGTGATGTACTGGTTACGAACCAAGATGGAGTCTCCTCCCAAAGCATTCAGCAACTGGAAGTAATGTGTTTCCGACTCCGTATACTGGTTGTTGTCATTATTGGTATAACCAAATCTTCCACGGAACGTAACATTGCGTCCTTTGTCATTCAGCTTTCTGTTCAACTGCAAGGTTGCATCCGTAGACACACTCTTGTTGTCGCTCAGCGAACCGCTGTTGATGGCATTTATACGGATACTTCTCAACGGGTCATCGTCCGGATTGAGAATCTTCTCCAGATTCAGCCAGTTATTGGGGTCGCTCACCAGACTGTAAGGGTCGGAATTGAACGTACCGCTCTCAGAATTGGAGAGATTGTCCGTTTTGCCGTACGAGAAGTTGGGACGGAAAATGATATTCGTCATCGAGTCCGGCTTCCACTCCATACGGAAATCGGCATTGAAATTCTTGGCTTTGTTACGTTGCCTGCTGTTCGAGTTGGAGTAAGAGTTGCCGTCCGGCAGAAAGTCCTCGGTAGAACCGATACTTGCAATATCCCCATTCTGATAGTTGTAGCGTGCACTACCGCCCAGTTCCAGCTTATCGGTTTGGGTAGCGAAGTTCACACCCAGCATTTTCGTTGCAGTAAGTCCGTTGTTCCTGCGCCAGCGCGGAGGACCGCCACCGCCCGAAAAGCCCTGGTCGTTCACGTTATTGGCAGAACCCACTACCGACACCTGGGTTTTGTCCACGAAGCGGTTCAGCATGAAGCGGCCCATATAGCGGTCTTCCGTCCCTCCGGCCACGTCGGCATTACCGAACCAACCCTGGTTCATGCCTTTCTTTACGGTCAGGTCGAGCACCGTCTCCTCCTCACCGTCGTCAATACCGGTGATACGTGCCAAATCGGACTTCTTATCGTAGGTTTTCAGCTTCTCTATCATATCTACCGGCAGGTTCTTCAAACCGGTCTTTACGTCTCCACCGAAGAACTCCTTGCCGTCGACGAAGACCTTCTTGACCGTCTCGCCCTGCGCCTCGACCGTGCCGTCAGTGACGGTGATGCCGGGCATCTTCTTCAGCAGCCCTTCGACATCGGCGTCGGCCACGACCTTGAACGCTCCGGCATTGTAGCTCACCGTGTCGCCCTTCTGCGAGGTGCGCAGCGCCTTGGCCTCCTTGACGACGGTTTCGATCTGCACGCCCGGCTTGAGTTTCAGCAGTCCGAGGCTGACCTTCGAAGCCGAGACCCGGAAGGTCGTGTCGAGGTTGTTGTAGCCCAGGAAAGCCCCAGAAAGCGAATATTCGCCGTAGGCGAGCGACGGAATAGACACCGCGCCCTTGAAGGCCGAGGTGAAATACTGTTTCTTCTCCGGGGTTTTCACAGGCGTGAGCGTCAGCACCGCTCCGACGACGCTCTCCCCGGTGTCGGCGTCGAAGAGGTAGATGGATTCCTGCGGATAGGCGGCCTGAATGGGCATGGCGTAGACCGCGAAGCCCGACAGCGCCGCCGTGGTGAGGAACACGGCAGTCAGGGCCAGCGCCGCCAGCTGCCGCATCGGGGACGTAAACTTCATAAAGCGAAACTCCTTCGGAAGCCCCGGGCTTCCATAATCCGATATAAAATGCTATTATAAAGAATACCATAAATGAAGCAAAAGAGAAAGGTGGTTTTTCAACAATGATCCTGTCCTTTGGTGGAAAAACGCCCCGGAATGAGGGCGCAGTCTTCGTGGCCGCGAATGCGACGGTGCTGGGCGATGTGACGCTGGGCAAGGGCACAAACATCTGGTACGGGGCTGTGCTGCGGGGCGACGAGGGCACGCTGGTGCTGGGCGAAAACTGCAACGTACAGGACAACGCCGTCCTCCACTGCGACCCGGGCGGACAAGTCCTTCTGGGCAAGAACGTCACGGTGGGCCACTGCGCCCTTGCCCACGGCTGCACAGTGGGGGAAAACAGCCTCATCGGGATGCACGCCACCCTGCTCAACCACTCTGTCGTGGGCAAAAACTGCATCATCGGGGCGGGAGCGCTGGTGCCGGAGGGGATGGTCATCCCCGACAACTCGGTGGCCGTGGGCGTGCCCGCCCGGGTCATCAAGACCATCCGGGACGACCAGCTGGCCCACAACATCGAAAACGCCGAGGCCTATGTGGAGATGGGGCGGCAGCACGCGGCCCTTGTCTCCGATGCTGAAAATTGAGCATCCGTCTCCCAAAAATTTCACAGGCCGATTAACAAATCTTTCACAAGAAAGACATGATTTTGGCCCACAGTTCGGGTATACTATAGCTCACAAGGGTGCGGGGCCGCAACCGCACCCTTGCACATGATTCCTCCTCACACCAAAGCAATACCCCAAACGACAAGACCCCTTTCCGCGTCGCCGCAAGCGCGGGAAGGGGTCTTGTTGCGTCTTGGGGTCGGAACGCAGAACGCCCCCGCTCAGGGTCTTGAGCGGGGGCATTCTGTATCGTTACATCATATTGCGGAAGACGACCTGTGCGATCTGGAAATAGAGGATCAGGCTGCAGGCGTCCACGATGGTGGTGATGAAGGGGGTCGCCATGATGGCCGGGTCG
>OGQT01002831.1_pt1 | contig 11820 bp, 11 predicted proteins | sample 1553261 | NCBI WGS metagenome assembly OGQT01 (sample SAMEA2579992, study PRJEB22360) | human gut metagenome | biome: human gut; feature: human-associated habitat; material: faeces | place: Denmark | collected 2008/2010
GGCGGCTCCGCCCACGGCACCGCTGACAACGGCCTTATACGCCTGTTCCTGGCCGCGGACGTGCAGGTCGGGGGCAAGCGTGACGGCGCAGAGCCAGAAGTTGGAATCGTAGCGCGGCGAGGGGTTGACGTGCAGTGTCACCCCGGGGACGTCGGCCAGCAGTTCGGCATAGAGTGCCTGCACATGGCGGTGATGGGCGATGTGCTCGTCGACAACCGTCATCTGACCGCGGCCGATGCCGGCGCAGATGTTCGACATGCGGTAGTTGTAGCCGATGTGCTCGTGCTGGTAGTAGGGGTACGATTCGCGGGCCTGGGTGGCGTAGAACAGTATCTCGCGCTTTGCCGCCTCGTCATCGCAGATAAGGGCTCCGCCGCCCGAGGTGGTGATCATCTTGTTGCCGTTGAATGACATGATGCCGAAACGTCCGAATGTGCCGAGTACCCGGCCGTCGAAACGCGAGCCGAACCCCTCGGCGGCGTCCTCGATGACCGGTATGCCGTAGCGGTCGGCAATCTTCATGATGCAGTCTATCTGGTAGGGCATGCCGTAGAGCGCCACCACAACGATTGCCTTGGGCTTGCGGCCGGTGATGGCGATGCGGTCGCGTATGGCGCTTTCAAGCAGGTCGGGGTCTATGTTCCAGGTTTCGGCCTCTGAGTCGACAAACACAGGAGTGGCGCCACAGTAGGTCACGGGATTGGCCGATGCGCAGAATGTGAAAGACTGCACCATCACCTCGTCGCCCGGCTCCACGCCGCACCCTATCAGCGCCAGATGCACCGCCGCCGTACCGGCGCTCAGCCCCACAACCGACTTGTGCAGGGGCGCGGCATCCTCGCGGCGGTTCACGAACGCCTCGAGGTCGGCCTCGAATCCATTCACGTTCGGGCCCATCGGCACCACCCAGTTCTGGGCGAAGGCCTCCTCTATAAACTCCATCTCGCGCCCCGACATATGCGCCAGGCACAGCAATATCCGTTCACGTTTCATTATTGTCTGTATATCAGTCTCTTTTTATCTGTTTTATGATGCGGGCAGGGGTGCCGACAGCAGTCACGCCGTCAGGGAGGTCGGAGATGACCGTTGCCCCGGCACCTACTGTAACCCATTCGCCTATTTTCACGCCGGGAATCACGCTTGCCCCCACGCCGATATGCGTGCCTTCGCCCACATGCACGTTGCCGCACAGGGCCACGTTGGGGGAAATATGCACGAAATCGCCCAGGACGCACTCATGGTCGACTGATGCGTTGGTGTTGATGATGCAATGCCGGCCTACCCGCGCAGCGGCATTGACTGTGGCGCCGGCCATGACCACCGTCCCCTCGCCGACCGATGCCGACGGGGACACCGTAGCCCGCGGATGGACAGCCGTGGCAAACGCACAACGCAGGCCTGTCGCTATCTGACGGCGTATGCGGTTGTTGCCTATGCTGACAATCATCGGCGACAGACCTGTGGCGTCATGCACCACCGGGAGGCCGTCAAGTTCAGCGAGACGCACATTGTCGTCGACAAACGCATCCACCCGCACACCGTTTGCAGCAAGAATATCGGTAATCACGCGGGCGTGCCCGCTGGCGCCGTAGAGATACATGTAACGTCAGTTGTTGCCGTTGAAAGGTTCCATGGTGGCCGATGTTTCCGACGAAATATCGGCTCGGCGCACGACTTTGTCGATGGTGGTCAGTATAACGCGGCAGTCGGTGAGGAACGAGATGTGGTCGACATACCACACGTCAAGCTCGAACTTGCGCTGCCACGATATGGCGTTGCGGCCGTGGCACTGCGCCCAGCCGGTGATGCCGGGACGCACTTCATGGCGCCGGGCCTGCTCAGGGCTGTAAAGAGGCAGGTACTGCACCAGCAGGGGGCGCGGGCCGATGAGCGACATATCTCCCTTAAATACGTTCCACAGCTGGGGGAGCTCGTCGATCGAGGTCGACCTGACGAAACGCCCCACGCGGGTGAGCCTCTGCTCGTCGGGCAGCAGCTGTCCGGAGGCATCGCGCTCGTCGGTCATGGTCTTGAATTTCACCACGCGGAAGATCCGACCGTCCTTGCCGGGACGCTCCTGGCGGAAAAACGCGCCGGCACCCTTGTTGGCGAAGTGCAGCCACACGGTCACTGCCGCCAGCGGCAACGCCAGCACCAGCAGCGCCCCGCCCGAGGCCACCACATCAATCGCCCGCTTGAAACACCTGCGATAGAGCTGCATAGAGTGGATGTTAGTGTTCTGTGTTTTTTGATTCGACACCGTCGAGACAGCGGTCATAGAATTGCCTCAGCGCACGCCATACGTCACGTCGGTCAAAACGTTCTTCCATAAGCCGGCGGCCTTCAAGTCCCATCGATGCACGGAGAGAGGCATCCCCCGCAAGTCGGATCATGGCGTGTTTCAAGGCACCGCGGTCGCCGACGGGAACAAGCAGACCGCTGACACCGTGGTCTATCACCTCGGCCGCGCCATTGACACGCGTCACGATACAAGGCCGCGCCATGGCACCTGCCTGCATGGGCACGTTCGAGAACCCCTCGCGATGCGACGGCAACACCACCACATGGCTCCGGCGCACCCATGGGCGGATGTCAGCCTGGAATCCGACGGCCTCGATGTGCGCGTTGTTTCTTATTGTGGCGAGCGTAGAGGGCTTAAGCGGGTCGAGGTTCTCCTCAAGGGGACCGACAAGCAATAGCCTGATATCACCGGCTCTCCCCTCGCGGTCAATTTCATCGAATACTTCGACGAGTTCGTCAACACCCTTGTCGTGAGTCATGCGGCCGACAAACACGAATGTCACCGGTACTGTGGCATCAGGCACGGGGAGTGGGGTGAAATGCTCCAGGTCAAGACCGTTGATGTTGCCGTTATGTATCTTGTCGAGCGGATGCTTGCAGATTCCCTCGCGCATGAGCATTGCCTTTACATCGTCACCCTCGGGAACAACGGCGGTGGCGCAGCGGCATGTCACGCGCTCCATCGTCTTCAGTATCGCACGTAACAGACCCGTGGCCGTCTCGAATCTCAGACCGGTGACCGTGTACACCCTGACCGGAACACGGCAGAACCATGCCGCCATCATGGAAAGGAGGCTCCCCTTCGGTGTATTGGCATGTACGATATCGGGGCGCTCGCGCCTGATAAGCCTGATCATTGACCGGAGTGACTTCAAATCCTGTAGCGGCGCAATTTCACGGCGCATCGGCACATCGACGCATCTCACACCCTCAGCCTTGCGAACGTGCTCCATGTTACCGGTATCTGCCGCTACGCCGACCACTTCAAGGCCGCTCTCGCTAAGATACCGCAACTGCCCGGCCAACAGCACCTTCAAACTGCCGTCGACCGTGGTGACCCTCATCAGTTTCGCCATGCTATGTTGTTATTTTGTTGTGGTTTATCGCGCAACAACAAATTATAGACACCGATATATCCCTCCACCATCTTATCTACATCATATTGTTGAGCGCGAATCTGGCACTTGTTTGACACCCCGTCATAGAGTGTCTTATTAGTATCGAGTTCGTTTATTTTGTCTGCAAGCATCCTTGAATTCTCATGCTCAAACAAGACGCCCGCTCCATTGACAACTTCATGAAGGCCGTCTACATCCGATGCCAAAAATGGCTTGCCGGATGCCATTCCCTCTACAGATGCAAGCGAAAGACCTTCGTAATGTGAAGACATCACTATATAATCGGTGCTTTTAAGCAGTGCCGGCACATCGTCACGCACGCCTAAGAAATGTACCCTATCGGCAACGTCACATTCGCGAACAAGTGACTCAAGATCATGCCGACGCACACCGTCGCCGGCCAGAAACAGATGAAAATCAGCCGGTAGCAGTCGTATGGCACGAATGAGGGTGTCCTGGTCTTTCTGAGGTCTGAATCCGGCTACCATGAGGATTTTTCTGCTACGGGGAGCAATATCTTCCAACAAGGAACTGCCGGTTGCCTCATGTATCTGTTTCAGGTCAATGCCATTGCATATCGTGGATACACTGACAGTTTTGCCGCCAAGATAATCACGCAGATACGACTCAGCCTTATCAGATATACATATAATATGATTATAGCGCCCATACATCCATCGGTCAATTACAGTAAAACCGGGGATATGACGACGACGGTTATTCGTATTATGCTCAGTCGTAACGAGTCGGACGTTCAGCCCAACAGTTCCCAAAGCAGCAAACAGCTGAGGTGAGGTGTTATGGGTATGAACAATGTCGAATCCTTTGGCAAGTCTCCTCAATCTACCTATCAGCAGTGGATTATAGACCGAACCGCCGATTGAAAGCGAATGGACTGTCACACCCCTATCTGTCAGTACCTGTTTCAAATGCGTGTCTACGCCGTCAAACAGAGCCACCTCTACATCATGTCCTGCGGCAATCATACGCGGGGCAATCAATGTAATGAGCTTTTCGGCGCCCCCACTGCGCATCGATGTGATTACCTGAAGTATTCTCATTATTTTTTATTTTGCCTCAGATCCAATAAATGAAACAGATATCCCATCGGCCTCAACCACATCCACCGAACTGATATGCGTTTTATACCTGACGTGTTCCTGCGATAAAATCTCCAGTAATTTATAGCGGCTTTTATTTTAGATGTATAAGGAATATCAAGCTGTATCAGCTCTGCATAATATGTTGTAGATGCAATCGGGCTATTCATCCGCACCCGAATTATACCGGCCGTAAGACCGTCTGCCAGATACTCGCATATATATATACCCTTGTCAAACAAGCGTAATTTAAGGCCATCATGTGCAATCCGGTTCCATACAAGAGCTTCGGGCACAAACCGCTCATGCTTAAACTCGGGGAAAGGATAACGACGCATTACCTTGGTCTTGAATACTTCGGCTAAATCACCCTTTATATTATACCGATATCTGAAATCAAGAGACGTCCCGTCAATGACTGACCTGTTTATTCCTTGTGAGATTTTTGTAGTATCAGAATGTATTCGCAGACCCGACACTCCGGCAAAATCATCCCGGTCAGCAATCTGCATGGCAAATACCTTTATATTGCGCACCGCATCACCGGCAAGCCTGTCATCAGAATCGACAATAAAGAAAAAATCGCCGCAAGCGGCCTTGACGCCTCGGTTTATAGCGCTATGCTTACCTGCATTCGGTTGTTTAAAATATCTTATGTCAATCCGATTCTCTCCTATCCACGATTTTACAAGCGCATCTGTCTCATCTGACGATCCATCGTCGACAATAACCCATTCAAAGTCCTTATCCTCTTGTCCGACAAGACTGTCGTACAAATTCCCTAAACAATATGCCCGATTATAAGTCGGGGTAAAAATCGTTAGAAACATTTTATCCGAAAAGCAACATAAAGGCCACATCCCCGGCAAAAATTGCAGCGAGCCATCTTGCCGGATACTGTACAACAGGTTTATCTTTCAGCAATGGATATACAAGCACAAAGGGTATCATGAACCATGACAGATACGCAAATCGATCAGAAAAATTCGCACGTATCACCAACACCCAGAATACATTGGTCATGATATAGGCATTCAGCAAATGCGAATAGAATGGGTCTGGATTCAACATTCGTTTCTTGTAATACACTCCCATAATGATCGGTATGACAGAGTATATGATGAAATCGATACGGAAACCCGTGCGATAATTCTTATTGACCTGTGTAAGATACCCCGTTCGAGCGTCATCACTGAAATCCTGAAACAGGTGATTGAAATAGTCACCCGCGACAAACGACACAATAACCGCCAGCAACCATAGTTTCAGATATGTGTTGGTGTTTTTATAGAAATAGGTCAATACAATCATCAGTATCGGTATGATTGTAGAAAAATGTATCAATGTCGCAACAAAAAGCAAGACCGCCATTTTGATTTTGCTGGACTCATAGGTCATGCCAACAAGCACAAGCGAAAGAGCCAGACCGGCACGCAACGTATTCATCCCATAGCTTACGAATCCCATTGACAGCACAACAGCTGCCATCAGCCAAAAACATCCCTGAGGAGAAAGTCTTTTACATGCCCATACATAGTTTGCCACATAAAGGCACGCAAGCACAATGAAAAACCATGTAAGATCACATATCCGGCTCAATACAAAAGTTAGCCATGCAAAACCGGCATCTTTACCGGGTTTGACAAAATGCTCAAGTGCGGCAGCCCGCAGAAATCTACCCGCATACATATCACGGTCAGCACCTGCACCGAATGGAATTGGATAACATCCGATAAGATATACCAGCACTATCGCCAGTATTACAGTCAAGGCAAAAGTATTTGTGCGCACCCCAACCAATTGTTGTCTTGACAAAGCCACCAAAATCATGATGCAACCAAAGGCAATCAGGATCCAATGCACCATCTCGCCCCACTGCAGATATGCCGCAATATCTTTCATGCGTCTATTATCTGATTGAGTTTTTCAATTTCAGACGAATTATCGTGTCTGTGCGCTCTGAGATTTGCCTTGTATGTCTCACGCAGACAATTATCCCCCATAAGTTCTGTGATGGCATCGGCAATGCATTCCGGGGTCATTTCACAGATCGATGCGTCAAATCGGTCTGTAAACTGGTCTTTTACTGTCGAAAAATTTGTAACGACTACCGGCTTACATAATAGTCTTGCCTCGTCAAGCGCAATTGATTTGCCCTCGAATCTTGACGGATGCACGATTATTGACGCCGCCTTTATGTATGGATACGGGTTCACCTTGATACCCAGAAATCTTACACGGTCATCAACTCCCAGGTCAGCGGCAAGTTTCTTATAAAGCTCATAATTGTCACTTGCTCCGATAAACCACCACTCAAAATCGATACCCCGTTCTTTTAATATCGAGGCGGCATGAATGGCCCATGACGTCCCTTTGTTTTCGCACAGATGCCCAACGGTCAGCAAAACCTGCTTATCAGACCGAATACCGTCAACCGGCTCAGCAGCCATTTTGTCAAGCAACGGCAATGCCACAATATTTTCCATCAGGCCTATTTTGTCAACCTGTGCCGGAAACCATTGTTTCAGCACATCCACACACTCATATGACACCGAAAATATCCGGTCAACCTTCGGGAAGTATTTTTTATCTGCGCTGTAGTAATATGGCCACTTGCTGTAATCGCTGTGAAAAAACGTGATTTTTTTCACAGCACGCAACTTATCTACCATATAATACAGCTGATGCTGACCATTGAAGTCTATGATTGCGTCAAATTCCTCTGCAAGCCGAGGCATGAGTTTCGCCAGCAACCGGCCGGCCTTGGCTTTGCTTATTCTGGAAAGACATAATCTTAAGAGATGTCCTATTGTCAGCAAGTATTGCCTTTGAGCCATCAGCAATCGCAATCCCGAGAAGCCGGAAGTCAATGCAGCCCATCGGTCATCTGTAATAATCCTTATGTCATCCGGTATCAGCGCCTTAAATGCGCCTGTGGGATTCACCACCATCAACGAAACATCATAACGTTTCCTGTCGATGACATTCAAAAGAGACGTGATGGATTTGGAGACCCCCCCGGTTTCAAGATTGCCGATAATGAACAGTACCTTTTTTCTCATTGCAATGTCCAGGGATGAAAGCTCCCTACATATTGTCTCGAGCTTTCATAATTGATAATTTTTGCGGGCATACCGGCCACAACGGCATTTTCGGGGACATCTTTTGTAACCACGGCGCTGACGGCTACCATTGACCAGTCACCTAATATCGCCCCCCCCAGCACTTTAGCGTTGTTTGCCAACGCAACAAAATCGCCGATTACCGGATATTCGAACCGATTTGTCTTCTTGTTGAAATTCAAGCCAAGAAGAACACCGGGAGCGAGATTGCAGTTCTTACCGATCTCGGCATACGGATTTACTATTATATTGCCGAAATGCCCGATTGACAATCCGGGGCCGATATTGCATGTATGGTGAATGCTTATCCCGTATTTGAACTGATAGTGCCGCAATATAAGCCTGACAATCAGATATACCGGCAGATACAGCATCCTGAACCGCGAATATGCCAGATATTGCGATGACCTCAAAAAGACACAGAATCTGAAACCGGGAATAAACCACCCTCTCAGGTATGCCTTGAGTGATGTGGCTGTCATATAACGGTACAGATCGGCTGCAATATACCGCCTCAACTGCGTGAATTTTCTGATTCTATAGTCAGGCATTATATCTCACAAACTCTTGAAATGCTGAATGACACCCTCGCTCCATCTATCAAGCGACAGAAACTCCAGATTATGATGTCGGGTTGCCTCACATGATGCTCTTAGTTCATCTTTGTCAGCGACCAGCATCTTTTCCATGGCCGCCGACAACTCAAAAATATCTCCGCTTTTAAATTCCGTGACAGAGGGATTTCCGGCATTCCATTTTGTACCGACTATATCGCTCTGAATTACAGGAAGGCCCGTTATCGTAGCCTCTGCCACGGCATAAGAGAATGTCTCATGAGAACTTGACGATATAAAACAATCTATATCAGAGTAGAAACTATTTATCTCCGATGCTTGAGGCACAAGAGTCATATATGGAGGAACTTCTGTGCCAAATATGTCATTGACGACATCGCGAGTATCACTGCCACACGTAACGATAACATTAAAGTCATAACCCTTATCGGCGAGTCCTTTAGCCGCATGCATGATCAAATCCACACGCTTTTGGGTGTTTCTTCCACCGAACGCACCAAAAGTATATATCCGGTTTGTCGCCGATGCATCATGTTTCTCCAGTCGTGTCATGTCTATGCCGTTAGGCAATACATCGGTTTTAAGACGTTTCCCAAGTCGATATCGTTTTACGAAAGCAACCTCATGCTCACAAACTGCTAATAGTGAGAGATTTACCCCCCCCATTAACGCTGGGAGCCCATAGTGTCTGAACAGACACAATCTCATATACATGTTTTTGATGAGATTGGGATGATACGACAGCCAGTCATGCATGTGCCAGACATTATAAACCGGTTTTGCAAGACGTCTACAAGCCTGATACATAGGAAGATCGAAACCCTCGAAATGCGTATACACTATATCCGGGACAAATGCATCAACAATCTTCCGGCATTGTTTTTTCAAATGTTGCTGCCAATCCACATACCGGACATCATGACATTCAGCAAACTCTCTGCACCATGTATAATCGAATGCTTTATACGGAAAAACGAACGCCACCGCACAATTATAATCTGCCTTCAGACGGTCAGACAGATTCTGAATCGAGCGTAGAAAATTGCCGCCATAAGGAGCGGCATACTGAGCGGCAATGAGTATTCGCTTATTTGTCAGATCCATTGACTAAACAGTATAATGAATTGAGAGCCGTTTGCACCTCGTATTCATCCGGTCGGGACTGCGCTTTAGCGGCAACAGCCTTTCTTGCCTCCGGACTTTTAACCCACTTTTTAAGCGCATCGAAAAGCGAATGTTCGTCAAGCTCCGTCAGCACACCGAATTCATTGTCACCTACAATTTCTGTCGGCCCTGCCGTGCGTGTGGAGATTACAGGTATACCGAGACACATCGCCTCACAGATTACCAGACAAAAACCCTCGAAATCAGAAGTCACCATCATGATATCTGCTGCGGCAATATGCTGATACGGATTCTTTGTGAATCCAGTAAACTCCACAGTATCTGCAAGTCCAAGTTCATCACGCATACTCAGCATATCACCCATCAGCTCACCGTCGCCCACCCATTTGAATTTCACAGGCAGACTGGCGTCTTTGGCAAGTCTGGCCACCTTCAGTAACCGGTCAGGACGTTTCTGCGCAGTAAGTCTACCGACTGTAATAACTGTCAGGAATCTATCGACCGTTTTGTGAGTCTCTGATCCGGCTGCCATAGCAACAATTTTGGCTCTGTCGATGGGATTGTATATCACCTCCAGGTCAGATTTACAATCCGGGAAACGCCGACAAAACGCTTTCTCACAATCCTTCGAGACATTAACGACAGTATCCATCTTATTATATGCGGCAATTTCCTCGCCGGGGAAAAATACCGGGGCCTCATAACGGTGCGTGTAAAGGTCGGCATGCACCCATGTGGCCTTTCGTGCAGTGGAATGTCGGCAGGCGTGCAGTTTCAACGGCATCCCTTCAAGGAACGACACTTCGAGGTCATATATGTCAGGCAACAGCGGGCCATTCATTTTCCGTTTAAACAGATAGTTGCATCTCAACCACAGTGACAACCTGAGCGCAACCTTATATCCGGCGGTGTAACCATTCCACAGTTCGATGACCTTGACCCGGGCGGGTACCTCATCCATCAGCACTCCACCACGGCAAATTACAGCCAGATCTACACCATACCGGTCATAATCGATATTCCGCAGAAAATCTATGAGGACACGCTCGGCACCACCGCCTCCCAACGGGCCATAAATAAACAGAATTCTTTTTTTATCCATTTCTCAAAGCCCCAAGGAGTAATTTTTCTGCCAGGACACTCTGCGCACGCCGCCATGCCCAAAAACGTTCCGTATCAATCTCTAACGGAATATTCTTGAAATTTCCATTATAAATCTGTGTCTCAAGACCGCATTGCGACAAAAGCTCTTCAAGCCGGTTGTTCATACGCGCATATTCGCCTGACAATGGAATGAATATAAACGGCCTGGAAAACAAGAGCGAAAACACTACGCAATGAAACGAGTTTGTTATCACCAACTTTGACTGACGGATCCCTGAAAGCCACTGCGGAATGGTCGCCATAAGCTTGTCATACCCGTCGACACGCCCCTGACTGGCGACATAATGATAATTCATTCCACGTGTATCCAGGAAACTGAAGATCTCACCCGGCCTGCATGCAACAGGATTGCCCAGCAGATATACAAAAGCATCTTTAGGCGGGAGTGTGTTGTCGCACAAGGATTCATAAACTTCTTTTTGCAGCAGCAGGGTCGGATCTACCACACGAGCGGCTCCTTCAATCCCGAGTCCGCGGAGCGTAGCCACACCTGACTGTTCACGGGTGGTTATCAGTCTGAAATCAGCCAACAGCGTCTTTATCTGTTTTGCCCTCTCATGAGAAAACTTCGACACACCGCCAAACGACGGAGCATAAGCTATCTTGATTTTGTCAGACGGAGCAAACGACAGATAATATACATCATCGTCGCCACCCCATATCTGGTCACTTCCACAGATATAAGCATCGGCCTGGGGCACATCTGAAAGCAGTGCGTCATAGTCATAAGTCTGCTCTGATGTCTTTATATTGGCGGCTATGAAGTCATCAAATTTACGCGAAGTCTGCATTGCTGACTCATAACGCTTACGATTCATCAAGTCACGCGCATACCTGACATACGCACCGAAATGCCTGATATATTCCAGGGCTTTGCCTAACTTGACCGAAGACTTATATGGAGGCTTGCCGGTATATCTTATCAGAAAGGCGTCATGTCCGCGGTCGCGCAGGAATCTCTGGAGGGCGAAACACTGCAACAGTTGCCCGTAATTATCCTGCGACGTCCAGTATGTTATTATGCCGATTCTCATTTCAAGCAGTTCCGCATTAAGTATTTGACTCGCACAAGAGTATTGACAATCCTTTCGCGCAAAGGTCGCGACGCGAACTTCTTCATCGCATAAGCGAGGTTCCCATCGGATACAACCCGCTCAAATGCCATCCGGATGGTCGGAACAGATACGTGATTGGTTATCGCCGGATTGTAACGTGCCACATCGCCCAACGCATAAGTGTCTGACACTCTGAGTCCGGCATTCTGTAATGCGCAGTCTCCGGCATGAGTGCGGCTGATTACCAGTGTTGTGCCGAG
>OGQT01002836.1_pt1 | contig 11806 bp, 7 predicted proteins | sample 1553261 | NCBI WGS metagenome assembly OGQT01 (sample SAMEA2579992, study PRJEB22360) | human gut metagenome | biome: human gut; feature: human-associated habitat; material: faeces | place: Denmark | collected 2008/2010
ATCCTGCGTCACACACCCGGTTTTTACAGGCTTTTCCGGATCACTGATATCATAGGTAAGAACTTGTGTCTGTGTTCCCTCACTAAAATAATAAAAGCAGTCTTCCGTATAATTTTCTGTATCATCTGCCTGCATTTCCAGTCCGGAATCTTCACTTTCCACGATCACGCTTAAAATATCACCATCCACATACATCTCAAGCACACGGTCGGATGAAGTTTCAGAAATCTGTATTTTTCCGATCTGTTTTAATGCTTTTTTCCGGATATCCGTAATCAATATTTCATTGTGGCTTACCGTGTAAATATAAGAACCATCTGTTTTGACAAAATCGCTCTCATCCACGCCTTCTTTCTGCAGATTTGTCCCGGAATACCGCTGTTTTGCCGTATCTGATGATATATCTGCCGCTGTCTGTCCCTCCTGTGCTCCTGCGCCCTTTATCATCTGTGTACCACCGATTTCTTCCACTCCGTCTACAGCCGCATCCGCGGTATCTGATGTGTCATCCATAATATATGTCGCTGCATCACCAGAGTTAGAACTATCTCCCTCCGCAACCGCTATTCCATCTGCTTCCTTTTCCTGACCACTGCCAGAGCAAATTGCATCATAGACCTCTCCATAATTTTTTGCGACTGTATACAAAGATCCTGCATCTTTTTTTTGTGCATTTTTCTCTACGCCTGCAGTCGCTCCATCTTTTAATTCGCTGCTGCCTTCTGATCCTTCATCTGACTTTTGCCCGGATGCCGCTTTTTCTATACCCACCGGCGCCGTCATAAGCCCTGTGCCGCCCCCGGTAACCGCATGGATTCCTCCTGCTGCGCCAATGACAAGCACAAGTGCCGCCGCTGCTACAGCCCCGTAATAAGTGATCCCGCTTCTCCGTTTTACCTTGTTTTTCTGGTTCTCCTTTAATTTTCTTTTGATCTGCTCCGGTTCAATACTCTCTGGAATTTTTTCCTGTGCGGCAGATTTTTCTATTTTATCTAAAATTTCTTTTTCTGACATAGGCACCTCCATTCTGTAATGAAAAATCCCTTTTTCACTACCTCATTAACTACTGATAGCAATTTATTGTAACCACTCACCCATTTTTTTTAATGCCCGGCTTTCCTTCGAGCGCACGGTATTTTCATTCATATGTAATATTGCAGCGATCTCACGGCTTGTATAGCCTGCGAACTGGTGCATACTGATGATCAGCCGCTCCTCATCTGCCAGTTCAAAAAACAGCTTCCTCACCTGGATACATTCTGTCATCTCCGATCCGGTATCAAGCGCGAGTTCCTCTATATCTTCCATCCCGGTCTCATTTTTACCCGCGTATTCACGCAGTTTATCCTTGCATTTATTGGATAAAATCCGAAATATCCAGCTCTTAAATGCCTCTTCACTGCGCAGTTTCCGGATCGATGCAAACGCATCCGTAACAGCATCGCTTACCGCATCTTCCGCATCGCTCGTATTTCGGAGTGTGTACAATGCAAATCGATACATATCCTTATATATTCCGGCATATAATTCGGCAAATGCATCCACATCTCCGCGTTTTGCCCGCCGCACAAGCTTCATATCATTTTTCATAAAATCCTCATTTCTGAGCAACTTGTTGTGAAGATACGATGAGAATCTCAAATTTTCATCTGCAATCAAAGCTATTTGTTTTTGCTCAGAAACAAATAGCCGTGCGAAAAATAAGCTATCAAGCTTATTTTTCGCACTACTTTCTCCATGGGATCCTGGTTTCATGACAGTTATTTGGGATATCCATTTTTTCTGTCATATATATAGTCCGTAAAAGTGCCTATTCTGTTGCAGAAAAACCCCGAAAATTTGGCTTAACAGTGATAAGGAAGTAATTCTAATTTTTACTGTTGGCTGACAGATTCGGGTGTGCAGGGCAACCGTAAGACTGCAAAAGCTGTCTGTTTCCAACAGAAACAGACAGCTTTTAATTTGCGTTGAAAGCATCTCGCTGTTTTCTCTCGAGCGGGGCGGTCTTCCCACGGACCGCCCCGCGAAGCCGTTACGGCTCGATGATGTTGAAGGGGTTGGCTCCGGTGATCGGGAACTGGTTCATATTCTCCATCATCAGCGTCAGCAGCTCTGCGCTGCCCTCGACCTTGACGGCCTTTGCAACCGTTTCCTGATTGTTGGTCAGGATCGCAAACAGCGCATTCTTCGGGCAGGTAATAGACACGTCCGCATCATCAGACAATGTATCCGCATAGACCAGCAGCACACCATTCTTCACGCGGAGCATGTGCTGTTCGCCCACGTCAGGCAGGATCACGTTCATGGTGAAGTCGCGGTCAGCCAGCGCCTGCTTGTCCATGACAATGGCCATATAGTCAAACAGCATGGGCGCGGAGAGGGCCTTGACCATGTCGCCGGTAGATTTGGTGGAAGCGGTGAAATTGGCGTTTCCATGGCGCAGCTCCTGCGCGGCGGTCAGATATTCGTTGCGCCACGGACCGGACTCCGCCTGATACCCCAGCTGCTCCAGTGCATCGGCGCACAGAAGCCGTGCATCGGTGTTCGTCGGGTCGGCAAAGACGATGGTGTTTGTGACCTCGGCGACCCACTGATATTCACCCTTGTCAAAATCCGCCTTTGCCATTTGCAGGACCTTGTCAACATCCCCCAGGTACTCCACCCATTTTTTTGCGCTGTCGCTTGGCATGAGGGGGTTCAGGTTGACAGGGTTGCTGTCATACCATCCCATGAACTTCTGGTAGACCGCCTTGGCGTTGTGGGCGACCGTCCCGTAGTACTGGCGGGTGTACCAGATTTTATTGAGCGCCTCCGGCAGCTCGATCATGTTGGAGATCTCGTCGCTGGTGTAGCCCTGATTGATATAGGTCAGAGTCTGGTCGTTGATGAACTTATACACGGCAGCCGTGTTGACCATGTAGTCGTTCACCACGTTGTTTCCCCAATGCGGCCAGTTGTGGGACTGGAAGGTTACCTCCGCGTCCTTGCCGTAAAGGGAGATAGCCTCGGTGATATAGCTTGCCCATGCCGCGCCGTCGCGCACCTCCGCGCCGCGCAGCGTGTAGAGATTGTGGAGCGTGCCGGTGCAGTTTTCCGCCATCCACAGCGCCTTGTACTGGGGCAGCCACGTGTTCATTTCGGCGGGCGCTTCCGTACCCGGCGTGAGCTGGAACTCCAGCTCCACACCGTCGATCGTCAGCTTTTCGCCGGACTGCGTGATTTCATAGCTGGGCGTCATGAACGAGACCGTTCCGGTGGACTGTCCCATGCCGATGCCCTGCGCCAGCTTGCCGGTCACGCCGGGGGTCAGAAGGATGCCATACTGATAATTGCTGCGGCGGCCCATACCCTTACCGGCGTAGACGTTTTCCTTCACAGAGTGCTCCGTGAAGCCCACAGGTGTGATCACGGGGATCTTGCCGCTGGCGAGCTGATCTTCAATAGAAAGTGTCTCGTCTGCCTTATCCTCTTTCGCCATCACGCCGGCGATGCCGCCAAAATGGTCGGCGTGGGAATGAGAGATGATGACGGCCTTGACCGGGAATTTACCAAGATTCTTTTCGATCAGCTGCATGGCAGCCTGACTGCACTCCACGCTCATCAGCGTGTCAAAGACGATCCAGCCGGTATCGCCCTTGACAACGGTGAGGTTTGCCATGTCATAGCCGCGGACCTGATAGATGCCATCCGTCACTTCAAAAAGGCCATAGGCGTGGTTGTTCTTCGTGTTCTCCCAGAGGCTGGGATTTACGCTGTCAGGCGCTTTTTCGTAATCGTCCAGGAACGCATAGGCTTCCTGACTCCAGAGGATCTTCCCATCCTCGTCCTTCAGTTCCAGTGTTTCCGGCGCGTCGATCAGTCCACGGGTGGCGAATTCATATTCCTGCTTATCATCGAAGTCAAGTTCATCGTAGACGGCGGCATTTGCCTTTGCCGTAAAGTCTGTGGCGGGCTTGACCTCGGCGGTCAGACCCAGGTCTGCCTTTTCCGCGTCCGGCTCTTTGCTCCCATCCTGCGCACAGCCGACGCAGGACAGCAATAGTACCGATGTAAGAAGCATTGCTGCAATACGTTTCATAGCCATTCTTTTCCATCTCCTTATTGTTCGCGGATAACAGGTGGCTGCCAGCTATCCAGTGCTGTCATATCCGGTACATAGATCCGCATGAACAGATGAAATTCCCCGTCGGAAACAGGCAGCCAGTTAGGGGTGTCTTCCGGCGCATCCTTGGACAGGATAATATCCAATGTGCCGTCCGCATTCAGCTTGAAGTCGGAGCGGTCGTTGATGCAGTAGCGGTCGATGGAATTGTCAATGAGGAAATCATCCTCTCCGTAGGCGGTCACGGACCAGAAGCCGCCCTCCAGCGTGGGAGGAAGGGTTTCAAAGTGGAGCGTATACTTCTTTTCTCCGGTCAGCGCTGCGCCGGTCTCATCCACCGCTGTCTTGGGATAGATTGCCACGTCCACGGTGTTGGCGCCAAGCCCCACCAGCGCTACCATCGCGCGGTAGGTATACTCCGTGCCGAAGTCGCCGATGGGCTTGCCGTAATAGATCCACTGACCGAGTTTCTGCGCATACTTCGCGCCGTCGGCGGCAAGCGTGGCGCGAAGCCCCTGAAGCATCTGCGTCCAGCGCTCGGCAGCTCCTTCGCCCAGGAGAGCGGCGTCGAAGGTCTTACCCGCGCCCACGTTGATGGCGGAGAGTTTCTTCAGCAGTTCCTTATCCGCATCGGCGGGCGGGTTGACCTGCATCAGAGCGTTCGCCGTATTGAAAAACTCTGCTGGCGTCATGGAAAGCACCTTGTTCACGGGAACAAAGTCATTTTCCTCTTTATAAGCTCCCTGCGGTGCGGCATACTCGCCTCCCTGTATATAAGCCGAAAGAGGCAGGAGCTGCATCTGCTCCTGAATGGCATAGACATTGGGCAGATCCTCGTTCCCGGACAGCACCGTGCGGGTGATCGACCACACCGTTGCGGTGGGCACGTCCACGCGTGTCACACCGTCGGGCAGCTCGCCCTCCCAGCCGGGAAGCGCAATGGCATAAGCACCCGCCTTGTCCAGCACGGCGGCGGTGTTCGTCCACGCATCCAGAAGCTGCACATTGCAGAAGCGATCCGTTTCCGGCAGGACGTAGACCATAGGCTCTGTGCTGATGTCAAGCCATGCCTGCGAATAGACGGTATCGACGTTCGGCGTCACGACGGTGCGGAAAGAGGCGTCCGCCAGCTTTTTTACATGGTTGAACTGATTGATGGGCGCACGGCCAGTCATGGTCCCGTCCGTATTGGTCGATAATGTTTTGGTTGCGTCGGTCAGCACCAGCGGGAACGCATAGATGTATGCCTCACTGACCGTTTCCCACACGGTTTCAGTATCCAATGTATCCGGCTGCGTTTTTTCGGCAGAGCAGGCGGAAAGAAGTCCGCAGGAAAGCAGTGTAAGCAGCGATAGTAGAATTGCAAGTATCTTTTTCATGTTGTCCTCCTATGATTCTTTTCTGCTTTGGTCATCTTCACGGAACGGTTTGTGCGTATGGATTGACTATGAAGTCGTTTGTGATTTTCTCTTTATGGTAAACTATCGATTATTCCGCCCCTTTCTTTCTGCAAGCCTTGAAAGCTCTTTTTTGACTGCTTCGATTTGTGGGTCAAACAGCGCTCGCTCGGCAAAGATCATATAATTGTTGATGGCGAGGATCGACAGATGAACGAACGGCGCAACCTCTTCGTCGGTGCAGCCGAGGATCTCCGCAATCCTGCCCGTGTAATAAGGGTATCTTGCCGCAAGCCGCACAAGGGAAGGCTTTACCTTTTCTCCGTATTCGCGCGACACACATACGCTGACCAGAAAGCGCATGGTAGGCGACATTTTATCCGCCAGCACACCGAGATGATCCATCATGCTTTTGACGTCACTAATATCTTCAAACACGATGGCAAACGCAGCTTTTTCAATTCGACTGATCGCTTCCTCGGCGCAGGCAAGAACGATTTCCTCTTTGGTGGAGAAGTAATAGTAGATGCCGCCGTTTTGCAGCTTTGCCGCCCTACAGAGATCCTTTGTGGTGGTAACGGTCAGCCCCTTTTCGACAAAGCAGTCAAGGCAGACGCCTACAAGCTCCTGTCTCTTTTCGGCTTTCTTTTCTTCCCGCAAAACACAATCCCCTCATTTCTGTGCATTATCCAGTGTTTCTTATAATAAGATATCAGACTTCACAAAATAAATCAGGCGATTGCTTGAATAAAAATTGTAAATTTTTATGATCACAATGCTTAATCAAACATCACAACAGCCTCTTTCAGCAGCCGCACCTCCGGCAAGCTCTGGATGTACCGAATCGCCGTCCTTGCAAAGATATTGGACTTTATCGTGTCCCACTCCGCCAGCCAGACGATCTCCGCTGTGCCGGTTGCAAAGTCAAATCTGATCTCTCCCCATTCGCCGTCGTTGTCTACCTGATATAGGTAGACAGCGGCGGCTATTTTTTGTTCCTTTTGCGGCATTCGGTCTGCTTCAGCGTCACGGTATGGACAAGCCTGCTTTCAAGCAGCTTGTCAAGCGTCCGCCGGTAGAATCGCTCCGCGCCACTGGCGGTTGTACCCTCGAAATCCACCGCCAAGTCCTCAAAGGTAGACTGCATGGACAAAGGGCTGACGCGTCCACAGGTCATGCAGAGGCTTTCGCCGCCGACAGTTGCTCTGATCTGCTGGTTTTCCTTCTTGACATGAACAATGCTCCCTTCGTGATTGACAGTGTTTTTATTTCACTGTCCCTCATAAAGGGAGCATATCAATCAGAAACGGGGGTGATTTTGTAGTTTTTTGACAGCTTTCCTTGAGTCTTACTTTACAAGTACAACGGAAATTTTGATTTCCTTTTCCGTCTCGCTCAGGTCGAACGCGCCGCCGTCCGCGACACTCACACGCAGCTCATACAGTGTGCCATCGGACAGGGTATCCACGGCAGCGCCTGTCTCATCCGTGATCGACCACAGCTCATTGCCGACCTCCGCCAGCTTTCCGTCTGCACCGTAGGCATAGAGCTTCAGCCCGGCGGTGTCCCCGGAAAGGTTGTTCATCCGGAACGAGACCGTCGTGTTGGGATGAACATTTTCGACCGTCACAGTATTGCGCCAGCTGGCGACCGTGCCGTCACCGCCGTCCTGCTCAAACTGTTCCTGTGTCAGTACGTTCCGCGCGGCCTTATCGAGATCGACCTTGCGGTAGGGCATTTCGGGAAGATACACAAAGCGGTCCTGCAAGCACAGCAGCTCCAGATAGCCCGTCGGGCAGTAGAGCGCGTTGCCGCTGTTTCCGGCATACATACCGATAGCCATGTTATTGTAGCCATATTTGTTGGAGACGTCCATGGTGAATACCGTCTCGCCGGTGGCAAAGTCCAGAATGATGTACTGCCACATGCCGCTTTCCAGATCCTGCACATAGCCGTAGATATAGCCCGTCGCGGTGGAGAGCTTGAGAATCGATGTATCGCTCAGGTCATTTCGAGACCAGATGCTCTTCATCTCATAGCCGGAATCGGTTTTCACGGTGTCCACGCGCTCGACGCCGGGCGCGATCATGCAGTTGCCCTTTGTCAGCCAGTTTGTGTCATAGATGTTGGCGTAGCTCTGGATGGAAGAGTCACTGTTGGGATCGGCAAGACCTGCGCTGCCTGCGCCGAACCAGTTGCACACGATAGTGCTGACGGTGCCCTCACTGTCATCATAGACGATGGCAGAGTTTTCAACCGCCACCTGATAGCCCTCGGGCAGATCATCCAGCACCGGCATGCTTGCAACAATCTCACCGGTCTTCATATCGAGCGCCAGCAGCTTGACTGGATCTGCGTTGTCGGTGAACATCACAAGATCCGGCGTCAGCGACGGGGAGCAGCCGCCGCCCCAGGCAAGACCGCCGCCGGTGGTCTTGTCGTTTTCGCCGCTGACCTTCGCGCCGACGCTCTCATACGGTGTGCACCAGACAGCCTCGACACCGTTATTGGCACGCAGCAGATAGCAGTTCTGGTTTGTCAGGATGACCGCGCCGTCCTTGGAGGCGGCAATCCCGTTTTCCGCACCCTCGCCGGGGGTAAGCTCATAAACAAAGACCGCGTCGGAGAGGTCAGCCTGCTCGCCATTGAGAATTGCATCGATGGCGGGGCGCGCGATATAGCCCAGCACACCCTGCTGCTCACGCTCCGGGTAGATGCGGAAGCCGCCGGTTGCAAACCAGAGGTTGCCGTCGTAGTCAAAGACGATGGAGAGCAGGTTCTGCTCGAGGCTGCGGCCAAGCACCCGCTCGGCGGCCTCTTTGATGTTGATGTCCAGTACCTTTTCAAAAACCGGCAGAGGCGTACCGTTCTCGTCGGTGGCGCGAAGCATCAGCACATGGTTGTGGCTGGTGGGGCAGACGATGAGGTTGCGCCCGTCCACAAAGGAATAGGAGCTTTGGATGAGATAGCCGCCGCCGTCGTGCTTGGCGGGAGAGAAAAAGCCGATGGTGCGGACTTCTTCTGCGTCGAGGTCACGGATGGCCAGACCGCCCAGGAACGGGCTGACGGGGTTATCGAAGTTGTCGAAGAAGATGGCCGGGGAGGCGTTGGGGTTCGTCTTTTCCATTGCCACGTTGACCTCGGGGCAGATGCCCACGGGGAGGATGGCGTCGGTGGAGTCAGTGTTGTAGCAGTCGTGGTGGATGTTTGACTCGCTGCGGCCCATAAAGGGGTTGGCGTCCACGACTTTTGCCGTCAGAGGCTTCGGCGGCAGGGCGGTGTCTGCGCCGTGGAAAAGGTCGGACAGAAGGCAGTCTGCCCTGGCAGCGGGGGCCAGCTGGCAGGACAGCAGTGTGAGAGCGGAAGCGCTGAGGAAGTTGCGTCGGGTCATTTTCATAGTGGAGTCCTCCTTTTTTGATAACATGACCTCTCAGCCTCCCCTCGATAGGGGAGGTGGCACGCCGCAGGCGTGACGGAGAGGTTATAAGTTCAGCAGAATATTCACCCGGAACAAACAGTTCTCGGTCTCGACGGTCATAGAACCGCCATATCTGGAAACAGCCGTCTGGATGGAGACGAGGCCGATGCCCATTCCGTCGTGTTTCGTGGAGTGGAGGGTGCCCTGCTGGCGCTTGAGCACGCCGTCATAGCGGTTCTCCACCAGCAGGCCCAGCATGGAGGGGCTCAGCATCCGGGCCATCACCTTCACCTGCCGCTGTTCGGGCGGCAGCTTCTGGCTGGCGTGGAAAGCATTTTCCAACAGATTGCCCAGCATCATGCAGAAGTCGGCCTCCGGGATGGCCAGCTGGCGGGGCAGTTCCAGCCGCCAGTCCACCGGCACGCCGAGGCTGTGGGCCTCGTGGTCGTAGTGACCGGCCCAGAGCATCCACGGCAGGATTCGCGCAGAGGGTGGGGCGCTCCTCGCTCAGCTCGGATTCGTACTGGTGCAGGTAGTTTTTCAGCTCATCCACCTGCCCGGCCTCGGTGAGTCCGGCGATGACGTGGAGATGCTGGCGGAAGTCGTGGCGGAGATGCCGCGTCTGCTCCATATAGGCCCGCAGCTCGGTGTAGCGGCGGGATTCCACGGCCAGAAGCTGGTTTTCCCGGTCGAGCTGGGCGCTGCGGGTGTATTCCCGGGCCACCTGATACATCTCGTACAGCAGCAAAAAGATGCCCAGCAGCGAGATGGAGACGGCCAGAACAGAAATGATCATCAGACGGTTGATGAGCACGACGGCCGGGTCCAGCGGCATACAGAAGACGAGGAAAGCCGCGTAGATGGTGGGCAGCGGCCAGGCCGACTGCCAGAAGGCTTCGCCCCGGTACTCCCGCAGCAGCCAGCGGCTCCACTGGACAGCGGTGAACCAGAAGATGATGCAGAGCACTGCCGAGAGTCCCAGCTTGATCAGAGAGGTGGAGACGAGACAGGCCGGGGCGTCGTTGCCCACCTCAGCCCGGGCATTGAGCACCGCAGAAAGCAGGGTGCAGACTGCCATCATGACGCAGGAGACGGCGAAGAGAAAGGCAGTCTGGCTCACGGAAACTTCCGGACCCACCCGCCAGCGCAGCAGCCAGAACGCCGCCAGCAGGGTGGGCAGAAGCAGGATGTTGCTGTCGAGTTCGAAGATGGCGCAGAGGGCCGCCGCCGCAAGGCAGATGACCGTGACGAGAGCGGCTGTCAGCACAGCGGTGCGCCGGGGGGCCTTCACATGCTCCCACAGGGGCGCGAGACAGAGGAATGCCCCTGGGTAGAAGACGGCGAGGTCCAGAAAATAGCGTCCAAATAAAGAAAAGTCCAAGGTCGGGCCTCCTCTCGGCGTCATAGCTCCCGCCGCATATGGCGGAACTGATATTGTGTGAACTGGGCGAACAGGGTATTCTTGTCCTTCTGGCGCACGGGCAGGCGGGTGCCGTCCAGCATCTCGAAGCAGTCGCTGTCCAGCCGGAGCACCTTGTCCATGTTCAGGATGACGCCCCGGTTGCAGACGATGAAGTTCTCCTGCGCCCGCAGCAGCTGCTCCACTTGGGAGAAGGTGGAGACGGCCCGGCACTCGCCGTCGTCGCTGACGATGCGGACGTAGTGGTTCTGGGCCATGGCGTACTGTATCTTCCGCAGGGGGAGATGTACCTGCTGCCGTGCGATGCGGACTTCCAGCTCCGGTTCGGCCCGGAAGAGCACCCGCCGCAGCTCGTCGGCCAGCTGGAAGAGCTTTTCTTCCCGGTAGGGCTTGAGCAGATAGTCGAAGGGGTGGACGGGGAATGCGTCCCATACGTATTCCGGGGACGAGGTCACGAACACCAGCAGCAGGTCGGGGTCGGTCCGGCGCAGGATGCGCGCCGTCTCGATGCCATTGGTGCCTTCCATGCAGATGTCGAGAAAAACGACCTGATGATTTTTTGAGGGAAACGCCTGCAGAAAGGCGTCACCGCTCTCATAATGGTCACAGACCAATGTATGCCCGCCGCCGAAAGCCAGCCGCAAAAGGCTCTCCAACCGCTGAGCGTCGGGCAGGCGGTCTTCTACGACCGCAAATCGAAGCTCCATCCTCAAGTTCCTCCCTTATGACCATATTATAACATAACCATCGGGGTTTAGACACAGCGATTCACGCAGGAAACGACCCCATTCACGCAGGTTTGACAGCCCCGATGCAGCAAAACAAATCGTTCTGGCTCCATCAAACCACAAAACGAAACCTTTGTAAAATATAGAAATTTTATAGACATCTATTCTTTATAAGAATGGATAGCCCTCTCAGTCTGCTTCGCAGACAGCTCCTCCCAAAAGGGAGATGGAAATTTGTGATAGGAAAATGAAATTTTGTGTTGTTGAAAACTTTCGGCGGACATAGAAAAGCGCACCCCTTCTGCTTCTGTGTGGAGAAGGGGTGCGCTTCGTTTATACTTCGAGTTCAGGCAAAGGCTCTTATTTTTCCCATCTCTTTTCCACTTCTTTGCCAAAAAAGTGAGATGAAGCACACAAGAGACAACGAAATGCCCGGCACAGAGTAAGCAAAATACCCTGTGCCGGGCGGAGGAGAAAAAGTTTTCTTAGTGGTTGGCGGCGCGGTAGATGGCGATCATGTCGTCGAGGCTGAGTTTTTTGGCCGAGCCGAGGGCGGAGCCGCAAGCTTCGAGGCAGCGGCGGGCCATCTCGTCGATCTGCGCGTCGGTGGGGTCGATGCCCAGCTCATGGAAGCTGGCGGGCATCCCGATGCTGTGGTAGAAATCCACCATGGCCTCGATGCCTTTCAGGGCGATCTCCTCGTCGGTGCCGTCGGTGGTCACGCCCATGACGTTCCGGGCA
>OGQT01002861.1_pt1 | contig 11725 bp, 6 predicted proteins | sample 1553261 | NCBI WGS metagenome assembly OGQT01 (sample SAMEA2579992, study PRJEB22360) | human gut metagenome | biome: human gut; feature: human-associated habitat; material: faeces | place: Denmark | collected 2008/2010
GGAAGCGGCGGAACGGCTCAATGCTGCGTCCGCTCTTGCGGACGATGAACACGGTGTCGAACGTGAAGGTGATGTCCTCTTCGTTGAGCATGGCAAAATCGGCCTTCTCCTGTGCATTCTCTTCGGTGAGCTCGGGGCGCTCCTCGCCGCGCAGCGCGCTGAGCATGCCGCTGAGGATCAGCAGGAAGCCCTTGCCGCCCGCGTCGACGACGCCGGCCTTTTTGAGAACGGGGTTCATGTCAGTCGTCTGCGCGAGCGTGATCTCGCCCTGGGCGATGGCCTGCTCGATGACGTACTCGACGCTGTTGTGCTCCTCGGCCGCGTTCACAGCGCGCTCGGCAGCGAGACGCGAAACGGTCAGGATCGTGCCCTCGGCGGGCTTCATCACCGCCTTGTAGGCGGCGGCCACGCCGAAGTCCAGGGCGATGGCCAGATCGCGGCCGTCGATGCTGTCCTTGTCCTTGACCGCCTTGGCAAAGCCGCGGAAGAGCAGGGACAGAATGACGCCGGAGTTGCCCCGGGCGCCCCGCAGCAGACCGCGGGCCGTTACCTTGGCGGCGTCGTCGATGGTGGCTGAGGTCTTGCCGTATTCGCCGAGCGCGGCCTTATCCACCTTGCCGCCGAGCTCATAGGCCATGACCTGGAAGCCGTAGCAGATACCAAGCACCGGAACACCGGATTCGAATACCTTGGTGTCTATGGTCGGCGCGCCGGGCTCGAACACGGAGGCCGGGCCGCCAGACAGAATAATCGCCTTCGGATCCTTGGCCAGGATCTCGTCGACCGGCATGGAATGAGGGACCAGCTCGGAGTACACGCCTGCTTCGCGCACGCGGCGGGCGATGAGCTGGGCGTACTGGGCGCCGAAGTCGACGACAAGCACAGGACCGTTTGCCATTGATATTCCCCTAACGTTCATTGGAATTTTACGTGGGCTGAACACCCCTGATTATCACTGGTCAAGGCGACAAGGCCGACACGCAGAGACTATGTGCGCAAATCGAACAAACTACATGCCTGTAGACGGACAACACGCCGATTTCGAACATGGGAAATCGAACGTGCGCTGTTCTAGCCAAATGCTGGATTTCCGCATGCTTCCGCCGTTTTGAAAAAGTATGTTGAAAAAACTAATGTTGACAAACGGTCAGTCAAACCGCACAAATACTGAAATATCCGCAACAATTTCGAACACACCCGCAAGAAATCGTTCAAAAGTCGCGTTGTCCTCGTACCATGACGATTGATTGGGAACGGAAAACCTTGGCACCGCAAGGGTCAGGGACCGTGACCGAACAGAAATAATCAATCGCACGATCACGTGCAGGAGTACAGGAGTACACATGACGAGTCCTGTTATTGGCACCCCTTGGAAGAAGCTCAACGCTCCGGTTTCCGAGGAAGCCCTCGAAGGCGTTGACAAGTACTGGCGCGTTGCCAACTACCTTTCCATCGGCCAGATTTATCTGCGTTCCAACCCGCTGATGAAGGAGCCCTTCACCCGCGAAGATGTGAAGCACCGTCTGGTGGGCCACTGGGGCACTACCCCTGGCCTGAACTTCCTCATCGGCCACATCAACCGTTTCATTGCTGACCACGGCCAGAACACCGTGATCATCATGGGCCCGGGCCACGGTGGCCCGGCCGGTACCTCCCAGTCCTACCTGGACGGCACCTACACCGAGACCTTCCCGAAGATCACCAAGGACGAAGCTGGTCTGCAGAAGTTCTTCCGTCAGTTCTCTTACCCGGGCGGCATTCCGTCCCACTTCGCTCCGGAGACCCCGGGCTCCATCCACGAGGGTGGTGAGCTGGGTTACGCTCTGTCCCACGCTTACGGCGCCATCATGGACAACCCGAGCCTGTTTGTCCCGGCCATCGTCGGCGACGGCGAGGCTGAGACCGGCCCGCTGGCTACCGGCTGGCAGTCCAACAAGCTCGTGAACCCGCGCACCGACGGTATCGTGCTGCCGATCCTGCACCTCAACGGCTACAAGATCGCCAACCCGACCATCCTGTCCCGCATCTCCGACGAAGAGCTCCACGAGTTCTTCCACGGCATGGGTTACGAGCCCTACGAGTTCGTCGCTGGCTTCGATGATGAGGACCACATGTCCATCCACCGTCGCTTCGCCGAGCTGTGGGAGACCATCTGGGACGAGATCTGCGACATCAAGGCCACCGCTCAGACCGACAACGTGCACCGTCCGTTCTACCCGATGCTGATCTTCCGCACCCCGAAGGGCTGGACCTGCCCGAAGTACATCGACGGCAAGAAGACCGAGGGCTCCTGGCGTTCCCACCAGGTGCCGCTGGCTTCCGCCCGCGATACCGAGGCCCACTTCGAGGTCCTCAAGAACTGGCTCGAGTCCTACAAGCCGGAAGAGCTGTTCGACGCCAACGGTGCTGTCAAGGACGACGTCCTTGCCTTCATGCCGAAGGGCGAGCTGCGTATCGGTGCCAACCCGAACGCCAACGGTGGTGTGATCCGCAACGACCTGAAGCTGCCGAACCTCGAGGACTACGAGGTCAAGGAAGTGGCTGAGTACGGCCACGGCTGGGGCCAGCTCGAGGCCACCCGTACCCTGGGTGCCTACACTCGCGACATCATCAAGAACAACCCGCGCGACTTCCGCATCTTCGGACCGGATGAGACCGCTTCCAACCGTCTGCAGGCTTCCTACGAAGTCACCAACAAGCAGTGGGATGCCGGCTACATCTCCGACGAGGTCGACGAGCACATGCACGTCTCCGGCCAGGTCGTTGAGCAGCTGTCCGAGCACCAGATGGAAGGCTTCCTCGAGGCCTACCTGCTGACCGGTCGTCACGGCATCTGGAGCTCCTACGAGTCCTTCGTCCACGTGATCGACTCCATGCTGAACCAGCACGCCAAGTGGCTTGAGGCTACCGTCCGCGAGATTCCGTGGCGCAAGCCGATCTCCTCCATGAACCTGCTCGTCTCCTCCCACGTGTGGCGTCAGGATCACAACGGCTTCTCCCACCAGGATCCGGGTGTCACCTCCGTCCTGCTGAACAAGTGCTTCAACAACGATCACGTGATCGGCATCTACTTCCCGGTGGATTCCAACATGCTGCTCGCTGTGGCTGAGAAGTGCTACAAGTCCACCAACAAGATCAACGCCATCATCGCCGGCAAGCAGCCTGCTGCCACCTGGCTGACCCTGGACGAAGCTCGCGCCGAGCTCGAGAAGGGTGCTGCCGAGTGGAAGTGGGCTTCCAACGTGAAGTCCAACGATGAGGCTCAGATCGTGCTCGCCGCCACCGGTGATGTTCCGACTCAGGAAATCATGGCCGCTGCCGACAAGCTGGACGCCATGGGCATCAAGTTCAAGGTCGTCAACGTGGTTGACCTGGTCAAGCTGCAGTCCGCCAAGGAGAACAACGAGGCCCTCTCCGATGAGGAGTTCGCTGAGCTGTTCACCGAGGACAAGCCGGTCCTGTTCGCTTACCACTCCTATGCCCGCGACGTGCGTGGTCTGATCTACGATCGCCCGAACCACGACAACTTCAACGTTCACGGCTATGAGGAGCAGGGCTCCACCACCACCCCGTACGACATGGTTCGCGTGAACAACATCGATCGCTACGAGCTCCAGGCTGAAGCTCTGCGCATGATCGACGCTGACAAGTACGCCGACAAGATCAACGAGCTCGAGGCCTTCCGTCAGGAAGCCTTCCAGTTCGCTGTCGACAACGGCTACGATCACCCGGATTACACCGACTGGGTCTACTCCGGTGTCAACACCAACAAGCAGGGTGCTATCTCCGCTACCGCCGCAACCGCTGGCGATAACGAGTGAGCCTAGGCTATTTGGTCTGATTGCTTGATAAAAGCCCCAAGGGATTGTTCCCTTGGGGCTTTTTCGTATTACGGTGCGATATGCTTGGCTTAAAACAGCAAAACCGCTAGCGCGTGTCAGTTACCGTTGCACATTACAATTGCTCATTGTGCGAACGATGCGGTATCGCACCCGAATAATGTGAAGTACATAGGAGACACCGTGAGTTTTAACAGCGTCACCATCATCAGTCCCGAAGCGGCTAACGGCCGTAATGTTGTCGCCCTTGGAGTCACTAAGACACTTGCCGCAGCCGGCAAGACCGGAGTGTTCCGTCCGGCGGTCTGCAGAAAAGACACCTTCACGGACGTGCTGATCGAAGCTTCCAATGCCGGTTTGAGCCGGGAACAGTCCGTCGGCGTGTGCCCCAAGCGCGCTCGTAACGATAAGGAAGGTTCGCGGGTGGATATCGTTGCGGCCTACACCCAAGCCGTAGAAACAGCCCGACCGGATGCCATGGTGATTGTCGGCACCGACAGGTCAGCAGTCAATGATCCCGCGATGTTCTCTTTCAACGCTGACGTCGCGGCAGACCTCCAATCGCCGGTCCTGCTGGCCGTATGCACTATCGAACGCACGCCGGAACAAGTCAAAAGCACGGTTGAGGCATCCACCAAGGTCATCGAAGACGCCGGGAGCAAAGTCGTCGGCGTGTTCATTACTGGGTGTGACGACACGCAGCCGGATCCACTCAAAGCATGCTTCGTCGACTACCCGGTGCCGGTGTGGACGCTACCTGCCGTCGATTTCAACGACGATGACGCCATCAGCAAGGCAGACGAAGCGTTCGCGACGAACGTCGACGCCGCGGAACTGACCGTGGCACTCGAATCGCCATTCGACGCCCCGACCACACCCTATGCTTTCCAATACGGTCTGCTGGGCAAGGCGAAGGCGGACAAGAAGACCATCGTGCTGCCGGAGGGCAACGAGGATCGCATCATCAAAGCCGCCGATTATCTGCTGGAGCGCGACATCGTCGATCTGATCATCGTCGGAGACGAAAACGCCATTCTCGCCCGCGGCCAGGAATTGGGATTGAAATCGCTTGGCAAGGCGAAATTCCAAGCCAAGGATGATGAAACGGTGCTGGAACCCATGGTGGCGAAGCTGTGCGAGCTGCGCGCCAAGAAAGGCATGACCGAAGAGCAGGCGCGCAAACAGCTGGCCGATGACAGCTATTTCGGCACCATGCTTGTGGTGATGGGCATGGCGGACGGTCTCGTGTCCGGTTCCGTCAACTCCACGGCCAATACCGTGCGTCCGGCCCTGCAGGTCATCAGGACCAAGCCAGGAACGTCGCTGGTCTCCGGAGCGTTCCTGATGTGTTTTAAGGACCATGTCGCCGTGTTCGCCGACTGTGCCATCAACCTTAACCCCAATGCCGAGCAGCTCGCCGAAATAGCAATCCAATCCGCCGAAACGGCCAAGGCGTTCGGCCTTGAACCGAAGGTGGGTATGTTGTCCTATTCCACGCTGGGCTCCGGAAAAGGACCCGACGTCGACCTCGTCGAGGAAGCCACCACCATCGTCAAAGACAAGGCTCCCGACCTTGCGGTGGTCGGATCGATCCAGTTCGACGCGGCATGGTCTCCGACCGTGGCCGCGACCAAAGCCAAGGGCGATCCGGTGGCGGGCCATGTCAATGTGTTCGTATTCCCGGATCTGTGCGCGGGCAACATCGCATACAAGGCGGTACAGCGTTCCTCGGGAGCGGCCGCCGTCGGGCCGGTGCTGCAGGGTCTCAACCGCCCGGTGAACGATCTGAGCCGTGGCGCCACGGTCCAGGACATCATCAACACCATCGCCCTGACCGCCATCGAAGCCCAGTAATCGGGCATTTTGTAGCAAGCAACGAGTAATCTAAGGTTTTGGAAAGTCGCGTAAGCGGCACATCGATTAACACATGGAGGATGCCCACAATGGCGAAAACCGTCCTTGTCATCAATTCCGGCTCCAGCTCGATCAAGTACCAGCTGGTTGATCTCGAATCCGGCGAAGGCCTCGCTTCCGGCCTCGTCGAGAAGATCGGTGAGCCGGTCGACGGCCACTACAAGCACGAGTACAACGGCGAAAAGCACGAGCTTGAAGAGCCGATTCACGACCACGAGCAGGGTCTGAAGCGCGTGCTCGGCTTCTTCGAGGAGTACGGCCCGAACCTGTCTGAGGCTGGCATTGTCGCCGTCGGCCACCGTGTGGTGCAGGGTGGCTCCATCTTCCCGAAGCCGGCCCTCGTGACCAACAAGACCATCAACCAGGTCAAGGATCTGGCTGTGCTCGCCCCGCTGCACAACGGCCCGGAGGCCAAGGGCGCCGAAGTCATGCGCTCCCTGCTGCCGGACGTTCCGCAGATCTTCGTCTTCGATTCCTCCTTCTTCTTCCAGCTGCCGAAGGCCGCCAGCACCTACGCGCTGAACAAGGAAATCGCCGATCAGTACCACATCCGCCGCTACGGCGCCCACGGCACCTCCCACGAGTACATCTCCTCCGTGGTGCCGGACGTCATCGGCAAGCCGGCTGAAGGCCTGAAGCAGATCGTTTTGCACATCGGCAACGGCGCTTCCGCTTCCGCTGAGGTCTCCGGCAAGCCGGTTGAGACCTCCATGGGTCTGACCCCGCTTGAGGGCCTGATGATGGGCGGCCGTACCGGTGACATCGACCCGGCTGTGGTCTTCCACCTGATCCGCAACGCCCACATGAACGTGGACGAGCTTGACGCCCTGTTCAACAAGCGTTCCGGCATGATGGGCATGACCGGCTATGGCGATTTGCGTGAGGTTCACCGTCTGGTGTCCGAGGGCAATGAGGACGCCAAGCTGGCTCTGGATGTCTACGTGCACCGCATCGTCAGCTACATCGGCAACTACACCTACCAGATGGGTGGCTGCGACGTGATCACCTTCACCGCTGGCGTGGGCGAGAACGACGACGTGGTCCGCAAGATGGTGTGCGACAAGCTCGCTCCGTTCGGCGTCAAGCTGGACGAGGAGAAGAACGCCACCCGCTCCAAGGAACCGCGCATCATCTCCACTCCGGACTCCTCCGTGATCATCGCCGTGATTCCGACGAACGAAGAGCTGGCCATCGCCCGCAAGTCCGCCGCAATCGCCGAAGCCGGCACCGACACCTACGGCAACACCTTCGCCAAGTAAGTAACCGCCGTTAGGCATCTCACCAATCTCTAGTTGCAACACTATGGGGGCTGATTCCGATTGGAATCAGCCCCCATTCGTATATGGTCATGAGACCCCTACCCCTGCGTCATACTCCCCCTCAGTCGCCTCCGGCGGACTGAGGGGGGTCCACCAGAACACAGGACCCCTTACTGCCTCAGCATGCCGCTCCACATACCGACGAAATCAGGCAAGGTCTTGCGCGTGGTGGCCACGTTGATGACCTCGATATCGGGAATACGCAGCCCCAGCATCGCGGCGAACGTGGCCATACGGTGATCAGCATAGGTTTCCATCACGGCACCGTGCAACGTCTCCGCCGGCACCGGTTCGATACGCAATCCATCAGGCAATTCCTCAGCCGCTCCCCCAACACGACGAATCTCGTTGACCAATGCCTCCAGACGATTCGTTTCGTGGCCGCGCAAGTGACCAATACCAACCATGTCTGTCGACTTATCAGCAAACACCAGAATCGCCGCCAACGAGGGCGCAATCTCCCCGGCCGCCGTCAAATCGAACGTACCCAGCCCATGCACGGTGCCGTCACCGGTCACCTCGCAATAGCGCACGCCATCGATTGTCGGGAACGATACTTTGGCACCCATCTGTTCCAGATAGCCCGGCAACAAACCACCCGGCTGGGTGGTGGTCTCAGGCCAATGAGGCACCCGGACCGTGCCGCCGGCGATCAATGCCGCGCCGAGGAATGGCGCCGCGTTCGACAGGTCGGGCTCAACGGTCACCTTGCTCGGCAGTTGCATTGCGCGCGGTTCAACCGTCCATGTGCGGGCGGATTCGTCGGCCTCAACCGCACCGCCGGCACCGGTCACATCAGCCACAGTCATGCGAATGTGCGGTAGGCTCGGGGTCTTCTCCCCCGTGTGCGCGAGGTGCAGACCGCTAGGCAGTTTGGAACTAATCAGCAACAGGCCGGAGATGAACTGGGAAGAACCGGACGAATCGATGCTGACCTGCGCCTGGGCAGACGGCAAGGTTGCAGGCGGCGTAATAGTGAACGGCAGACGGCCAACCTCGCCGTGGTAATCAACCGTTGCACCCAGCTGTTCCAAACCGTCAAGCACCGGCTTCATCGGGCGTGCATAAGCCTGTTCGTCGCCATCAAAATTCACTGGGCCATCTGCAAACAGGGCAAGGCCGGGCACGAAACGCATCACCGTGCCGGCCAGTCCGCAGAACACATTGACGTTGCCATGGAATCGGCCGGATACGGGAGGAGTAACCGTTACGGTGGTGTCGGTTGCGGAATCCACGTCGCAGCGGACACCGAGGGCTTCGAGGGCACCCATCATAAGGTCCGTGTCGCGCGAACGCAGCAGGCCAATCAGAGTAACGGGCTTGCTGCCGAGGGCGGCGAGAATCAGGTAGCGGTTGGATAGGGACTTGCTGCCCGGCACCGTTACCGTAGCGTTCAACGGCTGTGTGGCGAGCGGGGCAGGCCAGAGATTCGTGAGTTGTTCAGTCATAAGGCCAAATCTATCAGTATTTGGAGGCTTCAGAGCGTCCGCTGTCATTCATTTGGTCGATTTGTCGTTCATTTGGTAGGTCAGCCTCCGCACCCACCTTTGAAATGGCGCGATCCCAACATGGCGTAGGACACCGAACCTACCAAATGAACGACAAATCGACCTAATGAACGAGATATCTATCAACGGTCGGCGGCGATGCGGGATTCAATCTGCTGTGCGGGCTCGGTGGATGCTTCCTCCAGTCCGCCTTCGATGGCCTGCGCGTGCAGCAGCTGGGCGGCCACGCGGTCGGCCTCGATGGCGGCGATCTGGCGCGAGAACACGATGAACCAGCCTAGGAACGCCAGACCAGCCAACGCCTCCACATTGGTGAGGGTGTTGTGACCCATCATCATATTGACCCAGAATGCAGCGCATACGAGCGCGGTCAGGTCGGAGGCCACCATCACTGTTTTGGACAGGCGTGGCGCAAGCCATGGCAGGAGCACGAACAGCAGCAGCATGACGAACGGCAGGCCTTTGGCGCATATATTGTGCAAGAGATTGTGTGGCGTGTACCGGAACACGCCGATGCCGATGAATGCCAGGCCGGCCACCATCAGCAGGAAGGACAGAATGGAGATGCGCAGCATGAAATGTGGGATTTCGTAGCCGCGATTCGGATCTCTGTTGGTGCGGTCGTGCCAGAGGCGCTGTAGCCGTTCGGTGGTCACCAATTCGGAGATGGCGAAGTAGCTGACGATGATGATGCATGTGCCGGCAAGAATCAGCGTGGAGTTGAACATACGGGCCGCGAACGTGGTTCTGTCACCAAGCTGCGAAAAGTTGTTGTGATACCAGTATGGGTCGTCGGTGGTCATGCCGGCGGTGACCACGCCGGAGATGACGAAGAACGGCAACAGACTGGCAATAGTTTTGGCGTTCATCATCTCCGCCTGTACAAAGGTCATGTACCCCACCACGCCGGCGAAGGCGGCGCAGACGCTGGAGATATAGCCGGAGAAGATGGCATTGCCCATCATGTCGTTGGCCGCACCGATGAGTGCAAAAGACGACAGGAAAATGGTCGAGGCATACACCACCGAAAGGGCGACGATTTCGAAAATGCGACGAATCGGTGCAAACCAACCATGTTTGAGGTTCAATGAACGTGATTTGCGCGCATAGCCAATAATGAAGGAAATGACGCCGCATGCCGCCACGATGCCCGAACATACCATGAATCGGCGTTGCGTCAGCTGCCAGATGGCCGGCGCGTATTCCATGTACAGGTTCATCGATACCGCGCCAACGACGGCGCAAATCAAGAAGGAGATGAGTCCGGAGGTTTCTGCACGCTGATGACGTCCCATGCCGGGCCTCCCCTATCTATTCGATGCCGCGTTATCTTTCAACAACAAACAAAACTCCCCCCGAGGACAACGCTTTACTAGCAAGCCAGCGGGATTTGGCTGTCGCCATTCTACTGAAAATCTGAAACACTACAGAAAAACGATTATGTACGGGCTTCTTAGCCTTTGCGACTATCGTTACCGCCTTGCCGAGTACCGTTGTTCATGCAGAAAGAAAGCAGTATTGGACACAATCGAATGAGCGTGTCAGTATCGTTGAAAAAGTAATGAATGACGGTTCTATCGGTTCAACCTTTAAGGGACGAACCAGCCGCGGCACCATGGCGCTGATGCATGACTATGCCGAGCTCATCAATGAATTACGTCCGACAGCAGAGCAATTCACCGAGATCGAGCAATACTGGGTCAAACGAATTCAGGCGTTCTTCACCAGCAAACCATTCAAGCTGGAGTCCGACAACTCGCTTTCCGTTGATGCGGCCGTGGAACATCTGCTGCGGCAGGCAGCGCAGCGGCGAAGGGAGAATCCGGGCACCATGTACGTCGGCACCGTCCTGCAGCATCTCGTCGCGGCAAAGCTCACCATCGTTGCTCCGGAAGTGGAAATCAACGGCGCGTCCGTTGCTGATGATCCGAGTCCGAGGCTTCCAACGGTGAGGCCGCGGACCGTCTCACAAAACCGTCCGCGGCTCCGCCCTCCTGTTTCGTCGCAACTGACTACACCGACGGGTTCGGGCGCTTCGTCACGAAAACGCCATTGCGATGCACCGTATACGCGCCGCCGTCACTGCCCCGTTCCGCCCGGAACAGGACGATCGGCTCCCCTGCGATGTCGCGCAGTTCGACATCCGATCTGCCACGTGTCAGATAGAAGTCGAATATGGCGTCGTCGGATTGACGCACGGTGTGCAGAACGTCAGAGGTCACGCCGCTGGCGGGCGACCGCAGGTTGGCTTCCGGCTGCCGGCCATCCTGCGGCTGCGCGGCAAGCCAGCCTCCCACGAATCGCGTCAGATCGCTCACGCCCAGATCGCAGCCGAGGAAATACGCCTCCCCTTCGCCGTACGTGTTGCGGGTGATCGCGGCCATGCCGTCAAGCTCCCACTCATCCGCTTCTTCGCCGGCATACGAGGCAAGCACCTGCACATGCGGTCCGGCGACGGTCACGTCACCGAGCTTGTCGATGACGCGATCGAGCCAGTCGAAATCCCAATGGTCTTCGATGGGCTGGAGGCGATCTCAGCTGAAGATGGCAAGGGCCACGGTGTTGACGCCGGCCTGGCCCATCAGGCGGATGTCGTCATCCCAGATTTCCTCCGGCCATTGGTCGGGACTATAGTCGCCACCGAAAGCGATGCCGCGTCCGTCCGCGGTCAGCAGTTTTGGCCATACGAAGTCACGTCATGCACGCACGGTTATCTCCTTTGGCAGGCGGCGCAGGGCCACGGCCCATATCGGATACCAGCTGATAGACACTCCTGGCCGATAGTCGACACGCCGCCGGTTCCGGCCCCACTGCCGGAACCGACATGGGTATGTTCATGACCGCCGACCGCAGGAACGAACAGGCCCGTCCGCCACGGACCGCATCTTGCGGTTCAGGCGGACGGGCCTTATGGGAGGGATGGGAACGGGAGATCAGTTCTTAATAACTGCCTGCGCCTCATCGTCGACGATCTCGCCGGAAGCGAGCTTGGCTTCGAGCTCCTCAACGATCTGCGCATGCATCTTCTCATCGATCTTGACCTTGAACCAGAACACGACGAGGCTGAGGATGATGAGAACAAGCGGGACGTAGAAGGCGAAGGTCTTGAACGTGGCGATGTTGGACGCGGTCATGTCGGCTGCCG
>OGQT01002864.1_pt1 | contig 11722 bp, 10 predicted proteins | sample 1553261 | NCBI WGS metagenome assembly OGQT01 (sample SAMEA2579992, study PRJEB22360) | human gut metagenome | biome: human gut; feature: human-associated habitat; material: faeces | place: Denmark | collected 2008/2010
GGCGGGGGCGGCTTGCAGGAACGGCATGCTTTCTACTGCCAGCGGCTGCCCCTGCTCCAGCACAAAGGTATCCGGCAGTTCTGCCCGCAGGGCAACCAGCAGCCCCGCCGCCAGAACGCCGCCAGCCGCCAGCAGGGCCGCCACACGGCGCAGATATCGTAAGCCATTGGTTGGCATGGTTTCATCCCCTTCCCTACACAGTATGTGCAAAAAAACGGGCCGCAGCGCAGCCAAAAGCTGGCAAATACCGCTGCATTTGCGCGCTTTTTTGCGCGCTTTTGGGTTTGGATGGTAGAATTTTTTTCGCCTGTGTGCTATAATACTTGATAAGCATGATATGAGTTTTTATCTATTTGCTGCATGGAAAAGGAGAAAAGGGATGTCCCGTACCAACAAAACCAAGGAATTGCTGGCGCAGAGCCTGACGGAACTGATGGTTACCACCCCGCTGGAAAAAATTTCGGTAAACGATATTGTGGAGCATGCCGGGGTTGGGCGCAACACCTTTTATTACCATTTTGAGGATAAATTCGACCTGGTGAACTGGTATTTCCAAAGTGGTGCAACGCAGTTTTTGGTAACGCGCGGCCATTACGCCAGCTGGTCCACCCTGCTGACGGATCTGGAAGAATACCTTTTGCAGAACAAGACCTTTTATGTAAACGCGCTGGCTTACACCGGGCAGAACTGTTTGCAGGAATATGTGTTCCATTACTTAAGCGAGATGTTTGGCCAGCGGCTACTCTCGCTGGTGCCCAGCGCAACCGAGCGCGACTGCCAGTTTACCGGCAACTTTTTATCGGGCGCCATGGTGGGCCTTTTGCTGCCCTGGGTACGCAATGGCATGCCGCCGCTGAACCAAGCTGACCTGGATCACGGCCTGCGCACGCTGTGCAGCTGCAATCTGGCGGTTCTGCTGGGCTATGGCATTGACCCCAGCGCTTTGGTATTATAAGCAGCGCTTCCAGGGTACATTCAGTCCCTTATTTTCCATAAACAATAAACGAAAACCGGCAGCTTTCCCCTTTATTTCAGCGGGAAAGCTGCCGGTTTTATTTATTCTACAGTTCAGTCAAAATTCAGCGGGAAAGTTTTCCCCTCCGGGATGCACTGGCCCAGTTCCGTTTTGGGGGTGATCATGCGGTTCAGGTATTTTATATCATGTTCCCAATCCAGCAGCAGGACGGGGACCGCAACGCTGCCAATGCGGCTGTGGACGATTTGGCGGTACATAGCATCCGCGGTTCGCTGATCCATATCCGGCTTGCGGGTATAAACGCAGAACAGGCCATACTGGGCCAGCACATCCAGCCAGTCGGTATTCACGGCCTGGGCGGCATCTGCCCGCCCCATTTCCACCAAAAAGCCATAGAACATCTGTTTGCTGCGCATGGCGTTGGCTGCGCGGCAGGCTTCGGTGGTAATTTCCGGCTCATGCAGACACAGCAGTGTGATCACGTTATTGCACCCGGCAACGCGTTCCATGGTTGCTTCATTAAATTTCTGGGCATCAAACAGAACAAAGAACACGCTGTGGGTATGGCTTTGCAGCATGGCGACCGTTTTCGGGGTAAGGTCCTCGTCCGCATACAGCACCCAGGCATAGCTGGAACCGGCCTCTGCCTGAATAATGGCATCGTCCAGCTCCGGGGCGCTGCAAAAGCCCACATTCAGCCAGGAACGGGTCTCCCCGTTCTGCTTGCGGTTGTTGGAAGCACAGCTGATGATGGCATCAAACCCAAGGTTGATGCCTGCGGTGCAGATGGCATCCTCGTTGACCTGTGCCACAAGGTTGTTGATCAATTTATAATACAGGCTGTCGGTGCGCTGCAAGACGGTCTGCGCATGGTCAAAAAAGCGCTTTAAGTCCGGACGCTGCGCCAAAAGGGCGCACATATCCACATAGTTACGCAGCTGGCGGAAGCCATCGCGCCGCACATCGCGCACTGCGCGGTGGGCCAGCGTCATGGCAAAGCTGCGGGAGTTTTCCAAATCAGGTTTCATGGTATCCTTCTTTCGCAGCCGCGGGGCAGCGCGGCCGTTACAGTGTATGCAGGCAGCGGTACAGCGCTGCCCCTGGGGCATTCCCCTAGGGTGTATCTGAAAATGCAGTCTGCTTCTACAAACACAGCGGGATTTTGCGTTAAAAAGCCTTAACCCCTGCTTGTGTTTGCGAAATATCCGTCATTTCCTTTGTTTTCAGATATACCCTAGGCAACACCGCACAATTCCCGCCTTGCGGCTTAAGCACCGCTCCGGCAGCTGCGGCACGGCATCTGCGTTGCCAAAATGCTCGATAATGTCGGGTTGCGGTACCCGCATCGTGCTTCGGGGGCAAAAGCCCCTCGCACTCTGCGACCGCTGCCCCTGCTTCGGTTCGCTGTTTCCGCCACTGGCGGCGCTCACCTTTGCAGCATCCAGTATTATCTGCGCTTTTGGCTTGGCATCTGCCGCACCTTGCTCGCCGTATCGGCACTTAGAATTATGCGGTATTGCCCTTAATAATAGAATAGCACGCGCGGGCGGCGTGTGCTATAGATAAATGCGGGAAAATGTACTAGATTATTTTACAGCGCACCCGCTTTTGTTCAATTTTGAAGCAAATCCGCCGTTATTTCAGTTCCACAACGGTCACGCCGCTCTCGCCCTCACCATAGCGGCCAAGGCGGAAGGATTTAACCCCGCGGTGGGTGCGCAGGTGCTTTTGGATGGCGTTGCGCAGCGCGCCGGTGCCGTTGCCGTGGATGATATACACGGTGTTCTGGTTGCTGAGCATGGCGTGATCCAAAAAGCGGTCCACTTCGGCCAGGGCTTCCTCCACGGTGTAGCCCAGCAGGTTCAGCTCCATGCTGGACTTGCGGTCGTGGTTCAGCTCCACGTGGGTGCGGGTGCGCGGCGGTTCCTGCTTTTGGGTGCGCTTATCCATCTTATCGGGGGCGCACAGGCCGGTCAGGGGGACCTTGGTTTTCAAAATACCGGCGCGCACTTCCACCATGCCGTTTTTGTCCGGGCGGGAAAGCACCACGGCGTGCTGGTCCAGCTCCGCGATCACGACCTCCTGGCCGGGCTTGACCTCTTTCAGCGGTACAAACTGGCGCTTGGGCTGCTTTTTCTCGGTACGGTTCAGCAGCTGCTCTGTATCCTTGCGGGCAATTTCGCGGGCGCGCACAGCACGGGTGGCGGCGTTGGTCTTTTCATCTTTCTGGATGCGGCGCAGCTCGTCCGTCAGGGCATATGCCTGGTTCTGCACACCCTGCATCAGCTCATGGGCTTTGCGGCGGGTGGCTTCCAGCTCTTCCTCGCCCTGTTTGATCAGGGCATCACGCTTTTTCTCGGCGCTTTCCAGGGCATGCTCTGCTTCATAGCGGGCCTTTTCGGCTTCGTCCTCAGCGGCTTTCAGCTGCAGCTTCAAATCATCCAGCTGGGCCAGAACGCTGTCCAGCCGCTTATCATCGTTGGACATATGATTACGGGCGGCATCGATGACGCTTTCCGGAATGCCCAGCTTGGCACTGATGAGGAACGCGTTGGACTTACCGGGCACGCCCACGCTGAGCTTGTAGGTGGGGGCCAGACTTTCCACATCAAACTCACAGCTGGCGTTCACCACGCCAGGGGTTTCCAGCGCGTAAATTTTCAGCTCAGCGTAGTGGGTGGTGGCCATCAGCAGGGTGCCCTGCTTACGCAGCCTTTCCAGAATGCTGACGGCCAGCGCCGCGCCCTCTGCCGGGTCGGTACCGGCACCAAGTTCGTCGATCAGGGTCAGGGTATCGGGGCCGGCCAACTCCAGAATGCCGGTGATCCGCTTCATATGGCCGGAGAAGGTGGACAGGCTCTGTTCAATGCTCTGTTCATCGCCGATATCCACCAGGTATTCATCAAAATGGCAGACGGTACTGCTTTCGTGCGCCGGGATCAAGAAGCCGTGCTGGGCCATCGCGTTCAGCAGGCCGGCCGTTTTGATGCTGACGGTTTTGCCGCCGGTGTTGGGGCCGGTGATGACAAGGGTATCATATTTTTCGCCCAGGGCAATATCCACAGGCACGACCTTTTTCTTGTCGATCAGCGGGTGGCGGGCTTTTTTCAGTGCAAAGCGGCAGCTATCGTTCACCTGCGGCATAAAGGCGTTCTGCTCCACCGCAAGGCGGGCTTTGGCCAGCAGCAGGTCAATTTGCAGCATAGCGTCATAGCTGTAGCTGAACTGCGGCTCCAGTGATGCCACCTGGCCGGAGAACGCCGTCAGAATGCGGGTGATTTCCTCCTGCTCTTGGGCGTGCAGCTGCATAATGCGGGCGTTGGCTTCCACCACAGCGGTGGGTTCCACAAACACGGTGGAGCCAGTGGAGGAAACATCGTGGATGACGCCGCCGACTTCGCCGCGGTACTCGGCACGAACCGGCACAACATAGCGGCCGTTGCGGATGGAAACCACAGCATCCTGCAAAAATTTGTTGGTGGTAGAGTTTTTGATGATGGCATCCAGCTTGGTGCGGATGCTGTCCTCCGTCGCACGGATCTTGCGGCGCAGGTCGCGCAGGGTAACGGAGGCGGTATCGGCCATTTCTTCCGGCGAAATGATGCACTCGCCGATCTGCTTTTCCAGCACCGGCTGAGGAGCCAGGGCAAAGAACAGGTCATCGGTGGGCAGCATATCGTGGTCGGTCAGGCCGTACCACTGGGCCAGGCCGGAAAAATTGCGCAGCGCTGCAGCAATTTCCAGCAGCTCGCCCATCGAAAGAATGCCGCCCTTGGCCGCATGGGCCACCACGCGGCGCACTTCATGCACAGCGCCAAAGCGCGGGCTGCCGTTTTTCAGCAGCAGGGCGTTGATGGCGTTGGTCTGGGTCAGGGCATAGCGCTCCTCCTCCGTTGTGGCAAACGGCTCAATGGCGCGCATCATCTCTTTGGTTTCCGCACAGGTGCACAACTGCACCGCACGGGCAATAATTTTATCCAGTTCCAGGGTTGTACGGTAGGAAACGTCCATAGATAAATTGGTTACTCCTGTTGGGTCAGATGGGTCAAAAATCTTGTTTTATCGTATCATCTATCGTGCACGGTTATTCCAGCACACCGTGCAAAAATTCAAGGCTTTTGGGCTGATAGTCCAGGTGAGCCGCCACGTACTGTTCACACACACGGCCCAGGCGGCGCTGGCTTTGGTCTGTCAGGGTAAAGTTGAACAATTTGGCATCCTCTGCCAAACAGATATGCCGCAGCGCATACAGTGCACCGGGGTCCAGGTTGGGGGCGCGGTGCTCTTTGGCGGCGCAGTCGGCGCACAGCAGACGGCCCGCTACCGGATCCAGGTAAAAATCACAGCCGTCATACCGGGCGCATACATCGCAGGCCAGCACCCCCGGCATGTATCCCGCCTGAGTCATCGTGCGCATTTCATAGATGGCTTTCAGCTGGCGCAGCGGGCGTTTTTGCTCAGCGGTCATGTACAGGGTGTTCAGCAGCAGGCGCAGGCAGTCCGCCGATTCCGGCGGCTCCGGCGCCAGCGTGATGGTCAGCTCCGAAAGATAGGCTGCCAGGGCGGTGCCTTCCACGGTTTTGCTTAACCCGTGGAACACCTTGCTGACAGCGGCGCTGTCAATAAAATTGGTTTTGCGGCCCAGTGTAATGGCAAATTCTGAATAACAGAAAAGCCCGCAGGCACTGAACAGCTTGTTTTTCAGCCGCAGGCTGCCGCGGGCGGATGCTGACAGCACCCCGTTACCCGGTGTCAGCACTGTCAGGATCTGGTCGGCTTCGCCCACCCGGACCGCACGCAGGACAAGCCCCATTGTGTTGATCTGCATTGTTTTCCCCCGTGGTTATGCCCTGCGGCGCAGTGCTGCGGTAATCAAGGTAGTCATAAATACTGCCGCTGGCAGCAAATTTCTGCCACTGTGCGGCGCGGATTCCGTCGGTTTCAGCATTTCCTGGCATGATGGCCCGCCCCCTTTACGGATTAGCTTGCCACCATCATACCGATCCATGCGTGGAAAAGTTGTCCAACCGTGTGGTTGGACAGGGTTCGCGCAGTCTCCCCGCTGTTACGGCTTGGCAAAACCGAGGTTATCCAGCAGGCGATCGTTATCGCGCCAGTCCTCGCGCACCTTTACCCAGCATTGCAGGTTCACGCGGGCGCCCAGCAGTTCCTCGCAGTCCATGCGGGCGGCGGAGGCAATCTTTTTCAGCATCTGGCCGCCCTTGCCAATGATCATGCCCTTATGGCTCTTGCGCTCGCAGCAAATCTCCACGCTGATGTCAATCAAATCGCTGTCCGGGCGTTCTTTGAAGCTTTCCACCGTAACGGCAATGCCGTGGGGGATTTCTTCCCGCATGAACAGCAGGGCTTTTTCGCGCACCAGCTCGGCCACCAGCTCTTTTTCCGGCATATCGGTAAAAGCATCGTCGTCAAAGTAATGCGGGCCGGGGTTGGCGTACTGCTTCAGCAGCGGGAACAATTCTTCACAGCCGGTGCCATCCTTGGCGGAAACGGTGACGATCGCATCAAAAATACCGAACTCTTCCACCTGCTTTTTGCGGGCTTCCAGCGCGGCAAAATCATTCAGCAGGTCCACCTTGTTGATGACCGCGATCGCCGGACCTGCTTTGCGCAGTGCTTCCACCATGCCAAGCTCGGATTCGGTAAATTCCCCGGTAGGCTCAAATAGCATCAGGGTCACATCCACATCCTTCAGGCTGGCGGCGGCGGTCTGGGTCATGCGGGAATCCAGCCGGTTGCGCGGCTTATGGATGCCGGGGGTATCCAGCAGCACATACTGTACCGGTCCCTTGGTGATGATGCCGGTAATACGGTTGCGGGTCGTTTGTGCCTTTTGGGTCACGATGGCAACTTTTTCGCCAACCAGGTGGTTGGTCAGGCTGGATTTGCCCACGTTGGGGCGGCCCACAAGGGCCACAAACACGCTGGAGGGCATTTCAGGTTCATTGTGGTTCTTCTGCATTCGTACCTTCTCTTTCAATCTGCTGCAATCTGCGGGCTATTTGGCCCGGTTGGGTTCACCCGTGCTGCACGGTTGGGCAGCCGGGCCTTATTTTTCTTCGGTTTTATTTTCTTTTGGGGTTTTGACCTGTTCCTGCTTGCCAAGGCAGAAGGTGAACAGGTAGGCCAGCACCAGCGAAAGCACCCAAAGCGCCGTGCTGAGCGGCGTTGTCGTCACGCTGGTCCAGATGGCGTTCAGAGCAGCCGCGTTGCCAAACAGGCAAATGCCCACGACCACCGCACCAAACGCTGTGACCAGCACGCCTCCAGCCGCCATATCTTTTGCGGCACCGGCGCTCCACCAGTGGGTGGTATCCGGCTTATCCACAGCGCGCTCCACGGCGGAATTCATCAGCTCCATGCCAAGCATCATAAACACGCAGATGGCCAGCAGCGCCACGCCGGTGGCGTCAATGTGCGCCATGTGCGCCGCGGCAAATACATACAGTGCCACACACAGGTGGAAGCGGAAGTTGCGTTCCTCCAAAACAGCTGCGCAGATGCCGTGCCATGCGTAAACAAAGCCGTGCCCAAACCGGGCAAGGTCCGTCAACATGCGATTCTTTTTCTTGGGCTTCATGTACAGCTCACACTTCGTCGTTGGTGTAGCTGACAGTGCGCGGCAGGCCCAGCTGCATCAGAACAGCTTCCTCTTTTTCGCGCATACGTACCGCTTCCAGCCCGCTGGATTCATGGTCATAGCCCAGCAGGTGCAGCATGGAATGTACCGTCAGATAGGCAACTTCGCGCTGCAGGCTGTGGCCGTACAGTTCGGCCTGTTCCATGGCGCGCTCCATAGAAATCACGATATCGCCCAGAATTTTGCAGCCGTTGTCCTCGTCGACATCATACTCCCCGTTTTCTGCCATGGGGAAGCTGAGCACATCGGTGGGGGCATCCTTATCCCGGTACTGCTTGTTCAGCTCGTGGATGCGGGCGTTATCCACAAAGGTCACGCTGATCTCTGCCGGGCCGTCAAAGTTTTCGTATTCCAGCACCGCATTGCAGCTGCGGCGGATCAGGATGCGAAGCCCCGAAGGAACTTTGACCGCGTTCTGCTCATTGGTGATCAATACTTTGTTAGACATAGGAAATCTGCCTCCTGACTGTGCTTTTGTTCGGTGCCGTTGGGCACCGTTTATAAATCATTTTTATTTTTATACTCTATCCGTTACGCATTTGATCCGTTACGCATTTGCCGTTTCCGGCTTGGTCTGCGGTGCCCGCTTGGGCGGCTGGGCGGCGCGCTCGTAGGCTTTCACGATCTGCTGTACCAGGCGGTGGCGCACAACGTCCTTTTCGGTCAGGTAAACCTGCGCAATGCCGTCAATCCCCTTTAATATATGCAGGGCATCCACCAGGCCGCTTCGGGTCTTTTCCGGCAGGTCCACCTGGGTCACATCGCCCGTCACTACCACTTTGCTGCCCACGCCCATGCGGGTCAGGAACATCTTCATCTGTTCAGGGGTGGTGTTCTGGGCTTCATCCAGGATGATAAAGGCATCGTCCAGCGTGCGGCCGCGCATGTAAGCCAGCGGGGCCACCTCAATGGCCTGCTTTTCTACCAGCTTCTGGAAGGTTTCCGCCCCCAGCAGGTCAAACAGGCCGTCATACAGCGGGCGCAGATAGGGGTCCACCTTATTTTGCAAATCGCCGGGCAGAAAGCCCAGCTTCTCCCCCGCTTCCACGGCGGGGCGGGTCAAAATAATGCGGCTGACGTCTTTTGACTTGAACGCCTTGACCGCCATGGCCACAGCCAGGTAAGTTTTGCCCGTACCGGCAGGCCCCACGCCAAAGGTGATGGAGTTGGCGCGGATGGCGGAGAGGTACTCTTTCTGGCCCAGCGTTTTGGGGTGGATGGGGCGGCCTTTGGCGGTAACGGCGACAAAATCATCGTTCAGTTCCCGCAGGCGCTTTTCCTCGCCGCCGCGGGCCAGGCTGATGCAGTAGCGTACCGTCTGGTCCTCCAGCGGGGTGTGGTTCTGCATCAGGGTCACCATGCCGTCCACTGCATGCACAGCAGCTTCCACGTCTTTTGGCTCACCGGTAAACTTTAACAGGGAGCCGCGGCAGACCGCCGTGACGTGGAACTCATTTTCCAGCAGTTTTACGTTCTGGTCACAGTTGCCAAAAATGGCGGCGGCCAGTTCGATGCTGTCTAATTCGACTGATTTTTCGGCCAATATGGTACCTCCTGTGCAGCCAGGCGTCAGCCGCCGGGCCAGCCCGCACGCTTTTACGCCTGTTTTTGCGGTTTTTGTGGTAAAAGATTACAGATAGCCATAATCTTTCAATTTGAATTATAGCACAGTTTTGTCGAAAATAAACTATGAATGTTGCACAAAATTTTAACCTCCTGCATGTTAAAATCCACGCAGGGGATGATTGTAACCTTTTTGGTTGTCATAAACAAAAGTATCCCACCCAGAATATTTTTTCAACTTTTGTCCCGTTTCCCCTTGACTTGTGCCAAAAATCCAGTATACTATTATTGTTGTGCTGGTGTGGCTCAGTTGGTAGAGCAGCTGATTCGTAATCAGCAGGTCGCCGGTTCAAGTCCGGCCACCAGCTCCATAAACCGCGCAGGGTTCCGTTTGGTAATCCTTCGCGGTTTATTTTTGTGTTTCCTGTACAAGAATTCAAGCGCCCTGCTGTGTTTTTCACAACAGGGCGCTTGTTTTGTTGATTATTCTTTCGTTTTTTCCGTTTCGGGTGCGTCTTCTGCAGAGGTGTTTTTCGCTTGGGGCTGGGGTTCTTCGTTCACCACGGGGATAAAGCGCTTGGCAAACTTGTTTTTACCGCGGCTGCGCACATAGAAATAGCCGATAATCGAGAACGTGAACGCACCGATAAAGTTGACGAAAAGGTCCTCCATCGTATCCAGCAGGCCAATATCCAGGTAGCCGCCCAGACCAAGGGCCGTCTGGGTGCCGTCACTTTGCACCACGATCACATCCGTGATATTGCGGATGACGCCGGGATGGTTACCGCCGGTGGGGTCCAGCATCACGCTGCCAATGGTGTTGACCACGGAATCCTTTTGCATATCCAGCAAAAACAGCTGGTCCATGGTACACTCAAAAAATTCCCAGATCACGCCAACCGTCATGGAAAAGCAGAATGCCACAATGGCCAGGTACAGCGGGGAGAGCGAAAAGCCGATCTTTTCCTCCCGGTTGAGGATATCAAGCAAAGAGAACCCAACGGCCGCGCACAAAAAGCCGTTCAGAGTGTGCAGCACGGTATCCCAATAGGGGAAGGTAACGTAATAGGCGTTAATCTCGCCCAAGATTTCCGCCGCATAGATAAACAGCAGGATGATAATTTCCAGCGTATTTGGCAGTTCAATGTCCAGCCGGTGCTGCACCATGTTGGGCACGCCGAACAGGAACAGCGTCAGCACACACAAAAAGACATTTTCAAAGTTGCGGTTAAAGATCTGGGCAATCAGCACCAGAATGACCGAGGCACGCAGCAACAGGTAAACGATGGTAACCGAGCGCTTGTTCTTCCAGGCATCTTTCAGCTGGCTCAAACGGCGGGGGCGCGGCGAGGGTGGTACGTTTTTCAAATCGGGCATGAAATATCAGTCCTCCAGGCTGAAATCTTTGGGGTCATAATGCGGCAGTTCCTGCCGGTGCGGCACGCGCAGCAGCGGGTCATACCGGAACTTGCGGCAGGCAAAATAGGGCGAAACCACGCCCCGGTTTTTGCACAGAACCATTTTCTGGTCAGCCGCCGGAGAGCCGTGGGTACAGTAAGCACACGCCGGAGAGATTTTTGTGCCATAGGGCGGCTTTTTGAACATCCGCTTTCCTCCAATACTGCAAGGTTTGGCAGCGGTTCACCGCGGGCCGTCTGCACGGCTGCGGTGCGCTGCCGGAATAGTATTATTATAAGAGCTTTAGCAGGTTTTGTAAAGTTGATACAGTGCAGCGCACAAAAAGAATGCAATTGCCAGCGCCGTATCCCACGCGGTACGCTTCATAACGACCACCTGCGGGGCCAGACTGGTGAACACAGCCGCCTGCCCCGGTACCAGCGGAAGGCACAAGTGCAGCAGCCCCTGCAAAAATACAAAATGCAGCACCCGTGCGGCCAGCAGCAGCCCCAGCGACACCGTCCCCTGCAGCAGCGCCGCCAGCTGGGCAAGCACCGATGCCCCCAGCAGGCTCAGACACAGGCACACCCCCGCCACGCTGCCTGCAGCGGCAAAATCTGCGCAGCCTGCGGAGATTTCCAGCGCAGCGTTCAGGTAAGGCCGCGCACCATCAGGCATCCCCTGCCCCAACACACTGCCCACCACGCGGCAGAACACCGCGCAGCCGCACACCGTCAGGCTGCTTTGCACCGCATTGCTGATGGCCTGTGGGAAGGTCACGCTCTTTTGTTGACTGCTCCCCTGCCCAGCTGGCAATTCCTGCTTTGGCAAAAATAGCACCAGGCAGGCTGCGGCAGCAAGGTTGGCTGCCAGCTGCAAGCCATACAGCAGCAGCCCCAGCGCCACGCTGCCAAACAGCTGCCCCCCAATGCAGCCAACCACAAAGCCGGGGCCGGAACAGCAGCCCAACAGCAGCAGGAGCGCGGCATCCCGCGGGGGCAGTTCCCCCGTTTTGCGCAATGCTGCAATCTGTTGGGCGCACACCGCGTATCCACCACACCAGCCCAGCACCAGCACCGCCGGGGCCCGTGGGCTGCGGATCCCGCACAGCCGCATCAAAGGCC